>ENA-UOZI01000100-UOZI01000100.1-food-metagenome-genome-assembly--contig:-NODE-100-length-36660-cov-11.052261_pt1 | contig 36660 bp, 33 predicted proteins | sample MGYA00249871_ERZ772729 | MGnify/ENA primary metagenome ERZ772729 (study PRJEB29005, sample SAMN08379449) | food metagenome | isolation source: cheese - non spiked | study: EMG produced TPA metagenomics... | reverse complement strand
CATCTCCGCTAACTCCGACGAAACCGTAGGTAAACTGATCGCTGAAGCGATGGATAAAGTCGGTAAAGAAGGCGTGATCACCGTAGAAGACGGTACCGGTCTGGAAGACGAACTGGACGTGGTTGAAGGTATGCAGTTTGACCGCGGCTACCTGTCTCCGTACTTCATCAACAAGCCGGAAACCGGTGCTGTTGAGCTGGAAAGCCCGTTCATTCTGCTGGCTGACAAAAAAATCTCCAACATCCGCGAAATGCTGCCGGTTCTTGAAGCCGTAGCGAAAGCTGGCAAACCGCTGGTTATCATCGCTGAAGACGTTGAAGGCGAAGCGCTGGCGACCCTGGTGGTGAACACCATGCGCGGCATCGTTAAAGTGGCTGCGGTTAAAGCACCGGGCTTCGGCGACCGTCGTAAAGCTATGCTGCAGGACATCGCAACGCTGACCGGCGGTACCGTTATCTCTGAAGAGATCGGTATGGAGCTGGAAAAAGCGACTCTGGAAGACCTGGGTCAGGCGAAACGCGTTGTTATTAACAAAGACACCACCACCATCATCGATGGCGTGGGTGAAGAAGCTGCGATTCAGGGCCGCGTTACTCAGATCCGTAAGCAGATTGAAGAAGCGACTTCTGACTACGACCGTGAAAAACTGCAGGAGCGCGTGGCTAAACTGGCCGGCGGCGTTGCGGTAATCAAAGTCGGCGCGGCTACCGAAGTTGAAATGAAAGAGAAGAAAGCACGCGTGGACGACGCCCTGCACGCGACCCGTGCTGCGGTAGAAGAAGGCGTGGTTGCTGGTGGTGGCGTAGCGCTGGTTCGCGTTGCTGCTAAACTGGCTGGCCTGACCGCTCAGAACGAAGATCAGAACGTCGGTATCAAAGTTGCGCTGCGCGCAATGGAAGCACCGCTGCGTCAGATCGTTTCCAACGCTGGTGAAGAGCCGTCTGTTGTTGCTAACAACGTGAAAGCGGGCGAAGGTAACTACGGTTACAACGCCGCTACCGAAGAATACGGCAACATGATCGACTTCGGTATCCTGGACCCAACTAAAGTGACTCGTTCTGCTCTGCAGTACGCAGCATCCGTTGCTGGTCTGATGATCACCACCGAGTGTATGGTCACCGACCTGCCGAAAGGCGATGCTCCTGATTTAGGTGCTGCTGGCGGTATGGGTGGCATGGGTGGTATGGGCGGCATGATGTAATCGTGCGCTATACCCCTTAGAAACAAGGAAACCCTCGGGCAGAAATGCTCGGGGGTTTTTCTTTTTGTCGTCTTTTTAGTATAAGGTTGTACATCCGGGCCAGTGCGTCCAGCTCATTGATCGTGGGGAATAACATGCAGGTAAAATATTTAGCAGGGATTGTCGGCGCAGCATTGTTGTTAGCAGGTTGCAGCTCCAGCAACGAATTGACCTCTGGCGGCCAGAACGTACGCTTTGTTGAAGATAAGCCGGGTTCTGAATGCCAGCTGTTAGGAACCGCGACCGGCACGCAGAGCAACTGGCTATCCGGGCAGAATGGGGATGAGGGTGGCTCTATGCGCGGTGCGGCAAACGCCCTGCGTAACCAGGCGGCAGCAATGGGCGGCAACGTGATTTACGGCGTCAGCAGCCCGACGCAGAATCTGCTGTCGAGCTTTGTCCCGACCGATAGCCAAATGAACGGCCAGGTTTATAAGTGCCCGAACTAACCCTAAAAATGGCCTCAGTGAACGAGACTCACTGAAATCACTGAGGCTAAATGAACGCAATGCTGTTCACAATGAAGAACATTGGCGTTCTTTTCTGATTATCAAGGAATGCAAATAACTATCTTTTGCATTCAATAAGGAATAATCCACCAAAATGGTTTATTCCTGATGTACTCACATCCCTGTGAAAGTACATCATATTTTTCTCAACCTTATTTCATATTCAATGTTTTATAGAATTCCGCAAGGGGTTGCAGTGCATCCTTCGGTGATGGAATTCCGGCTATATTAAGAGCCAGAGCAGTAGTTTTAATGCTTTTTAACTCATTGCTATACGGCATTAATCTTTTGCTTTTTGATGCAAAGTGATGCGCAATAATGTCCATTCCCTCTTCATTGATCGCTTCATGAGCTTTAATTACTGCACCAAATTTCATCTCGGGACCATCTTTGCTTTCAATACTATAAATGATCAGAAAGAATTGACTAAATAAGTCAAGTTTCCATTGCTCAATTTCAATCACACTATAATCGATCGTGCCATTATCATTGAATTCCGCATCGTAAACCGGCGCGTAATTATTACCGGCGGCGAGTAAGGCGATCAGGTTAGTATTTTTAACATTATCCAAAGCTCTGGCAATCGCCACCATAATGAATTGAATCTGTGCGTCAGAAACTCTAATATGATGCATGCTTTCATTTTTCAGGATCAAAAGTAGTTTAAAATCATGCTCGTTAAAAATTACTGATAAATTGCTTACAAGGCTACCTGCATCCGGCTGCTCAACATCCTGCGGTTCGATTAAGGGAAGATTATTCGCCATTTCCTGACTGGCTTTTTCAATAAGAGCTGCCAAACTATGCTGGTCGTTCGCACTGTTAATTTGCAGAGTTAGTAACCTGTTTTGCAGAATCATCATCAGATCCCTAAGCGCTTCACCCTGTAAATGAAAGAGATGAGTTTGGGCATTACTCGTCTTAACCTTAAGTGTCAGGGCCATAAAATTCTCTTCGTGCAAGAGAATACTGGTATTTAACCCTTTCAGATAGTTACTCATATTAGCCTCTTTATATAAATTATGCCTGAATTGTTTGAGTGTTTTTCCCATATTGGGATAAATCAATCACGCGATCTGCAGAGGCGATAGTTGAAGGCCTGTGCGCAACGATTACACGAGTAATCTTAAGATTTGAGATCGATTTATTAATAAATGATTCATTTGCCAGGTCAAGATGGCTGGTGGCTTCATCCATAAAAAGGATACTAGGCTGGCGATAGAGCGCGCGAGCAATCAAAATACGTTGTTTCTGCCCCCCTGAAATACCAAGACCTAATTCACCAACTATTGACTCATATGCCATTGGCATACGCATAATCTCTTCATGGATATTGCAGTATTGCGCACAAATAATAATACGATCCTGATCAGGATTATCTTCAAAGCTACAGATGTTATCAGCGATAGAACCTGAGAATAATCTATCTTCCTGTAATACACAGGCAGTGCTCATTCGATAATTATTTAAGCCTATTTTGGAAATATCGAGTTCATCTGCCAGGACTGCGCCACTGGAAGGAAGTAATAACCCACACATGACTTTCAGCAATGTGGTTTTACCAACGCCAGACGGGCCTATAATCGCAACGGACTCACCTGGTTGAATGGTTAGATTCAGATCGTTAAATATTGGTCGAGAAAAAGGATCATACTGATAGGTTAGGTCTTTAACCTCAAGAACAACACCTTTATTCGGTTCAAAAACACGTCGCTGAGGCATTTCAGCTTCTGGCTCGCTAAACACAATTTCTGATAAACGTTCGTTATGTAATGAAAGCATACGTAATTGCATAATCAGATCAATAAGACTTGATGCACGCTGAGCAAACTGGCCACGATAAGCGTTAAATGCCATGAACATACCAAGCGTCATGTCGTTATCAATAACCATAATTGCGCCAATCCATAATATAGCAACTTGATCGACACTGTTAATAAAGGCGTTAAAGCCGCCAAACATCATATCGAAACGGGTCTGTTTAATACCAGCATTACATGCTTCGATATTAATATTGAGCCAGTGTTTCGAACGTCTTTCTTTAAGGTTCAGTGCCTTAATGGTGGAGATACCATACAAAGACTCCATAAAATGCGAGCTTGAACGTGCGCTTTTTATCACCTGTTCTTCCGTTATTCGACGATAAAAATGATATGTACCAAAACGCATTAGCGCATAACAGAGCGTGAATCCAAGAACAACCCAAACCAACCAGCCCCCATAAAGGAACATCATTACGAGTAGGCCAACGGTCATGATGATATCGATGATGCCGGTGACGATACTGTTAGTGAATGTTGAACGGATAACATCGAGAGATGAAAAGCGTGACTGAATATCTCCTAAGTGACGCTTTTCGAAAAAACTCAGCGGTAAACTGCTTAAGTGATCGAACAATGTCGTTTTCCACTGGATACCTGTCAACGTATTAAGAGTCAATGAGGTCCAAGCGCGAATCATACTCACAAAGGTACGGAATAGGGTAAAGACCACTAAACCGATACAAATCACAGAAAGTAAGCTATGATCGTGGGCAATGATTACGTGGTCGGTAACCAGTTGTGTGCCAATAGGCATCAATAAATTAATAGCTTCGATAACGACTGACAGCGCAAATATTTTGAGCAACGCTGGCTTTAGGCCGTTGATGTTTTTCATCAAGTCTATGAGGCGCAACCGGCTTTTAACTTTTTCCTGCTGGAAGTTACTTCCGGGCCAGAGTTCCATGGCTATGCCAGTAAAATGATTTGACATCTCCTGCAAGCCAATCATTCGCTTCCCTAGCGCGGGATCATGAACAACAAAGGTTGAACGCTTAATCCTGGTCAATACGACGTAGTGGTTCATTCCCCAGTGTAAAATACAAGGAAGCTTCAGTTGCTTTATTTCGTCTAAGTCCAGGGACAGAGAGCGGTTTTTAAGCCCTGCCTGTTCAGCAATTTTACTGAGTTCGAGTAAATTAACCCCTTGAGACGAACTACCGAAACGTTGGCGGAAATTAAATAAATCTATTTCCAGACCATGATAACTGGAGATCATAGACAAACATGCGATGCCGCACTCTGATGATTCTGATTGCAAAATTACCGGCGTTTTTTTACGCAGGGAAAAATTCAGTCTGGAAGTAATTGACTTGAATAATTCGTTAGTCATTGGATCGGCCCACCTACGCTCTGTGAAATTTTATAAAATGGTGTAAACATCCACATGTAAAGTGGTCTTTTCTCAAGAAAAACTATAGCTTGTGCTTTTAGACCATTAGAAAGGGTCAGCTCTTTATCATTGTATTTAAATGATTTATCGTTGATCTCTACTAATGTCTTATACAGAGCAAGTTCCTGTTGGTTCATCGCATTTACATTATTCACGTTGGTGTATTCTGCCATCTCCTGACGGGAGGCCGGTACTGATGAGATAGATATAATCTTTCCCGGGAACTGCCCGAATTTATCAGAAGGAAAAGCATCGTATCGTATATTTACAGTATCTCCAGATTTAACATATGGAATGCTGTTGTTGGGTAACCAAAGGATAAGATAATATTTTACGTTTCCCGTTGGTTTTATTTGCAAAAGACTGCTTCCTTTATCTACCATTTGCCCTATGGTTACAGAAACAGACTCAATTTTACCGCTTGTTGTTGCTTTAATGACCATATTGCCACTGGCGTTTGATTCAACCATCTGGTTTTTAAAGTCACTTATATTGGTGCGTTGACTGGCTACCTGATTATCGAAGTCTGCTGCTTTGGTGATAATATCGCTTTTCAGTTGTATCAACTGAGATTCCTGCTGCATTCTTTGACTAGTAAGCGACTGATAAGTACTTTGCTGTTGAAAGTATAAAGAGTGTTGATAGTTATATTGATCCTTAGTAATTAACCCCTGGCGTAAGTAATTATCATAGCTCTTTAAATTCTTACGCATTTCATCCAGACCAACTTTCGCGTTTTTTAGCATACCTTCAGTTTCAACTAAGGCACTACTGAACTGGCGAACTTGTTCATTTAACGCATTTAATGTTTCAGTTTTGTTTTCAGTGATTTTTTTAATGATATCCTCGGAATTGGATATTTTATCTGCAATGGCTTTGCTCATGGAATCAGAAACATTTCCCGCGCTTGTATCACGTGAAACATCTATTTCATATAGAGGGGTTCCTTTTTTAACTAAATCACCAGCTTTAACATATTGATGTACGACATAACCCTGCTGTGAGGAAAATACGTTGATGGAGTGAGGTAAAGTAATCACTTCGCCACGTACATCAATTCGCTGTGTATAGCTACAAAATAGTAGCGTAAGGATTAATGTGGTAAGAAAGATAACTGAGAGCAAGGATATTAACCACGCAGGGATTCCTGCGAGTAATAAAACTTTCCCTTTCCAATAATATTTTTTATATTCTATCGCTTCCTTGCGATATATGCTTTTTTTCATCGGGGTTTATTATACCTATCACATAGTAGACTAGCTAAGGCCAAATATATAATCTATTATGTTTTTACATAAAGAGAGTTTTAGTTGGCGTAGATTGAAAGTCTCTAATTTAATTTGACTCTATATAAAAATCTTTTTAAAGGAAAGACCCTAGGGGTCTTTCCTTTATTTATCGGGTAATAATTATTGTGACCAAGGTACGAACTGACCATCCGCAGCGTTGTTAAACGTTTTTTCAACGAAGGCCAGGGTTTTATCCCAGCCCATGGCGAAACCTGATGCTGCGCCAGTAATACCGCCGGCGATGAAACCCCAGATAGCCCCGACAGCGTTACCGATTAAACCAAAGCCGAGCAGGCCACCGTTAGCGCCGGACTGTGTGCCGCCAATCAGAGTACCCCAGACGGCGTCTGTGATTCCGCCCAGCGCTGCGGCTGCGATGCGGGTCAACAGTGTCTCTTCAGTGCCGGCGGCGATTTGTTCCATTTCAAAAACGGTAAGTTCTTTCATGCTAATATTCCTTTAATATGCGAAAAAAATTATTGTGACCAAGGTACGAACTGGCCATCCGCAGCGTTATTAAACGTTTTTTCAACGAAGGCCAGGGTTTTATCCCAGCCCATGGCGAAACCTGATGCTGCGCCAGTAATACCGCCGGCGATGAAACCCCAGATAGCCCCGACAGCGTTACCGATTAAACCAAAGCCGAGCAGGCCACCGTTAGCGCCGGACTGTGTGCCGCCAATCAGAGTACCCCAGACGGCGTCTGTGATTCCGCCCAGCGCTGCGGCTGCGATGCGGGTCAACAGTGTCTCTTCAGTGCCGGCGGCGATTTGTTCCATTTCAAAAACGGTAAGTTCTTTCATGTTAATATTCCTTTAATAGGGGAGAAGATAATATGAATAATGACTGTGACTACAGTGCAAAATACTTATTAACGATGAATATCGTTGATGAAAAATTTAGGAATTTTCATCAGATATCAATGCATTATAGTTTTTATTCATAATATTTATGGTTCATTCTGCATTTACTTCGATTTTCACCAACCGAAAATGGAATTGACGATTTTCACTAGCCCATATTTCTGTGCTATTTTCGCAAGATCGCGACCGGCTGTAGCACCAAACATTTTTCGCATGTTTTTCTCGAAAGGATCTGTTTGCGGTTGGCTTCCCGATTTGTTTTTTGTTGCTGGGTTAAATAAGTCAGAAAATAAAGACATTAAAGATAGTCCGCCTTCAATTTGTCCCATTTCTTCATTTGTTAGCCTTTTCATAATCAAGTCTATCCTTTGCTATATGATATTGAAAATTAAATGAAGTCAGCTCTTATTAAGAATTGACCGCGAAATGTTGCATCAGAATTTTTATAAAGTCAACGTGAAGGGAATGAATTAATTGATGATTTTAAAAGGTTATCTAATTGAAGTGGCAAGATACGAATACTCCGTTGCCACTCCAGTTAGTGTTTATTTCTCTTGTAATACTACTTCAAGCAAGGCGCTCACGTTACCCTGCGAAATAGTTGATGAAAACCGATAGTAGTCCACGCTGAAATTAATTTCTTGGGTAGCTTTGACATTGTTAACAGAATAATCGTCGTAATCAAAAAATTTGACAGGTGATACGCCCTGCTTAACAATAAAGCCTACATTTTTGGCGCCGCCAGCGCTTTCACTAGTCGAATTAGTTAACACACCATCGGTTGATGTTGAGCCAGATATGGCGTTAAACCAATAATTATAGCTTGATCCCAATACATCCCGGGGGCAGTTCATTTCCAGAGTGACATTCTTTCCTTTTCCAGTGGAGTTCGGAGGTGTTATTGCTTTCAATTCGGCAACTGAAATGTCACTGAGTTTGATTATACTCCCCCCCTTTGCCGTCAAATTACAGGATGTAGAACGGTAGGTAATTGGGCCAATATTTGTATCAACTTTTAGCAGGACAGTATTAGATGTCAGGGTATTGATTTGTCCTGCTCTACCTACTGCATATATGACACTTATTTGAGGAATTGTATTTATTGACGTGTCAATGACTGGTTTTGTCTTTATCAACCAGATAGTCCACTGCTTTACTGGAGTAGTGGTAGTCGTTGTCATGGGAGTCATCCCGGCGGTAGCTACTACCGGACGCCCGGGCACACCTATTAATCCATCTGAAATCTGAAAGCCAATACCATCTATACCTGTTTCATATACCGGTTTTCCTTGCATACCCTTTACACCAGGGACTTCTGGATGTGCGCCTACGTCAATCCGATACATATCGGGGTCTGTAGATGTGATATCACAGCCATAAGCACTTTTCATAGTGTTTATACCCACTGTTTTTGCATAAAGAATGCTGCCGACAGGTAACGTGTCATCCGCTAAAATTCGGGGACTGAAAGGCACACCAAGATTTTTCGTGCTGCCTAGATATTTACAGTCAGCAAAGCTTTGCGAACTGAAAAATAGCATGCCAATAATTAATATTATGTGTTTTTTCATAAAAACTCCCGTTCCCTGAGATCTCATTAACGGCATACCGCGGTGGTTTGTCTTAACTGTCCATTTGTATCGGACAGGTTATAATCAGCCTTGCATTGCTGCTCAGACTTTTTACCCCATTGAATAGCCAATTGCCCGGTATCTTTTAAACCTGAGAGGTAAACTAAGCCATCATCGCTGACGATACCTGCTGGCGCATCAAGTTTTGATGTTGGGACCACCGTTGCTCCAAAAGGAACCACAGTGCCAGATGGCATTACGAGTTTGATGAAGGCACGGCGACCAATACTACTGTCAAAACTAACACGTGTAATTGCACCTCTTGTAGGGACCGTGTTTTTACTCGATTCAGATAATTCCATCTCATCGCCCAAGGACGCTTTATCAAGCGACAACATGGTCCGGTGATAAGGCGTCAAATAAGGATAAATAGCGTATCCACGATAATCAGTTGAAATCGTTGGGTCCGTTTCCATACGTACATTAGTTAATCCTGGCGCCTTAATTAAGGCCGCGCTCTCCGATATTTCTTGCCCAAAAGTAATGCCATCGGCATGGGCTAACATACCACCACTAAGGCCGTAATTGATTAACTGACTATTTTTGTTGTAACTATAGCCTGCATTAACTGACCCCATTGAACCGCGATAGTTACCATATAAAGCACCGCTGGCATTTTCGCGATTGCTATAACCTTGCTGGACGCTCCAGTCAAGATTGTTATTTTCCAGTGCAGTGCCGTTCAAAGATACATACTGATCTGTAGAGCCTGGATTGCTATTGGTAATGCTATAGGATGCATATGTATTAGGTAGCCACTCGCTTAAAGGTACCGATATGTTAAACGAGAAGACATGGTCATCTTCTACGGTACGGCCTCCGCCGTCCCCTCCCCACGAATATCGACTATAGCTGTAACCGGCATAGTAACTGAAGCGACGGAACCCAGCGTTATAGCCAATGTTTACTGAGTTGTTATGGCGATTGCTATCCCAGTAATCTTCAAATATACCGGATACAGAAAGGCTTCCGAGCCCGGAGCCCAAACTTTGACTTACAGTGATATTGGTTCTGTTACGTATAGAACGGGATGAATAGCCGCCATAGTGGTTATTATAGGTATTAAATACGTCGGTTAGTGTATTGTATCCTGAAGTTGAATAGCGGTAACCAGCTACTGTTATATTAGTACCTGTTTCAAGAATATTTTTACCATAGCGAATGCGCCAGGACTGACCGGTTGTTTTCTCTGAATCTTTTTTCTTAGACCATGCATCAGTCACATCAGCTGATACAGCACCAATATCACCCAAGTTCTGCCCAACACCAAGAGCCAGTGCTTGATAGTTTGATGCGGCCTGCAACCCAGTATAAAGAGTTGTATTGCTTAATATACCGTAGCTGATTGTGGCCTGAGTAAATGGTTTCTCATCAATATCCCCACTGTAGGGACGATACTTACCACTGGTAATCTCATACTCCATTTGCCCTTCTCTGAGCATTAATGGTAAGGAAGCATAAGGTACTATGAAGTTTTGTTTTGAACCGTCGGATTCTTCTACTGTGACATACAGATCACCGTTGCCGCCGGTTGAGTAGAGATCGGTGATTTCAAAGGCGCCAGGAGCGACAAAAGATTGATAGATCTGATAACCATTTTGTTTGATGACTACGCGGGCATTAGTTCGGGCTATACCGCGAACGATAGGCGCAAACCCTCGCAGGCTATCAGGAATCATATCTGTATCAGTGGCCAGCTGAATTCCTGTAAACGGTACGCTATCAAAAATACTGGATAAAGAACTACTTTCACCCATCACTAGCGTGCTTTTTAGTGGAATAATGCTTCTTTGGGCGTAAAGGTAGACTGAATCCCAATCACTTGAGCCACCCGCTGATTTATTCCAGGTGCCAAGATTACGCAGGCGCCACGGGCCAATATTCAGGCCAGACTGTAAATTGAGGTTGTAGTTTTCATTATCGGCCTCATAATCCTTACCTGAGCTGAATTGGTAATTGACCAACAACGCATTAATGCCTTCATCAAATTCTTCTGGCGGAACAAAACCTTGTACAGCGTTCGATAAAGCCGCTTGCGGTATGGATATAATTAACTGTTGCGAATTGAAGTTAAACTTAGCTGAGAAATCAGGTATATCGCTAGCATTGGCACATCCATTTGCGTCTTCTTTTAAAAACGGAAATGCCTCTGTTCGCAATCCATAGCTTGCAAGTTTTGCAATGCTTAGGCATGGGGAAAGTTTATTGTCACCAGTAGTTGAGTCTTTTTGTTCGACAAACAAAACATCTGCTGTCTCTTTCATTTCACTATTTAAAATCACATCAACACGATACTTTCCTGGAGCCTGAGCATCTTGCGTAGCATATATTGATAAGTCCGGAATTGATGATGGGTCGGTTTGACCTACTGATTTCATAAATTCAGGATCAAAGAAATCACGTGCCGAAACGCTATTGCATAAACCAAGGGCTAACGCAGGAATGAGAACGAATAAAAACTGGGGCGCACCACAAAAAATACAATCATTTTTTTTTATTGAAATAGACATACTTTTCACCCTGGTCGATCAAAGAACGAATTAAAGAGTTGACGAGTAGGCTGTACCCATGCCGCCATTGTCGGTGGCAATTTTCCATTCTATTTGGGAACCATTAATACCCGTAGGTAACGTAAACTCTCTAGTAGTAAATGCGTCGATGTTATTAATTAAGTTGCTCACCTCCGCACCATTAATTTTTATTGATTTAAAATACATAAAGAATGGGGTGGTATTCTTAACTGTTATCTTATTGTTACTTCTCCGCCATTCTAACTTTTTGGCTTCCTGATTAATGGAAAGTTCCTGTAAAGCCAATGGGCGATAGATTAAGCGCATTCTATGGCGCACTGCCAATTGGATCTTGTTTTTTTCTGTATCTGTATCGTTGGTTGGCGGGATAGACATTACGTTAAAAAAGTAAACGGTCTCCCTATCCTTTGGTGCGCCAGCGATGTTGGCATTTGGAAATATACGCAAAGTGTTTCTCTGATTTGCTTCCAGACGAAAAAGGGGCGGGGTTACCATGAAAAAAGATGTACTACTTCCTTCGCGGGGTTCTATCCATGACTTTATCAAATATGGAATATTGTCTTTATTCTCCAGGTTTGCGTTTATTTCACGGACCCCTTCCTTGTAAAGATGACGAGTAGAGTCAATGACTACACCTGCATTGGCAGTGAAGGTTGTGGTTAGAGAAACAACTGCCATTATTTTCAATAAAGACTTAAACATAATTCATTCCCTGAATAAAATAATGGGATCTGCCGAAGGCAAACCCCATTGAATTTGTATTAATAGCTGATAGTGAAGGTCGCTACGCCCTTAACTGCACCATCTTTAACGCCAGCTGCAGTTTTTACATATGCAGCTTTAAAGCGCATATAAGAAATTTGGCTAGGCTTATAGTCGATGGTCTGAGCAGTGGTGCCGGTGAAGCTTACGCGAGAACCGTCGGTGTTAACCAGGGTTACAGCGGCGTTAGTAGCCGGGCCTACAGCAGTGTTGGTCAGAACGTTATCCTGGCCGCTGATGTAATCGCCAGTAACGCTGACGTTGATATTACCAGTGTAATCAGTAGAGCCTTTCTGGCAATCAGTAATGGTGTACTCAATATCTTTAGCAAGACTCATATACGGAGTGTTTACTGCTAAGCCTTCCAGTTTAGAAGCCTGGACATCATCCAGCGTCAAGGAGCCGCCATTGATGAGTGCTGACGGAGTAACGTTACAGGATTCACCTTTATCAGTTACGTTTCCCAGAATAGTCAGGTTAGAACTGTTTCCTGCCGCGAAAGCCTGTGCGCTTAGAACTGCAGATGCAGCGACCATTACAGCTACGATTGTTTTTTTCATTTATTTAATCCATTTATAAAAGCTTAAAAATTCCTGAATAGATGCCTGGCTTGGTTATCAACTATAACTATTGTTAATAATTAACTAGTAGTTAATGACTGACTGACCTTTATCTGCGCCTGAGCCCTATCGTTTCCTTTCGCTCGTCCTTATGCCAGTCTTCAGGCTTTATAGGCTTGAGCGACGACGAATTTAAATGGAAGGGGGGCAAAATGCATGTGAATTTTATCTAAAATTTATTTAAAACTTGAATTGTCATTAGTTCATGTTTTGTTGTCTGTTTAGTAATGGTTTAAGATGGCTAGTATAATAATGGCGCCATCGTCTCTTTGCCTAAAAATAACATGTTAATCTTGTTCATGTCGGACGGATAACGTGGTTTTTTTGTCTGCAGTCAACTAACTCCGGTTGTGAAAAGGATTTTCTGGCCTTTGACGATGAACTCTATGTTTATTTGTTGTGATTTCACATATCCAATAAAGGAAGGGATAACATTATGGTATTCAACGAATATATCATTAATAATGAAGTTATTTTTGATACAAATGTGAATAAGCTAAAACCATTAGGTGAGCACGGTGATTGCGTTGCGCTAAATGCACCTACCGCGCGTTGTCTTCAACTATTGCTGGAAAGCAATGGAAAAGTTATATCTCGTGAGGAGTTTTTAGATACAGTGTGGAAAACGAGAGGCGTTGTTGTCTCGCAAAATACGTTCTATCAAAATATTTCGCTATTAAGAAAGTCACTACTAAAAGCTGGATTATCGCAAGATATCATTGTTACTGTACGGCAGCGTGGCTTTGTTTTGGCAGCAGATTCCCACGTTGATTTTTTGTCCAGAACCGATGAGGAAGAGTCAGGAAATTTAGAAAACATACCGCTAATAAGCAATGTTGCTCCTCTCATGGCGGAAAGGAAGGTGCTTGATAACCCCGCAAGGCCTCCAGAGTTACATATAAATGATAATAATAAGCAGCCAGCTTTGAGTTTGCCGGGCTGGTTTTTGCTGCTACTGGTAGCCTTAATAGCAACCAATATACTTTCTTTAATATTATGAATAAAATTAATATGTGCTTAGGCTATTCTTTTATACGTATATGTAATATTTAGCTGGGTTGATTTTTTCACGTGAAGTAATGTTGCATTTGCGTTCTGATGTCAGTCAGTGACTGCATCCTGATAGTGTCTGCCAGGCCGGGCCCGGCAGACATATTGATTAGCGCTGTTTTAAGCCCAAATCCAGCGGTGTTTTGCTCGGTTCACCACCGATTTCCCGTGCAAGTTTTGGTACTAAATAACCAGATACCATCGTGAGCAGTTCACGCATAATCTTCCTCGCCTCTTCGTCGCTGACCATAAAATGTGCTGCGCCCTGCACTCTATCCAGAACGTGAAGGTAATAAGGCATGACTCCGGCATCGAATAACGCATTGCTCAGATCGGCGAGCGTGCGCGCGTCATCGTTTACGCCGCGCAGTAGTACGCTTTGATTAAGTAAAGTGACGCCAGCTATACGCAGACTCTTCATCGCGGTACGAAACGCCGCATCTATTTCGTTAGCATGGTTGATATGGTTCACCAGCAGTACCTGCAACGATGAAGCAGAGATACGCGCAACCAGCGTATCGGTAATGCGCGCAGGAATCACAATGGGCAACCGACTGTGGATACGCAGACGCTTAATATGCGGGATGGCTTCCAGCTGCGTAAGCAGCCAGTCTAGTTCTGGGTCTTTCGCCATCAGCGGGTCACCGCCGGAAAAAATGATTTCATCCAGCTCTGGATGAGACGCAATGTACTCCATAGCCATCTGCCAGTTGCGCTTATTACCCTGGTTTTCAGCATAGGGAAAGTGGCGGCGGAAGCAATAACGACAATTAACCGCACAGCCGCCTTTAACCAGCAGTAACGCGCGGTTGCTGTATTTATGCAGTAGACCAGGCACAACGCTGTGCTGTTCTTCCAGCGGATCGGTGGTAAATCCCGGAGCATTAACAAACTCCTCCCGGGAGGTAAGTACCTGACGGAGAAGTGGATCGTTGGGGTTTCCTGGTTCCATACGGGCAATAAATGCCCGCGGGACACGCAGTGCGAACAGGCGCCTGGCATCGCGTCCCGCCAATAGATTCGCATCAGCGTCTACATTTAAAAGATGCAGCAGTTCATCAGGACTGGTCACAACATCGGCAAGTTGCGTTAACCAATCTTCTCTGGATGGGGTATTTAGGCCTTATGGCAACGTACTATAGCAACGATTTTCGTGCTGGTCTTAAAATCATGATGGACGGCGAACCGTACGCGGTTGAAGCTAGCGAATTCGTTAAACCAGGTAAAGGCCAGGCTTTTGCGCGCGTTAAGCTGCGCCGCCTGCTGACGGGTACCCGTGTAGAGAAAACCTTCAAGTCTACGGATTCTGCTGAAGGCGCGGACGTTGTCGATATGAACCTAACTTACCTGTACAACGACGGTGAGTTCTGGCACTTCATGAATAACTCTACTTTCGAACAGCTGGCCGCTGACGCTAAAGCCGTTGGCGACAACGCTAAATGGCTGCTGGATCAGGCTGAATGTATTGTGACTCTGTGGAACGGTCAGCCAATCTCCGTTACGCCGCCGAACTTTGTTGAGCTGGAAATCGTTGAAACCGATCCAGGCCTGAAAGGCGATACTGCTGGTACCGGCGGTAAACCTGCAACTCTCTCCACTGGCGCCGTGGTTAAGGTTCCGCTGTTCGTACAGATCGGCGAAGTCATCAAAGTGGATACTCGCTCTGGCGAATACGTATCCCGCGTGAAGTAATTTATGCGCTGAGATGGTTGGCGCAGCGTTTCGCTGCGCCCTCTACCGAGCGTAGACGCAGGCAGGGAAGATGGCTCATAAATTAAAACTTCCGGTACTACTATTATTACTAAGCTGCGCTCTTCTGGCCGGATGCAATACGGCTCGCGGCGTTGGTGAAGATATCCAAAGTCTGGGCCATGTCATTTCTCATGCTGCCAGTTAACCTGATTTCATCAGGAAATCCTCATTCACAATTAGTTTCTCCGTTTGGCTCAATCCTTTTAACCTCTTTTTCTCTTAAAAATCGCCGCGTTTCCCTCATCCTGGACCAGTTTGTCTATGCTTATAGAGCACGATAACTAAAACTGGTTAATAAGGATGACATTATGGTAAAAAAAGCGATTGCAGCGTTCTTTACGGTTTTGGCTCTTTCCTCTGTACTGACTGCATGTAACACCACGCGCGGTGTTGGTCAGGATATTTCAGAAGGCGGCAGCGCGATTTCGGGCGCCGCGACCAAAGCTCAGCAATAGACCATAGCGGTACGGCCGCTGGTCGTACCGTTCTTCCTCACCTTAGTCACGTCGTGTATAATTCCTGTGAAATATCATCTGCCTTACGGGACGACCTGTAAGCGTTTCACATCTGGGGACGGCCCCATCAAAGGAGCCATATGTCCTGGTTAGTTCTGTTTATCGCTGGTCTGCTGGAAGTCGTCTGGGCAGTCGGTCTGAAATATACCCACGGTTTTAGCCGCCTGGTGCCAAGCGTGATAACGATTGCCGCCATGGTCATCAGCATGGCGCTGTTGTCATGGGCGATGAAAACGTTGCCCGTAGGGACGGCTTACGCCGTTTGGACCGGAATAGGCGCGGTCGGCGCAGCCGTGACGGGTATTATCCTGCTGGGCGAATCCGCCAGCCCGATGCGCATTGCCAGCCTGGCGTGCATTGTGATTGGCATCATTGGCCTGAAAATGAGCGCGCATTAATACTGCTGATTGACCCATAGTAGTTTGCTCACGTCGAATCCTTGCCGGGTAGCGATATCCAGCATCTGCTGCTTCACTTCCGGCGGGATTTTCGGCGTGCGCGCAAGTAGCCAGAGATAGTCGCGATCGGGTCCACAAACCAGCGCGTAGCGATAATCCTTATCCAGCGCTATCACGCTATAGCCGCCATAGAAGGGGCCGAAAAATGAGACCTTCAGCGCGGCGCGAGTGGGTTCCCCGGTAAAATAAGCTACGCCATCGGTTTTTTGCCACATACCCCGATCGGGGTTGTAGCCTTTATTTACCACGTTCAGCCCGCCATCATCGCGCAGGCTATACGTTGCGGTGACTTTTTCCAGGCCGCTTTCAAAACGGTGATCGAAGCGGGCAATCTCATACCAGGTACCAAGATAGCGTTGAGCGTCGAAGGGGCTAACCACGGTTACGCCAGGAGGCGGTGCCGGCGTAGTAAAGGCTACAAGCAGAAATGAAGCGGCAACAACCGCAATAACGGGTAGCAGACGCATAATTTTTTCCTTGCCAGTTTTAAGCTAAGTGTAGAGTCAGGCAGGAAAAATGCGGCAGAATTTTCTTGAGAAGCGAGCCCGGTAACAGAATGCTACCGGGCTTATTGCAGCTGAGGTAAAAGCCGCGTACGGCTATCCGTTTAGATGAACAATATGCCGACGAGGGTGACGACGGTCAGAATCGCCGCGAGTCCATAGAAGACCCACTTACCGTTGGGTACGTGAATTTTCAAATCGTGCATCGCATGGTGAATACGGTGAAGCCCGCACCATAGCGGCAGAACGATCATCAGGAAAATGAATGCACGGCCAATAAAACTATGGGCAAAAGCCAGTACGCGTTCATAGCTGAATGCGTCAGCAGGCGCGAGGCCCAGCGGCAGCATAATACCTACCAGCAGCACAATGACGGGGGCGATAATCGCTCCCCACATGCCGCCAGCGCCAAACAGCCCCCAGAATACCGGCTCATCCGAACGTTTTGGATTGGGATTAATCATTCCAGCCTCCTTACCAGAACAGCGCGACAAACAGGATCACCACGGTGACGACCGCAGTGACGACCCAAAGCCCTTTAATAATTGGCTCTGGCCCCATTTTCTCGCCTTTAAGGATAATATTGGCGGCTTTCGGCGCCAGCTCAAACCAGGTTTTGGTATGCAGCAGCGCGGCTGCAAGCGTGATCAGGTTCAGGATCACGACAATCGGGTTTTGCAGAAAACCGATATAGCCCGCCCAGCTCTCCGCGCCATGCTTCAGTGCGAACAGCCCGTAAATCAGCACGATGCTGAACCAGACCGTGGGTACCGCCGTTCCTTCACGCAGCATATAGAAGCGATAAAACGGCAGCTTTTTCCACCAGGTGGACGGCATCGGCCGCACGTAGGGTTTGCGTTTAGTCGTCATACAGCACTCCTTAGCGTGGTTTCAGGGTAGCGATAAGAAAGTCTTTCGAGCTTTCTACCTTGCCCTGCTGGATCGCGGCCGCCGGGTCGACGTGTTTCGGGCAGACTTCGGAGCAGTAGCCTACGAAAGTACATGTCCAGACGCCATTCTGGCCGTTAAGCTGCGCCATACGTTCCTTTTTACCGTGGTCGCGGCTGTCTTCGTTGTAGCGATGGGCGAGGGTGATCGCCGCCGGGCCGATAAACTCCGGATTAAGACCAAACTGCGGACAGGCCGCATAGCACAGGCCGCAGTTGATGCAGCCGGAGAACTGGTGGTACTTGGCCATTTGCGCCGGCGTCTGCGTGTTCGGGCCCTGATCGGGCGTGCGCGGGTTGCCAATGATGTACGGCTTAATGGCTTCCAGGCTTTCGATAAAGTGGGTCATATCGACCACCAGATCGCGCTCGATTGGGAAGTTGGCCAGCGCCTCGACTTTAATACCTTTGGTGTATTCGCGCAGGAAAGTTTTACAGGCCAGCTTTGGCACCTTGTTCACCATCATGCCGCAGGAACCGCAAATCGCCATGCGGCAGGACCAGCGGTAGCTGAGGTCTGGCGCGAGGTTGTCCTTGATGTAGCCCAGGGCATCAAGCAATGAGGTTTGCTCATCGTAGGGAACTTCATAGAAAGCGCTGTGCGGTGCGATGTCCACTTCCGGGTTGTAGCGCACCACTTCGACTTTCATATTTTTCATCTCAGCCATTCGTCGTCTCCTTCTTCTCGGCTGCTTCCGCTTCCGCACCGTACACGCGTTTTGCCGGCGGCAGAGTGGTGATTTTCACATCACTGTACTCCAGACTGGTATTACCGTCGGCATCGCGGAAGGCGAGGGTATGCTTGAGGAAGTTGACGTCGTCACGCTCGGTGCAGCCTTCGTCCAGACGCTGATGCGCGCCGCGGGACTCTTTACGCGCGAGGGCGGAATGCGCCATACATTCGGCGACGTTCAGGCCATGGCCCAGTTCGATGGTGTACAGCAGGTCGGTATTGAACACGCTGGAGGTGTCGGTGATACGCACGCGCTTGAAGCGCTCCTGCAGCTCGGCCAGCTTATCAACCGTTTTCTGCATAAGCTCCGGCGTACGGTAGATACCGCAGCCTTCTTCCATTGACAGGCCCATTTCGTCACGAATCTTGGCCCAGTTCTCGTTACCTTCCTGATTAACCAGATCTTTCAGGCGGTTCTCGATATCGACGACCTGCGCGTCCAGCGCGGCGCTATTGGCTTCGCCCGCTTCGGTTGCGCGCTGCATGGCCTGTTCTCCGGCCAGACGGCCAAACACCACCAGCTCCGCCAGGGAGTTGGAGCCAAGGCGGTTGGCGCCGTGCAGGCCGACCGAAGAACATTCGCCCACGGCAAATAGCCCTTTGATGCGGGTTTCACACTGCTGGTCGGTTTCGATCCCGCCCATGGTGTAGTGCGCGGTCGGACGTACCGGAATGGGATCTTTCACCGGATCGACGCCAACGTAGGCCTTCGAGAGTTCGCAGATAAACGGCAGACGTTCAAGCAGCTTTTTCTCGCCCAAATGGCGCAGATCGAGATAGACCACATCGCCTCGCGGCGTGGGGATCGTGTTGCCCTTACGCCATTCGTGCCAGAAAGCCTGGGATACTTTATCGCGCGGGCCCAGCTCCATATATTTATTTTTCGGTTCGCCCAGCGGAGTTTCCGGACCCATGCCGTAATCCTGCAGATAGCGGTAGCCGTTCTTGTTGACCAGAATACCGCCTTCGCCGCGGCAGCCTTCCGTCATCAGAATTCCGGAACCCGGGAGACCGGTGGGGTGATATTGCACGAACTCCATATCGCGCAGCGGTACGCCGTGGCTGAGCGCCATACCCATACCGTCGCCGGTGACGATACCGCCGTTGGTATTGTAGCGATACACGCGTCCTGCGCCGCCGGTCGCCAGAATGACCGCGTTGGCGCGGATTTGCACCAGCGTACCTTCCATCATATTCATCGCGACCAGACCGCGAGCCTGGCCATCATCCACCAAAATATCCAGAACAAAATGCTCATCGAAGCGCTGGATTTGCGGGAATTGAAGCGAAGTCTGGAACAGGGTGTGCAGCATATGAAAGCCGGTTTTATCGGCAGCGAACCAGGTTCGCTCGATCTTCATGCCGCCGAATCGCCGGACGTTGACGCTGCCGTCCGGGCGGCGACTCCACGGGCATCCCCACTGTTCGAGCTGGGTCATTTCCGTCGGGCAGTGATGAACGAAGTAGTCAACGACGTCCTGCTCACACAGCCAGTCGCCGCCTGCAACGGTGTCGTGGAAATGGTACTCAAAGCTATCATGATCCTGCGCGACGGCAGCGGAACCCCCTTCAGCAGCAACGGTATGGCTGCGCATAGGATAGACTTTTGAAATTAGAGCGATTTTAGCATTTGGATTAGCTTGCGCGGCGGCTATTGCGGCGCGAAGACCTGCTCCGCCTGCGCCTATTACGGCAAGATCGGCTTGAAAAGTTTGCACGACATTCCTCCAGTTTTTGTTTATTTCGCCGCCGGGCTGGCGAAAACGTATCACTGCTCCTTTATAGGTAAGGAGTATAGCCGTAGGGTCATAAGGGAAAATTGACGTGTTCGATTTTTTTATCGTTCTGTGCGGTTGTTTATCTGCTTGCTTTATGCTTTTGGGTTATCAATAAATTAAGTGTATGTAACGCGTTTACGCATTCGCACAAAATTTGTTTCATCTGCCAGTTACGAGTAGACTTCGTGCCCTTGTTTCAAATCGGAGAAAGTACCATGAGCGAAACGGCAACCTGGCAGCCGAGCGCATCCATTCCAAATCTGTTAAAACGTGCAGCGGTGATGGCGGAAATTCGCCGTTTCTTTACCGACCGCGGCGTGCTGGAGGTGGAGACGCCCTGCATGAGTCAGGCGACGGTGACGGATATTCATATGGTCCCGTTTGAGACGCGTTTCGTTGGTCCTGGCCACTCTCAGGGGCTGAACCTGTACCTGATGACCAGCCCGGAATATCACATGAAGCGCCTGCTGGCGGCCGGCTGCGGCCCAGTGTTTCAGCTATGCCGTAGCTTCCGTAATGAAGAGATGGGGCGTCACCATAATCCGGAATTCACCATGCTGGAGTGGTATCGTCCGTGCTATGACATGTACCGGCTAATCAACGAAGTAGACGATCTGCTACAGCAGGTACTCGACTGCCAGCCGGCCGAAAGCCTCTCTTATCAGCAAGCCTTCCTGCGTCATCTGGAAATCGACCCGCTGTCGGCAGATAAAACGCAGCTGCGCGAAGTGGCGGCGAAGCTCGATTTGAGCAATATTGCCGATACGGAAGAGGATCGGGACACGCTGCTTCAGCTACTTTTTGTCATGGGCGTCGAGCCGCATATTGGTAAAGATCGTCCGACGTTTATCTATCATTTCCCGGCCAGCCAGGCGTCACTGGCGCAAATCAGCACTGAAGATCATCGCGTAGCGGAACGTTTCGAGGTCTATTACAAAGGCATTGAGCTGGCTAATGGTTTTCATGAGCTCACCGACGCCCGCGAACAGCGGCAGCGTTTTGAGCAGGATAACCGCAAGCGTGCGGCTCGCGGCCTGCCGCAGCAGCCCATCGATCATCATCTGCTGGCTGCCCTGGAAGCCGGGCTGCCGGATTGTTCCGGCGTAGCGCTGGGCGTTGACCGGGTGGTGATGCTGGCGCTGGGCGCAGAAAGCATCGGCGACGTTATCTCGTTTACCGTCGACCGCGCCTGATCTTCCTTTCCACTTTCCTGCAGGACATTGACGGGGATGACCGCCGATGTACGGCGGTATGGTTGATTGTCCGGTAGTGCGATCGTTCTGGCCTTGCCTGTGTTCAGGCAAGGCCGTTCTTACAGGCTGCCGGGCGTGCGGCTGGTTTTCCCTGCCGAGGTCAGCGCTCTGCTGCTTTTTCTGCCATCGATGCTCTCCAGGCGCATCTGGAACGGCGGGAACGGCATATCGATACCGTGCTCGCGGAACCCGGCCAGAATCAGCTGATGCATCTCGTGGCGCAGCGGCATACGGTGACCCATTTCGGCGGCGTAGATACGCAGCTCGAAAATCTGGATCCCCTGCTGTAGGTCAACGAGGAACGCTTCCGGCGCCGGGGTATCGATAACCAACGAACAGCGGTGCGCGGCATTTAACAGGATCTGCGCCACCTCTTCGGTATTGGCATCCACCGGCGCAGGCACCGTTAACACTACGCGGGTCACGGAATCCGACAACGACCAGTTGATGAACTGTTCGGTGATGAACGCCTTGTTCGGCACGATAATCTCTTTACGGTCCCAGTCGCTGATAGTCGTGGCGCGAGTATTAATACGCGTCACGCTGCCGGTGAGATCGCGAATAGTGACCGTATCGCCAATCCGTATCGGTTTCTCAAACAGGATAATCAGGCCGGAGATAAAGTTGGCGAAGATCTCCTGCAAGCCAAAACCGAGACCGACGCCGAGGGCGGCAATGAGCCACTGTAGCTTGGACCACTCAATGCCAATCATCGAGAAGCCGACCAGACCGCCGATCAGCATCAGCAGATACTTCGTGATGGTGGTGATGGCGTAGCCGGTGCCCGGCGTCAGTTCCAGATGCTGGAGGATCGCCAGTTCCAGCAGCGCGGGCAGATTGCGCACCAGCTGGGTGGTAATAATCAACACCAGGATGGCAATCAGCACCGCGCCGAGGGTAATCGGCTCCAGGCTCTCAACGCCCTGTACCGTAGAGGTGACGTCCCACAGCGAGATATTCTCCAGGAAGCCAAACGCGGAATGGATTTCTGACCACAGCACGATAACCGACACCAGCGCGATCAGCATCAGCAGGGAGCGCACCAGACGCAACGACTGGGTACTGATGGCATCCAGATCGACCTCGCTGACCTCGGCTTCCATTGAACCTTCCGGGCTGCTGGTATGCTGAGCCTCTTCTTCGCCACGTGCGCGCTGGGCGAGGATCTCCGCCCGTCGGTGCTTGGCGCGATCGAACGCCAGGCGGCGCCGCTGGATCAACATCCAGCGGCGGATGATGTGATAGACCACCAGCAGCAGGAACCAGATGGCGACCGAGGTTTCGAGCCTGGCGAGCAGCGCCTGCGCCGTGGCGAGATAGCCGATCGCCGCCGCCAGCATCGCCACCAGCGGCGCGCCGAGCAGCATATTCCACAGCAGCCGGTTCAGCATATTGTCGCCGCTGCCTTCTTTATCCAGATACAGCGGGATTCCGGCGCGTTTCAGGCTCAGGGTCACCATCGCCAGCGCGCCGCAAATCAGCATAAAGCAGAGGCGGCCCAGCGAGGCGGAAAACTCGCGATCGTTGAGGTTATCGAAGGTAATCAGCGCCATAATCAGCGGCACGATCAGCCCGATGCTCATCAGGTAGTAGCGCATCGCTTTGCTGACGCGGCTACGCGGCCAGCCGAAGTGGGCGACGAACAGGCCGTTCGGGCGGGCGAACGTGGCGCAAATCATCACCACCCACAGCAGCGGCACCGTGGCGGTGACGCTATCGCCAATGGCGACCGCCAGCGGGAAAGGCCAGGCGGCCTGCAGGCCATAGCCCAGCGTCATCCACAGTACCGGCAGCGGCGAGGCCACCAGTATTGACCAGAACACCGTGCGCAGCGTGAGCCAGAAGTGATCCTGCGTAACCTTGCCGACGCGCGCGCTGGAGCGCTCAAGGAAGCTGGTGAAATGGCGGCGCGAGCTGATGCTGAACCCCACCAGAATGAGCGCGACGAAGAGCGGCAGCAGGGTCTCTTTGCTGGTGAGCATCATCATGCTGGCTTTGCCGAGCTGGCTCATGGTATCGAGCGAGATCAGACGGCGTAGGTCCTGAACGATCTCCAGCGGCCATGAGAAGCCGATTGGGCTGACGTCGGAGGTCCAGAACAGATAGCGGTGGGTCGCTTCGTTGATCTCTTTAAGCGCATCCTCAAGCTGACCGTTAGCGACTTTTAGCTTGGTCAGTTCGAGCATAAGCGTATCGCCACCGCGCAGCAGGGAGTTGAGCAGCTCAGTCTGCGTACGCATCTGAGCCTGCAGAATACGGTTCTGCTCGCTGGTGAGCGGTTCCCCATCCGCCTGACGAATTTGTCTTAGCTGCGGCTGTTTGCCGAGCTGATCTTCATAGCGTAAACGCTGCACGCGCAGCTGCGCCATTTCGGTATCCAGCTGCTGCGGTCGCGGGATTTCCGGCAGCCGCGCAACCTGCGCGCGCAGGGCTTCGCCGAGCAGATTGGAAGAACCCAGCCACTGGGACTGTTCGCGCAGGGTGTTTAAAGCCTGACGCACCTGCAGGGTTTGATTGGTCGCCTGGCGCTGCTGCGAGGCGATCAGATCCATCCGCTGCGCCTGCTGGTTGAGCGCCTGCGACAGCTCGCGGTTAACTTTAAACTGCGCCACGATATCCGGCGGCAGGTTTTCGCTGTTTTCCGCCAGCAGTTCGGTGCTTTCCAGCGCTTTCTCCGCCTCGCGCTGTCGTTGATTATTTAGCTGATTACGCAGCGCCTGTAGCCAGGCGTCGAGCTGTTCGCTCTCTTTCTGCGCCAGCTCGGAGCGCAACCGTGAAAGTTCCTGACGGTTATTGGCGGAGAGCTGGGCCAGATCGAGCTCATCGACCAGCGCTTTCAGCCGCGCGGACTCCGCCTGCAGACCAAGATTCTGCGCCTGCGCCAGCGGCGTATTGCTATTTTGCGCGCCAACCCGGCGCTCAACCTCGTTCAACTGGCGGCGGGCATCGCTCTGCTGCTGCGGCAGTTGGTTAAGCGAGTCGGCGATGTCCCGGGCGCGATCCTGCTCCTGCTGAGCTTTACGGCTGGCTTCCAGCAGCTGGCTGCTGACCTGGAGAATCTCCTGGTTCAGCGCATCAGAGGAGAGGGTAGTAGAGACCTGGCGCGGCTCATCGCTCAGATTATTGAGCTGCGCGCGCAGGGTTTGCGACAGTTTGGGGAAGTTATCGATAACGTCCTGGTACTGACGGACGCGCTCAAGGGAAGCATTACGCTCCTCAAGGGCGTTGAGGGCAGATTGCAGGACTTCGACGGTCTCAGGCTGGGCGGGCTTCGCCGCCTTCGCCTGTTCCAGTTCCTGAGCTATCTGTTTAGCATCCGGGGCTGTCGCTGCGTACGCCCCAAAACTGAGGCACCAGGCCAGCAGGAAAGTGTATATCAGGCGCACGGCGTAACCTTTTTCTTTCAGGAATTAACCTTCGTCTTGTTTATCGTCAACCAGCGGACTGGCGGCATGTTCAGCGCGGACTTCTTCCTCTGCCAGCGGAGCGGGCTCGACAGGCGCTACGGCTTCAGGCGCGGTTGCCAGCGGCTGGCCTATTTTGGTGGCCGACAGGCTGTGTAACTGCTCAACCAACGTCACCTGGCCTGGCGCAAATAGGTTGATCACCGTGGAGCCCAGCTTAAAGCGGCCCATCTCCTGGCCTTTAAGCAGGGCGACGGAGCCTTCGCTATCGCCGGCGGGCCAGGTCCAGCGCTTAATGACGCCTTCACGCGGCGGCGTCACGGTACCGGACCATACGGTTTCGATGCTGCCGACGATGGTGGCGCCGACGAGGATCTGCGCCATGGGGCCGAATTCAGTATCGAACAGGCAGATGACGCGCTCGTTGCGGGCAAAAAGATTCGGCACGTTTTGCGCGGTCAGATGGTTCACGGAGAACAGGTCCCCCGGCACGTAGATCATTTCGCGCAGAATACCGTTGCACGGCATATGCACGCGGTGGTAATCGCGCGGTGACAGATACGTGGTGACGAAGCTGCCGTTACGAAACAGGTCGGCCATCTGGTAGTTACCGGCCAGCAGCGCTTCCAGGCTGTAGTTGTGACCTTTGGCCTGCAAAATTTTGTCGTCTTCAATGGCGCCGAGCTGGCTGATGACGCCATCGGCAGGCATCACCAGCACGCTCGGGTCGGTGTTTAACGGACGTACGTCATCGCGCAACGGGCGAACGAAGAAATCGTTAAAGGTGCGGTAGCTGGCGGTGTCCGGCTTTTGCGCCTCTTTCATATCGACCTTGTAATATTTCACGAACAGATCGATGACCAGCTTTGTCAGCCAGCCTGCTCGCTTGCGCGCACCCCAGCCTGCGAGGCGGGTGAGCCACAGTTTAGGCAGAATGTATTGCAGTGAAAGTTTAAGATCGTTTAACAAGGTAGCCTCCAGGCCATTATTTGTCGTTCCTGGCCCCGCGCAACAGCGGGACCTGAAAAAGGGGGACGATTCTAACGATGCTCAGGTTAAATGTCAGTCATCAGATGATGAAAAGCTTTTACGCGTTTTTACCTGTACCTGCGCCATGCTTTCCAGAATGCGGTGGTAGTTTTCAAATCGGCTTTCGGCGATTTCCCCTTTCTCCACCGCTTCGCGAATGGCGCAGCCCGGGTCAGCGTCGTGCTTGCAGTCGCGGTATTTGCAACGGCCTAAATAATCATGGAATTCGACAAAGCCGTGGGTGATTTGTTCCGCGTCGAGGTGCCACAGACCGAACTCGCGTACGCCCGGCGAATCAATCACATCGCCGCCGTGCGGGAAGTGGTACAGGCGCGCGGCCGTGGTGGTGTGTTGCCCCAGTCCTGAGACGTCCGAAACGTCATTGGTAAGGATTTGGTCATCATGCAGGCCCAGCAGCGCGTTCAGCAGGCTGGATTTGCCTACCCCGGACTGCCCGGCAAAAATACTGATACGATCGGTGAGCGCCTCTTCAAGCGGCTTCAGGCCATCCTGCGTGCGGCTGGAAACCATCAATACGCGATAACCAATATGGCGATAAATGTCCATCTGCTCGTTGACGAAGGCCATGCTCTCCTGATCCAGCAGATCGATCTTGTTGAGTACGATCAGCGGCTCAACGTTCAGCGCTTCGCAGGCCACGAGATAGCGGTCGATAATATTCGGAGAAAGCTCAGGCAAAATCGCGGAGACAATAACAATCTGATTGATATTGGCGGCGATAGGTTTGACGCCGTCGTAGAAATCCGGACGCGTCAGTACGGAAGTTCGTTCATGTACGGCCTCGACGATACCCTTGACGTTGACGCCGTCAGCTTCGCTTTTGCCCGGGCGCCAGACCACGCGATCGCCGGTAACCAGCGAACGAATAGTTCGGCGAATATTGCAACGGTGGACGCTACCGTCGGCGGATTCGACATCGGCATGCATGCCAAAGCGGCTAATGACGGTCCCTTCGGATTTCTCACCGAACAGGTTGTCATCAAAATCGGCCTTCTCCGAAGTCGTTTTCAGGCGGCGCTGGTGGTTGGCCTTCACGCGGCGCTGTTGGCCTTTGGAGAGTTTATTTTTACTCAATCGAACTGGCTCCTGGTCGCCCTGTACGGGCAAAACCTCTATGATACACGCTATTTTAGATGAATATAGTGACGTAAGAAGGGTGGAAAATAACATGAGTGCAGATGAAAACAACCTGATTTGGATCGATCTTGAAATGACGGGGCTGGATCCGGAGCGCGATCGCATCATCGAAATCGCCACCCTGGTGACCGACGCGAATCTGAACATTCTGGCGGAAGGGCCGACGATTGCGGTACACCAGTCAGATGCGCAGCTGGCGTTGATGGACGAGTGGAACGTGCGTACCCATACCGGCAGCGGGCTGGTGGAGCGGGTGAAGGCGAGCACCCAGGGCGATCGTGAAGCCGAACTGGCGACTATCGAATTCCTCAAAAAATGGGTACCGGCGGGTAAGTCGCCAATCTGCGGCAATAGCATCGGCCAGGATCGCCGCTTCCTGTTTAAATATATGCCGGAGCTGGAAGCCTATTTTCACTACCGTTACCTCGACGTCAGCACGCTGAAAGAGCTGGCTCGTCGCTGGAAACCGGAAATTCTTGACGGTTTTAAGAAACAGGGGACGCACCAGGCGATGGACGATATTCGCGAGTCGGTCGCGGAACTGGCTTACTACCGCGAGCACTTCATCAAGCTTTAATGTTTATGCCGGGGCCAGAAGCGCCCCGGCATGACGTCTGATTATTTAAACCACTTCTGTTCCATCGCCTGGAATTCCGGCGAGGCCTTTACGACATCCAGAGCGGCATTGAGGTTATTCAGCAGCTCAGGATCGTCTTTACGTACCGCAATGGCGTACTGCTTACCGTAGTAGCCGGGATCCGTGGCGCGTTCGTCCATCATGGCGTAGTCGGGGTTATCCTGGAGCCATTTCGTTAACGTCTCCTGATCGCCCATCACGCCGCTAATCACGCCTTCTTTAAGCGCGCGCAGGGCGCTTTCGTCGCTGTCGTAAGGCACCGCATGCACGGCTTTTTGTTTGTCCCGCAGATAGCGCTGATGAAGGGTGCCTTTCACGACGCCGAGTTTTTTATCCTTCAGATCGGCAAAGGTATGGGCGGCGTCTTTCGCTGTGACCACTACGCCGGACAGCGCCTGACGATAGGGATGGCTGAACGCGACCTGTTTTTCCCGCATCGGAATCACTTCGATACCGGCAATCACGGCGTCGAATTTCTTAAAGCGCAGCGCCGGGATGAGGGTATCGAACCCCTGGGGAGTAAATTTGCATTCAACCTGCATCTGCTTGCACAGCGCATTGGCCAGGTCGATATCAAAACCCGTGGGTTGGTTTTTGCCACTGACGGTTTCAAACGGCGGATTGGCCGTCGTTGTCCCAAAATGTAGCGTTGTTGCCGATGCTGTTCCTGTGGCAAGCGTGGCCAGCAGCAGGACGGTAAGCGCTTTTTTCATTTTATTTCCCTGGTTATCATCGTTGTTGACCGTCAGCGGGCGATATCCGCCTGTAAACTTGAGCGATTTTGCGCCTTTAGCGAGCCCGGAAAAAGTCATTTTGCGGCATTTGCTGTTTATTTAGACAAACCAGGCCTGGATGTGGTGATAAAGTGGTCACTTAAACCAAAAACGAAAAAAATTGCGTTCAGGGGGGTTGCAGCTAAATCGAATTCTCGTATAATGCGCCTCCCGTGACGAAGCAGAAATGCAAATCACGACGCCATAGAAATATGGCCAGAAGTATGCGGGAATAGCTCAGTTGGTAGAGCACGACCTTGCCAAGGTCGGGGTCGCGAGTTCGAGTCTCGTTTCCCGCTCCAAAATTTCTTCTCATATCCAGTTTATCCACAGCGCAACTACGCGTCATGAATGCTTTTCGCGATGTCCTGAAAATACTGTGAACAGAGTTATCCACAGGTTAGTCTTTCGTCTTTTCTCAGAAAAACACTTCACTATGTAAATAGTATTTTTATATATAACTGAAATATAAGAATTAAATTTCATTTCAAAGTGTTAATCCGATCACTTGACGAACGTCTGCCCGTTGAAACGCAATGTGTTTTTATTTTTATTCACACCCTGTGAATGAATCAGGCGTCGCGCGGTAGTCCTTTTTCAACCACCCTGACCAGCCGTAGCTTCTTGGGCAATTGCACCTCAACCACATTGGCATTTCGTTTTGCCATTTGCTGCGTCATCGCCCACTCGATGTGTTCATCGAGAAGTGGGTGCTCACCCCGGCGGCTCTCCAGCGCTTTGAGGTTGGCTTCATCCCAGGGCGCATTGCCCAGCGCGACAGCGATATTACGTAGCCAGCGCAGATGGCCAATACGGCGAATAGCCGATCCCTCCGTCACTTTTAGAAAATATGACTCGCTCCAGGTGAAAAGCTCCAGTAACTCAGGGGCATGCAGCGCCTTGCGCGGGCTGAAATCATCTTCATCGGTCAGCTGCGCGAAGCGGTTCCACGGGCAAATCAGCTGGCAATCATCGCAGCCGTAAATGCGGTTACCGATCAGCGGGCGGAACTCTTCCGGGATGGCGCCTTCCAGTTCAATCGTCAGATAGGAGATACAGCGCCGGGCGTCGACGGTATAGGGCTCGACGATGGCGCCGGTTGGGCAGATAGTCATGCAGGCCACGCAGCGCCCGCACTCTTCCTCGACGGGTTGGTCGATGGGAAGAGGGAGGTCGATAAGCAGCTCGCCGAGGAAAAAGAACGAGCCGGCATCGCGGCTGAGGATAAGTGAGTGCTTACCTGTCCATCCCAGCCCCGCTTTTTCGGCTAAAGGGCGTTCAAGAATCGGCGCGGAATCGACAAAGGGTCTAAAATTGAGCGAAGCACACTGCGCCTGAATCATCTCACCTAATTTTTTCAGGCGATGACGTAACAGCTTATGATAGTCCCTTCCGAGGGCGTAACGGCTAACGTAACCCCGCGCGGGATCTTTCAGGGTGCGGGCGAATGCGGCATTAGCGGGCAGATAGTTCATCCTCACGCTAATCACGCGTAAGGTACCGGGCTGGAGTTCATGAGGGCGCGCGCGCATCATGCCGTGGCGCGCCATCCACTCCATTTCGCCGTGGTATTGTTTATCCAGCCACGCCTGTAGTTTAGGTTCGCTGGCGCTGAGATCGGTATCGGTAATACCGACCTGCTGGAACCCCAGCTCTGTGCCCCACTGTTTGATTTGCTGCGCTAAATGATTGAGATCGAGGGGCTGTGACATGATGGACCATACGATGACGAAAAACACCGACAGTATACCACATATCATCTGGCCGGCGGAGGCGCTACGGCGGGCGGAAAAAGAGGCGGCGGATGCCCTTGGGCTGACGTTATATGAGCTGATGCGCCGTGCGGGCGAAGCGGCTTTTGAACTTGCCTGCGTACAGTATCCAGGAAGCCAGCACTGGTTGATTCTTTGCGGCCACGGTAATAACGGCGGAGACGGCTACGTGGTGGCTCGCCTGGCGCAGGCGCGCGGGATTCAGGTTACGCTGCTGGCGCTGGAGAGTGAGAAGCCGCTGCCGGAAGAGGCCAGCCTGGCGCGTGAAGAGTGGCTTAACGCCGGCGGGACGATTCACGCCGCGAACATCGCCTGGCCTGAAGATATCACGTTGATTATTGACGGCCTGCTCGGTACCGGGCTACAGAGCGCGCCCCGGGAAAACGTCGCTGAGCTTATCGCGCATGCTAACGCTCATCCGGCGCCGGTTGTCGCGCTCGATATTCCCTCTGGTCTGAACGCGCAGACAGGTACGACGCCAGGCGCGGTTATCCATGCTGCTCATACCATCACGTTTATCGCGCTTAAGCCGGGGCTGCTGACCGGCAAAGCCCGCGATGTCGTGGGCCGCCTGCATCATCACGCTTTAGGGCTTGAGCGCTGGCTGGCAGGCCAGACGACGGCAATCAGTCGATTCGATGCCTCGCAGCTTTCCGACTGGCTGCCGCCGCGACGCCCAAAATCGCACAAAGGCGATCACGGTAAGCTGGTGATTATTGGCGGCGAACCGGGTACGGCGGGAGCCATTCGGATGAGCGGGGAAGCGGCGCTGCGCGCGGGCGCCGGGCTGGTGCGCGTCCTGACTCATAAGGACAATATCGCCCCCGTTCTGACCGCCAGGCCGGAGCTGATGGTCCATGAACTGTCATCCCGCGCGCTTGAGGAAAGCCTGCAATGGGCGGATGTCGTCGCGATTGGGCCGGGTCTTGGTCAGAGCGAGTGGGGTAAGAATGCGCTGCGCCAGGCGGAGAATTTTCGCAAACCGATGGTCTGGGATGCGGATGCGCTGAACCTGCTGGCAATCAATCCCGATAAACGTCACAATCGCGTGCTGACGCCGCATCCCGGCGAAGCCGCCCGTCTGCTGAACGTGAGTGTGGCAGAAATTGAAAGCGATCGCTTACATTCTGCACAACGTCTGGTAAAACGTTATGGTGGCATCGTGGTGCTGAAAGGTGCAGGTACGGTCGTGGCGAGCGAAACCGGCGAAATGGGCATTATTGACGCCGGTAATGCTGGAATGGCCAGCGGCGGGATGGGCGATGTGCTGACCGGCATTATCGCTGCGTTGTTAGGCCAGCGCCTGGCGCCGTATGATGCCGCCTGCGCCGGATGCGTTGCTCATGGCGAAGCCGCCGATCGGCTGGCGGCGAGACACGGTACCCGCGGAATGCTGGCGACCGATCTTTTTTCCACGCTCAGGCGTGTTGTTAACCCGGATGTGATTGACGTAGACCATGATTAACCGAGTGATTCCTTTACCCGATGAGCAGGCGACTTTAAGCCTTGGCAACCGCGTCGCGCAGGCATGCAATGGCGCGACGGTCATCTATTTGTATGGCGATTTAGGGGCGGGTAAGACCACCTTTAGCCGCGGTTTCCTTCAGGCTCTCGGTCACCGTGGCAACGTTAAAAGCCCAACCTACACCCTCGTCGAGCCTTACAGTCTCGAGAATTTGATGGTCTATCACTTCGATCTGTATCGCCTGGCGGATCCTGAGGAACTCGAGTTTATGGGGATCCGCGATTATTTTACTGACGATGCTATCTGCCTGGTGGAATGGCCGCAGCAGGGCACGGGAGTACTGCCGGACCCGGATGTTGAAATTCACCTCGAGTATCAGGCACAAGGGCGTGAGGCGCGCGTAACCGCGGTCTCCTCATTGGGTGAGTCTTTATTGGCGCGTTTGGCTAATTAGCCTGAAGGACGACGGGATGATGTATCGCTTAACCAGTTGGCTGGCCGCCGCGCTGATGCTGTTCAGCATTCAGGCCACTGCGGCAAGTTTATCCGATATCCAGGTCTCAAATGGCGATCGGCAGGCCCGCATTACCATTAGTTTTATCGGCGAGCCTGAGTATTCGTTTAGCCCCCAGGGCAAACGCATCGTGGCGCTGGATATTAAACAGACCGGCGTACTCCAGGGGCTACCGCTGCAGTTTAGCGGTAATAATCTGGTAAAAAGTATTCGTTCCGGGACGCCGCAGGATACGCAGTCGCTGCGCCTGCTGGTGGATTTAACTGCCGATGGCAAAACCCGCGCGGTGAAACAGCAGAACGGCTCTAACTACACCGTGGTGTTTACGATTAACGCCGACGCACCGCCGCCACCGCCGCAGCCAGTGGTGGTTAGACAGGCGGAAAGGCCCATGGCGCAGCCCGTGCGTCCGAGCGAACCCGCACGCAACCCGTTTAAAGCCGATAACGACCGGCTCACCGCGGTGACCAGCACCAGTAGCGTAACGCGTCCCGCGGCGCGTACCGTTTCTGGCGACGACAAAGTGATTATCGCCATTGACGCCGGCCACGGCGGCCAGGATCCGGGGGCCATTGGCCCGAACGGCACGAAAGAGAAGAACGTGACCATTGCTATTGCGCGTAAGCTCCGCGCGCTGCTGAATGCCGATCCGCAGTTCAGGCCCGTTCTGACGCGCGACGGCGATTACTTTATTTCAGTCATGGGACGATCTGACGTCGCGCGTAAGCAAAACGCCAATTTCCTTGTCTCCATTCACGCCGACGCTGCGCCGAATCGCGATGCAACCGGAGCCTCGGTTTGGGTACTTTCCAACCGCCGCGCGAACAGCGAAATGGCCGGCTGGCTCGAACAACATGAGAAGCAGTCCGAGCTGCTGGGCGGCGCGGGTGATGTGCTGGCCAATAGCCAGTCGGACCCTTACCTGAGCCAGGCGGTGCTGGATTTACAGTTCGGCCATTCCCAGCGCGTCGGGTATGATGTGGCGACCAATGTGCTGAGCCAGCTGCAGCGTATCGGCGATTTACATAAGCGTCGTCCTGAGCACGCCAGCCTCGGCGTACTGCGTTCGCCGGATATCCCGTCGATCCTTGTCGAAACGGGTTTTATCAGTAATACCGGCGAAGAGCGGCTGCTGGGCAGCGATGCCTATCAGCAGCAGGTCGCAGAAGCGATTTATAACGGTCTGCGTAACTACTTTATGCAGCATCCTCTGCAATCCGCGCCGCGCGGGGCAGCCGCGCAGACCGCCAGCGCAGGTTCGTCTGATGGGACGTTGTTAAATTAAGGAGACGGCCATGCCGATACAGGTTCTACCGCCGCAGCTCGCCAACCAGATTGCCGCAGGTGAAGTGGTGGAACGACCGGCGTCGGTGGTCAAAGAGCTGGTGGAAAATAGCCTCGATGCCGGGGCGACGCGCATCGACATTGATATTGAGCGCGGCGGGGCGAAGTTAATCCGCATTCGCGATAACGGCTGCGGCATTAAAAAAGACGAGCTGGCGCTGGCGCTGGCCCGTCACGCCACCAGTAAAATTGCTTCGCTGGACGACCTTGAGGCGATCATTAGCCTCGGCTTTCGCGGCGAAGCTCTGGCCAGTATCAGCTCAGTGGCTCGCCTGACGTTGACCTCGCGTACCGAGGATCAGCAGGAGGCCTGGCAGGCCTATGCCGAAGGGCGCGATCAGGCGGTCACCGTGAAGCCGGCGGCGCACCCGGTGGGGACAACGCTGGAAGTGCTGGATCTGTTTTATAACACCCCCGCCCGGCGCAAATTTATGCGCACCGAAAAAACCGAATTTGGCCATATCGACGAGATCGTCCGGCGCATCGCGCTGGCGCGTTTCGACGTCACTATCAACCTCAGCCACAATGGTAAAGTCGTGCGCCAGTACCGGGCGGTATCGCAGGACGGCCAGCGCGAGCGGCGTCTGGGCGCGATCTGCGGTTTGCCATTTCTCGAACACGCGCTGGCGATTGAGTGGCAGCATGGGGATCTTACCCTCAGCGGCTGGGTGGCCGATCCTCTGCATACCAATCCGACGCTGGCGGAGATTCAATATTGCTACGTCAATGGGCGGATGATGCGCGATCGCCTGATTAATCACGCGATTCGTCAGGCCTGTGAAGACAAACTGGGGGCCGATCAGCAGCCTGCTTTTGTGCTGTACCTGAAGATAGATCCGCATCAGGTGGATGTGAACGTCCACCCGGCCAAACATGAAGTGCGTTTTCATCAATCGCGCCTGGTGCACGATTTTATCTATCAGGGCGTGCTGAGCGTCCTGCAGCAGCAGCTGGAGGTGCCGTTGGCAAAAGAGGGCGATGAGCCCGCGCTGCGGCAGGTGCCGGAAAATCGCGTTGCGGCAGGCGGCAATCATTTTGCCCAGCCGGCGGTCGCGCGTGAAAACGCGGCTCCCCGATATCGTGATGAGCCCGCCGCGCCGCGCTTTAACGCTGGCGGTTCGCGAGAACCTGCCGCCTCGGGGTCATCTTCAACTGGCGGAGCCGGCTGGCCGCATGCGCAGCCAGGCTATCAAAAACAGCAGGGTGCGCTCTACCGCCAACTGCTGGATACTCCTGCCGCGGAGCGCAAACCCAAATCTCCCGCACCGGCGGCGGAAGGCCTGTCAGGTCATAGCCAAAGCTTTGGCCGCGTGCTGACCATTATCGATAGCGACTGCGCGCTGCTGGAGCGCGACGGTAAGTTAGCGCTGCTGGCCCTGCCGGTCGCTGAGCGCTGGCTGCGCCAGGCGCAGCTGACGCCGGGCGCAGAGGCGGTTTGCGCCCAACCGTTGCTTATCCCGCTACGGATAAAAGTGTCCGAAGAGGAAAAAGACGCGCTCAAGCAGGCGCAGTCGGTGCTGGCAGAGGTCGGGATTGAACTCCAGTCCGATGCGCACCACGTGACGATCCGCGCAGTGCCTTTACCCTTAAGACAACAAAATTTACAAATCTTGATTCCTGAACTGATAGGCTACCTGGCGCAGCAAAAAACCGTCGACGTCGGCAATATTGCTCAGTGGATGGCGCGTAACCTGGCGAGCGAACATGCGCAGTGGAATATGGCGCAGGCGATTGCCGTCCTGGCGGATATTGAGCGCTTATGTCCGCAGCTGGTTAAAGCGCCGCCGGGTGGTCTGTTACAACCTGTTGATTTACATTCGGCGATGAATGCCCTGAAAGATGAGTGATGTAACCGAGGCAAGCCTGCCTAAGGCAATATTTTTAATGGGCCCGACGGCCTCTGGTAAAACCGCATTGGCGATCGCCTTACGTAAAGTTTTGCCAGTAGAGTTGATTAGCGTTGATTCAGCCCTCATTTATCGAGGAATGGACATCGGCACGGCCAAGCCGGATGCCGCGGAGCTAAGCGCTGCGCCGCATCGGCTGCTGGATATTCTTGATCCGGCTGAAGCTTATTCCGCGGCGGATTTTCGTCGTGATGCGCTGGCTGAGATGGCTGATATTGTTGCCGCCGGGCGTATTCCGCTACTGGTTGGCGGAACGATGTTGTATTTCAAGGCGTTGTTGGAAGGATTGTCGCCTCTACCCTCGGCTGACCCTGAGGTCAGGGCCAGGATCGAGCAACAGGCCGCAGAGCAAGGATGGAACGCGTTGCATCAGCAGCTACAGGAAATTGATCCGGTTGCCGCCGCGCGTATTCATCCAAATGATCCGCAAAGACTTTCCCGAGCACTGGAAGTTTTTTTCATTTCGGGTAAAACTTTAACGGAGCTGACGCAAACGTCAGGTGATGCTCTGCCGTATAAGGTGCACCAGTTCGCCATCGCCCCGGCGAGCCGTGAACTGCTCCATCAACGCATAGAACAGCGTTTTCATCAGATGTTGGCTTCAGGTTTTGAAGCAGAAGTGCGGGCGCTTTTTGCCCGGGGAGATTTGCATACGGATATGCCTTCCATTCGTTGTGTCGGATATCGCCAGATGTGGTCGTACCTAAATGGCGAGATCCCGTATGATGAAATGGTTTATCGAGGTGTTTGCGCCACGAGACAGTTGGCTAAACGTCAGGTTACCTGGCTGCGCGGTTGGGAAGGTATTCACTGGTTAGACAGTGAACAACCTGAACAAGCGTTCAACAAAGTATTACAGGTTGTTGGTGCTAGCCTGGACTGAACGTGTACAATTGAACAGGTATCGTGCGTAATTTTTTTAAGAATCGTAAGGTTCTGAGTACAAAACAAGCATACATATAAGGAAAAGAGAGAATGGCTAAGGGGCAATCTTTACAAGATCCGTTCCT
>ENA-UOZI01000083-UOZI01000083.1-food-metagenome-genome-assembly--contig:-NODE-83-length-41313-cov-7.027170_pt1 | contig 41313 bp, 43 predicted proteins | sample MGYA00249871_ERZ772729 | MGnify/ENA primary metagenome ERZ772729 (study PRJEB29005, sample SAMN08379449) | food metagenome | isolation source: cheese - non spiked | study: EMG produced TPA metagenomics... | reverse complement strand
TACAGATAAAGAAGCTAGAGTTAAATAAATTTCTAGATAAATCGTGAGAAATAAAAGCCTCTATTATGAGGCTTTTTTAGTAAGTGAGTTCAATTATATAGTTTTTTATTTAGATAGAAGTATCGAGTCAAATAAGGCTAAGGAGATCTTTCATGATAGATTATATTGAAGTGGACGGGGGAAATAGTAATTTAAAGGAGCTTAACTGTTCAAACAGTAATTCTTTACACTCAGTGGTATATCTTTTTAACCCTAAAGATAAAATCTACGATTTTTTTAAAGAAGAGTATCAGCTTGATTTAGAAAACCTTTTGTATGAAGAAGAGGAAGTGATCCACGAGATATCTTATACAAAGACAGGTAAAGAAGAATTAAAGATACTTTTTATTTTACCTCACCAAAACTTGAAAAATGATTTGAATCGGAAAATAAAGGCTTTAGTTATCTTAAAACTAGAGGAAAAGCTCATTATTGTAACGAGTGAGAAAGAAGACTTCATTTCTGATTTTTTTAAAAATACAGGAGAAAATGTTGAAAGAAGTGAGGTAAATTTTATCCAGCTTTTGAATGTGAGCATCCAAAAAGTAATTAAAGATGTTAAAGAGAAAAGAGAAGAAATTAGTTTATTGGAAACACAAATACAAAGTTTAGGACCTTCAGGGACAATATTTGATGAAATTTTGCGACTGAAAAAATATCTTATCTTGTTAGATTTTATCATTGATTCCGATAGAAAAATATTAAGCTTTATAAAAAGAGAACAAATGGAAAGTATTAAAGAAATTCATATGCAAAATGAAGTAACTCTTCTTGAAGTGAGGATGGACACCTTAAAGTCTTTGGTAAGAGCTTATAATAAGTACCTTTCTAGCTTGGATACAATTATAAATAATAATAGTTCGTTTCAGTTGAACAATATTATGAAAACGTTAACTGAGCTTACAGTTGTCTTAACAATACCAACAATTACTTATGGGTTTTGGGGAATAAATCTCAAGTTGCCTTTTCAAGGTATCCCTTATGGTTCGTTACTTGTAATTGTTATTTCACTTCTAATCAGTCTATTAGTTTGGTACTGGTTAAAAAAGAAAAAATCTCTTTAGAAAAATTTATAAAATTATAAAGAAAAGAAGGAAAAACTATGAAAATTGGCCTAGTAAAAGCAAACTTCCCTGGAGAAAGACGAGTCCCACTTCTACCAAAAGACATTAAAGATTTTAAAAATGAAATATTGGTAGAAGAGGGGTTTGGAAAATTTCTTGATATTGATGATCAAGAATACAGTGATAAAGGATGTCATATTTTATCAAGAGCTGAGGTTTTTGCGGAATCAGAGGCGATCTTCTCACTAAAACTCATCCAGCCTACTGATTACTATCACCTTAGAGAGGGGCAGATGATTATAGGGTGGACACATCCTTTTGGTTCAGGACAATCATTCATGAAAGAGCAAGCTCTCCCTAAAAAGTTAATTGTAGTAGATTTAGATAGTAACTCGCCTTGCATTTATTATGAAAATGAGATATTTGAATCAGATATTCCGAAGGGTCTATTATATAAAAATAGTTTTTATGCAGGCTATGCAGGGGTTATAGACGCTTTGTTGCAATATGGATTTATTCCAACTGAAGAGACAAAAATAGCTATTTTAGGTTCTGGAAATGTTGCACAGGGTGCCTTTAGTAGTATTTCAAAATATTCCTCAAACATCCGAATGTATTATCGAAAAACAATGTCGATTTTCAAAGAAAATTATAATAAGTACGATATCATTATCAATGGAATTGAAATCGGTAAAGAGGACAATCCAATTTTAAATCTTTCTGAACAAAAATCATTGAAAAAAGGGACTTTAATTATTGATGTAGCAGCTGATGCCGGAAATACAATTGAAGGAACGCATTTTACTAGTATGGATGACCCTATCTATGAAAATGATGGAAAATACTATTATGTTGTTCCTAATACTCCATCACTCATCTATCGAAATGTGAGTAAAGATTTAAGTAAGATTTTGAGTGAGAATATTTTTCGTAAGGATTGTTCCCGTTTTATTGAAAAGGTTAAACCTCTTAATAAATGATATTTTATATTTTGATTTTTTAAATTATATACTATCATACCAAGTGTAGAAAGCCACAAAATATAAAGATAGTTCTTTACCTAAATAATGGTGTATTAGATGACGTTATAAATTTATTGCTTTTTATTGTGGTATTAAAATAAGAAAATGCTCGGAATGCTTAAAATAAGTGATTTTGAAGTTTAATAAAATAAAACTAACCAAAAAACTAACCAAGCAAAGAAAAAGTGTATATAAAAAATTTATTAAATAAAAAATCACTGGCAATGATAACTAGTGATTTTTTATTTAGTGAATTTTGATATATAAATATGATATAATACTTTCGTAGAAGTTAAAGGACGGTAGCTAATCTATCACAGGAGGTAATGCCTATGGAAAAATTCATGGGTACGTCTCCCAAAATATAGAAAGGCGCAAAATTTGTCTGTTTATCAGGCGCTTATGTTGATGATTGCATTTGCAACATTAATATTGGCACTCAATGACAAAGATAAAAAATAACGTCCAACTTTTGTAGTGACCCCCAAAAGTTAGACCAAAAATCTAACATTTGGAGGTCATTTTTTATGACAAAATATTCCGCAGAATTTAAACTAAAAGTTGTTAAAGAATACTTCAGAGGAGAGCTAGGAACAACTTTACTTGCTAGAAAATATGGTATTTGCTCCGTTGGAGGTCTAAGAGGATGGATAAAAGAATACCGCCTTAAAGGACCTAGCGCTTTTCAAAAAGGAACAAGAAGAAATAAGGTTTATTCGAAATCTTTTAAAGAAAATGCTGTAAAATTATATTTAACAAGTGATAAGTCTTATCAGGAACTCTCTTATGAATTAGGAATTCATACGATGGGACTACTTTGTACATGGGTAAATCACTATAGAAAATATGGAGAGATTCCAGAAGCTAAAAAAAGAGGAAAGAAAAGTGTGAAAAATGCAGATAATAACTCTCAGCTTAAAGGTTCCGAGGAAGACCAAAAGAGAATTAAAGAGCTTGAACAACAGCTCCGTTATGCTCAGATAGAGGTAGAATATTTAAAAGGACTACGGAGATTGGGAAGAAAGGGACAAATGAACAAAAAGCTAAACTCATCCACAATCTCCGAAAAAAATTTAAACTCAAAGAAATCTTAACTGTCACTTCATTTCCCAAAGCAACCTATTTTTATTGGAAAAATAGATTTAATAGAGCAAATACAGATAACTTATTAGAAAATAAACTTATTGAAATTCGCAAATGTCATGCAAATTATGGTTATAGAAGGATGGTTCAGGAATTAAGAAGAAATGGTTGGCTTGTTAATCATAAAAAAGTTCAACGATTAATGAAAAAGTTAGGACTTTTAGTCACTTCATTTTGGCATAAGTCCCGCAAATATAACTCCTATAAAGGAACGGTTGGTAAAGTTTCAAATAATAAACTGCGTAGACGTTTTAACACTACGATTCCTCACCAAAAAGTTACAACAGATACGACAGAGTTCAAATATTATGAAGATGGGGTTCAAAAAAAACTTTATCTCAACCCCTATCTGGACTTATTTAATAATGAGATTATTTCTTATAGTATATCCAAAGCGCCAAATTATCAAGCCATTTCTGAAGCTTTAGAGCAGGCCATAAATAAGACGAGAGATTGTCAATATCGACGTACTTTTCATTTAGACCAAGGTTGGGCCTATCAAACACGTATATATTGTTTTACCTTAAAGAAAAATTTAATTTTTCAATCAATGAGCCGTAAAGGTAATTGTCATGATAATTCAGTTATGGAAAATTTCTTTGGACTCCTTAAGCAAGAAGTGTATTACGGTTGTATTTTCACTTCTTTTGAGGAGCTTCGTAAAACCATTCAAAAATTTATTCACTATTATAATCACAAACGGATTAAAGAAAAATTAGGCTGGAAATCACCAGTTGAATTTCGCTTAAGCCAATAAATAAAGAGAGTGGAAGAATAAATTATAATTTTTTTGCATATTCTCCAACTTTTCTCAGAAACTTTTTTCTTTTTTTAAGGCTACTTTTCCTAACATTAGCTAAAGAATAAAATTTAGTTACCTGTATCCCACACATATTTTTAAGTATCTGAGTCTTTAAAACTTGGCCATAATCTTTTTGAATAATTTTTGAAATTAAATATGGAGTATCGTGTGTTACAATAATAGCCGCTGTTTTTCCTTTTAAAAGTTTATTTGGAGTAATTTTTTTAGTAGAATAAGAATAGGCAAAATTTTGAGCAAATACCCTATCAATGAACCCTTTCAATATAGCGGGCATTCCACTCCACCAGATGGGAAAAATGAAAACAATATGGTCACTCCAAGTAATTGCTTCTCGGTAGGACTTTGTCTCCACTGAATATTGTAAATCTCTTCTTCTATGTTCCTTGTCAAAGTAAAGAACGGGGTTAAAATTTTCTTGATAAAGGTCAAGAATTCTTACGGTATGCTTGGATGAAATATTCTGTTGAAATGAATCTAAAATATTTCCGTTTAGGCTCTCATGATTAGGGTATGTATATATTATTAATATTTTCATAAGTTTAGTATACGCTTTAGTTGATGAATGTCTATGAACAAAAAAAGAAAAAATGGTGTTTTTTTGAAAAATAAAACAAAAGATAGGCTTATTTTTGCCTTAATAAAGTTAACACAAGGTAAATCATTAGATGAAATTACTATTAGTGACTTAGCTGAAACTGCAAAAATTAATAGAGGAACTTTTTACCTCACTTATGACGATTTTAACGATTTTATACTTTCGATAGAACATAATCTATTAAATGGGTTCAATAAGAAATTAGTCCATGAATTTATAGATTGTGGATTGGGTGAGGGTATGAAAGAAATTTTCCAGTACATATATGACAACATCTCGTTGTTTAAAATTTTTATAGATGATGAGGTATTCAATAAGCGATTTGAACAATCTATTAATGAATTCATTAAAAAATATAATCATTTCACGCTAACACTTCCAATCGAATATAGTAGAGCCTTATTATTAAATTCAACAATATCAATTATAAAAATTTGGATTTTAGAATCTAATCCTAGAAGTGTACAGGAGATAACCGAAATATTTTATAAAACTCGAACGATGTCTCCTGTCAATTTTGTTTCATCAAATAAATAAAAAAATCCAAGTATAAATACTTGGATAAAAGTCTAACTATTGGGGTGCACATCATTTAGCGAGCGACGTTATTTTATATAATGTATAAATGTTTGCTACCGTTCTTAAAACGGTTACATTAGACCTGTTGACGCAGGTCTTTTTTTACTGTACATTTATTATATCAAAATAATTTAATCAAATAAAGACTATCATCTTTAAATTTTTGTACCAGATTACTATTTGTACTATAGTGATTGAGAAAGGTTTGTGAGATAAATTAGGAGATAAGAATGTCATTTGGAGTATTTTTGTTAATAGCGTTTGTTATAGTAACCATTGCAAGTTTTATTTGGAAATATAGAGGACTAATCTATTTTGTAGGAATAGTATCTTTAATTTGGTTATTTTTCAAATTTTTCTTTGTAGCCTTAATCGTCATTTTAGGGCTCTTAATAGCTTATTTTATAAGAAGAGTACAAGAGAATGAGAGAATGTCCTCTGAAGCTGACAGGGCAAAACAAGCTCATCAAAAGGATGTTGACGCATGGAGAAAAGAGCAAGAGAGAAAATATGGCCCTAATTGGTATCAAGCAAATAGAGATGAACAAAAAGCTGAAGCAAATAATGCTAGAAATAATCAAGCAACTAAATTAATAGATTATGATAGACGTTGGGATAGTACAGACCCTTATATTATCTTAGGAGTAAGAGAAGTTTCAACTTTTTCTGAGATAAAGAATCAATATAAATTTCTTTCAAAAAAATATCACCCTGACGTTGCAACTGAAGCAAATTCAGACGCTATTATGAAAAAAATAAATTGGGCTTGGGATGAAATCAAAAAAGAACAAGAAAACTACTAAACTATTGAAGACTAGTAGTTTTTTTATAAGCTCAAATAAGAATTATTGATGTTTCTGATAATATTCATTCACGGATAAATCCTTAAAAAGTAAACACATACGTTTTGAATGATAACAAATCCAAGAGTTGTTTTTATTCTTGACAAGATATTTACTTTCAATATGGTTTCTACTAAATATTGGTCTAATGACTTTTTTTATTTTTTGAGTTATACTATTAGAGAGATACCAGTTTTACAGAGTGGAGAATGGCGATAAATTGAATGTGGGAATAAGTATAATTGATAGAATAATAACAAAAATTATATTATCGGCAGATGATAGGCATTTAGGGCAGGTGATTAATAGGATACCGCAAAAAATTTCGGGAATGCTTCCTATTAACAAAAGTTCATCTTTAAATGCAAAAAAGATGTCAATTGAAAGAATTTTAAAAATCAAAAAAAATCAAAAATATATCTATGAGATATTGTCAAAGAAATTTTTCCATGATATGATTGATGAAAATTCAGTAGACTATAATAAATTTATAGACTATGACTTGGAGAATTTTATATTAGAGGCTTCTAATTCTTTGTCTTTTAATTATATACATTTTTTAATCACAATTATAGAAAATAACTCAATATCAGAAATTAACTCTTTCTTTTTAAATGATATTAATCAAGTTGAAAATGTCGAAAATCAATTAAACGAAAATAGAAGCCATTTTCAAAGTGATGTTTTAAAAATTCAACAAGCTAATGTCGAAAACGAAAATCAAAAATTAATTAATGAAATCACACAACTTAAACTTGCTTTACAAAAAGAGAAAGAAAAAAACCAAAAATCTATAAGTAAAGAAAAAAGAGTTAACAAAAAGCTATCTGAATTAGAGAAGACACAAGAGAGAATCACTAATGATTTTACAAATAAAATAGAAAATATAAAGGATCAATATGAACGAAAAATAAAGGATTATGAATGGAAAATAAATCATTTAAGTGAACGTATTGAAGATAAAAATTTAAAAATAGAAAAGTTAGATGAAATTGTTAATAATTTAAAGATTCAAGAAGATAAAAAGAAACTCTTAGTAGTTGGTAGGTTATCAAATAATATAGTGAAAAATTTTCCTAACTTTTTAATTGTCAATCTAGCTATTGATGGTCAACTTATGGAAAAGTTAAAAATTGAGTTATCAAAAAATTATTTTGCAGTTTTTATTTTAAAATACCAAACAAATACTACAATTCAAAGAAAAATAAAGAGAAAATTTAATAATGTAAGTTTTCTTAAAGTGGAAAATACAGAAGATTTTATGGAAGAGGTGAGAAAGTATGAGATTTAATGAGAATGAAGAATTTGATGTTTTAGGTTTTTGGGATGAAAGTATATCTCAAGTGCGCATTAATCATAATAATCAACTGTATTTTTTTATTGAATTGCTCTCACCTTTTCCCAAAAGTGTAAATGCAAATGTTAACAAAAAAATTATACAAATATATGCTAATGAGTTATTTCGTTTTGACTTTGTTGATGATATGGACGATACTCCAGATTCTAGAAAAGAAAATTTGAAAGGTTTTCTAAAAGACTACCTTATTATTTGTAATCCATCCTTTAAACAAAATGATGATGATGGAGAAATTTATATCCAAGGACATAATATTAATTTAGTCAGAAAAGATATCAACTTTAATAATAATAGATCAACAACATATATTGCGATTCCTTTTTTTGACATAAAATCACGAAAAAGTATCGAAAGTAAAAATGCATTTATAAAAAATTTATATGATGAGAAAACTGTAGGTAACCCGGTCGGGTGGTCAAAAGAAGATGAAGATTATTCTAGAAATATTATATGGATTGATGATGATGATCACCGGACATTAGTAGGTGAGATAATTGGACAAAATTATTCTCAGTATGGAGTGACATATGATTTTGATGATGCAAATAGTTACAAGATTGAATTATCAATAACAAATGATGAGGATTGGTTTTATGGAGAGTACAGAAGACCGAATGGGTCAGTTATTTTTGTTCCTCAAAATATATATAATAAAAAAATAGATCAGAAAAATCATTTGAATTTATTTGAATCTTTAAATATAGTAAAAGAAAATTTTAGAATAGAAGAAATTGATAATTCTGAAATGTCCATACTAAAAAAAGAGGATGAAATACCTTTTGAAGATATTCATGAAAAAGAGGCACAATTTATTGATAGATTAGATTACCTCGCAGAACGTACAAATCATCTTCATTATGATAAAAAAGATCTTATTAACTTTCATACTTCCTTGAAAGGTGATAGCCTAACGATTCTGTCTGGGCTTAGTGGAACAGGAAAATCACAGCTTGTTCGAACGTATGCTAGGGGGCTTGGTGTAACTAATAATTTAAGATTCATTCCAGTTCGCCCTTTTTGGGAAGATGATTCTGATCTATTAGGATATGTTGACACAGTAAACTTTGTATATAGACCCGGGGATAGTGGTCTACTAGATTTGTTAATAGATGCGTCTAAAAATCCAGATAATATATATATGGTCTGCTTTGATGAAATGAATCTATCCAAGGTAGAACACTATTTTTCACAATTTTTATCTGTGCTAGAATTGGAATCAGGAAAAAGGAAGTTAAGACTATATAATCCTGAATTAAAAACGAAACTTTATAATTCTTCTAAATATGATTCGGAAATATCTATTGATTCTAATGTACTATTTGTAGGTACTATTAATACTGATGAATCAACTTATCAATTTTCAGATAAAGTTTTAGACCGTTCTAATGTTATTCCACTTCAAATAGTTCCATTTGGTGATATACAAAATAAAAAAAATGTTGATGCAAAGAAAGTAAACGCGGAAGAGTTTATCATTAAAAATGATGATTTTAAAAAATTTAGAAAAAGCAATCCCCAATATGCATTGACACAGAAGGAAAAAGAAATGTTATGGGAAATACACTTAGAAATAAACTCACATGATAGAAACGTGGGGATAGGATGGAGAATTTTAAATCAGATTGATGAGTACTTACAAAACATTCCCAGAGATTCAGAATTATCTCGTGAAGAAGCGCTTGACTATCAAATTCTTCAAAGAATCTTAACGAAAATAAGAGGATCTGAAGAGCAACTATCTGGTATGCTTGGGAGTCGGGATAATACTAACTCCACAAATAATATTGGCACGCTTGAAAATATATTAAATAGCTATTCAGATAGTTCATCGTTTGAAAAAAGTAAAAAAATTATAAGAGAAAAAGCTAGGGAATTGAAACTTCATGGGTTTACCATTTAATGTCAGTATAAACACGCGAGATTTAGGCGATTTAGAGTTAGTCTTTTTTAAAGATTTTGAGGATATTTTTAGCGATGGAAATATCATACCTGAAATAAAAGAGTTCGCAGAAATAAATGTAAAATTTATATCAGAAGACAAAACAAATAAACTATATTTAAGAGAACTGGATGACTTTGAGTTAAACAATAGAAAAGATTCAGGGGATGATGATCTTTACTTTTTGCCTTCGCAACAAAATATAGTAATATATGAACGTAATACACAAGATGTGCCTCTTGTTCCGGGATATTACTTTTTTGAAGTTCATCTACTAAGTGATAAATATTTTTCAGCTATTAAGATAATACCAAAAGATTTATCTTCTTTGCAATGGGAGAATATGAGGGATGAGATAGAATCAAAGGTTAGAGGATTATCACTAGATTTTATTAAACGAAAGAGAACTGAGCGAAGAAATACTTCAGATAAAGTGGCTCCAAATGATACATTTGTAAAGATAAAAAATCTATCGGAAGATATTCCTGCAGTTTTATCATCATTAGAGGCGTTAAAAAAAGAAGCAAAAGTTAAAATAAGAAAAGATTATTCTTGGAAAAATAACGGAAGTAAAGCTCAGATAGATTTTAAAACTATAAAAATGATGCAAAAGTATCCTGACAGAAAAGGTCAATTATATTCGGCTAATCGCTTCATAGATTATGATACTGAAGAAAATCAGTGGTTGAAATTTATATTGACACATATATTGAGATTTTCTAAAAATTCTATTGAATATCTTGATAGAATATTGGAAGTCATTAATAAGAACTTTGAAGGGGAAGTGAGATTTTCAAATTATAGAAGTCAAGCCAACAATACTTTTATAAATAGCACTTATTATCATAGAAAATTGGAAATTGAAAAATTGAGAAAACAGCTTTTTTCATTTTATATTTATGTTAACGATTTTCTTGGTGAGAGATATTTTTCTTCAGTTTCTAATAGAAAATCTATTTTTATTCCCAAAACATTGGTGCTATCTCCAAAATACAATATAGTTTACAAAATGTATTTAAAAAATATTAGAACCAATAATGAGCTTCATCTAGATGATAGCTATAACTATTTTTGGAGAAAAACAGATTTATTATATGAAATATGGTCATATATAAAAACAATTGACTCATTAATAGAAATGGGATTTGTACCAGAATCCGGTTGGATTTTTGATTATGATTCTTGGGTAGAACCTTTACCATTTCTTGAGGATGGTACCAAAGTAAAAATGAGTAGGGGGTCTACGAGTGTTTCAGTTGTTTTCAATGAGGTGTTAAAAGGACAATCATTCAGAAACACTTTAGAGAATCCATTAAAAACTTCTTCTAATAGGAAAAAACCTGATATAAGAATAGATTTATTCGATGAACAAAAATATGCAGGTAGTATCATTTTAGATGCTAAATATAAAAAGCTAATAAATATAATTTCATCAAGATATAATAATAGTTCTCTAACTCAACTAAGATCATACAGAAATGACCCATTCTCATCAATTATTGATATTCCGGATTACTTACTGAGACATGTTAATTCAGTTGCTTCTGTATTTGCAGTATATCCTATTAGTGAAGGAAAGAGCTCTCCGAAAGATTTTGACGAACAGCAACTGTTTTTTTCAGAATTAAGACCTGGGTATGGTTTTGAACAATTTACTATTGATTTATCACGCCAAATTAATGAACGATTGAATATGCACAAGGAAACAAATAAAGGCTAATATGAAGAACTGCTATAATTAAGAATGTGATATCTTGTCTGAATTCCGTAAAAATATATTTAAGATAAAAAAATGACTTACTTTAAAATGTAAGTCATTTTTCATGTTTACGTACTATCTGTCCACTTTTATAGTATAGCTCTATTTTGATGTGTAACCAAAAACTTAGACTTTTTTCTCAAGTCAGGATACTTGGGATTTTTATTTTACTTTAAACCTCAATGAAATAATTAACTCAAATTTTCTGATATAAAGAATCAATATAAATTCTTCTCAAAAAAAATATCCTGACGTTGCAAATTAAGCAAATTCAGATACCATTTTGAAAAAAATAAATTGGTCTTAGGGTGAAATAAAAAAAGAACAAGAAAACTACTAAACTATTGAAGTCTAGTAGTTTTTTTATAAGTTTAAATAATGATTATTGTTGTTTCTGATAGTATTCATTCATAACTAATTGTTCTAAGACAAAGTTTTTAGTTGAATGGGCATATTCTAGTTCATTGACTAATTGATTCATGGATAAATTTTTTAAAAAGGAAACGCAAGCGTCTTGCTCGATAACAAATCCACGGCTTATTTTTATTAATATAGTCTTGTGTTTTCTAAGTTGATTATTTTTATTATTGACAAGATGTTTAATTTGAATAGTAGTTTTATAATCGTTATCTCTGAGCTTCAAAACAAGCTCTAATGCTTCAGAATTACTTAATCCTAAGATGTGATTTAAATAATTTAAAAGTCTGCTATGCAGTCCTTTAATGCTCATACCAGTTATACTTTTAATTTTGTCAAAAGAATAATTTCTAGTTAAAAGCATTTCTAATTTTGGAGTTGAACAAAACAAAAGTGAAGCGATAATATTGGCTTCATCTTCAAATGGTAAGACATCATCAGGATATACTCCTGAAAATTTTGAAGCGAAAATTTGTTTGTTATTACTCATATCATGAAAATATAAATGAGAAAGTTCATGTAAAATTGTAAAAAAAAGTCTAGGTTTAGGCATAGTTTGATTAAGCATGATAACATTTCTATTATTTTTAGGAATGGTAGCACCAGAAATTCTATTAACTAAATCTTTATTGAGAGTTTGATATTTGAAATTTAAGACAATATCATTATATTTGATTGTTGAAGTTGGTTCTGATTCAAAAAAAACAAAAAGAATATTAAAGTTATTTTCAAAATAATCTATTATGTCTGAAGGTGAAATTTTATAAATAGATTTTTGAGTATATTTTGAAATTTTATCAAGGAGACTATTTGCCATATCAAGGCATTTTGTATAAGCAACAGGACTAACGACTCTGTATTCAAACTTTTTCATAAAGATAAATATTATTTTTTCCAGTTTGAATCATCATTTAATAAGTCTTTAGCGATCTTCATCATATCTTTAAGAGATTTATTAAATTGAGCCTGTTCTTCTTCAGTCATATCTTCTGATTCAATACGGAAAGCACGTACAAGGTCGTTTTCTTGTTCAGTTAAATTCTCATCTATCTTTTTATCGTCTCCTCCTAGAAGATAATCAGCGCTTACGTTAAAGTATTTTGCTAATTGGTTTAATCTTTCAGAAGTTGGGTTACTTTTTTTATAGTTATACATAGAATTTTTTGGAAGTCCTAAATCTCGTTCAATTACGGCAAAAGATTTTCCAGTTTTTTTAGATAATTCTTGTAGTTTTTCGTAAAACATCTGTTATCCTTTCAAAAAAAATAAATATTTTCGATTAATTACTTGACAAAAGTTAATAAATATATTAATATAGCGGTAGGGTTAATAAATATATTAATTCTAGCAACAAAAAGAAGCGGAAGCGCGCTGAGGCAACTCCCACGAAAATGTTAAATTAATAACGTAGAACACTATTATTTTAACATTTTTAAAGGAGATAAGTCAATGCAAGCACTAAGCTTTAAATCAAACTTTATACAATTGAATAGCTGTGTGTTAAGTCACGTGGCAGGTGCTTGTTCCATTTATCTAACAAGCTAGGGGAGAGAGCCGATGAATGCACCCCGATAACCGAAAGGTCGTATTGTCGTGAGACATTCTGAATATACCGTTTAAGGGGAGTAGTCTGTCAATGAGAGACAGGGAAATACTCTCTTGATATTAAACAATTAAAATTTGAAAATATAAAGTTTAAATAGTTGTCAGAAATGGCAGTTTTTTATTTTAGAAAAATAGTGGTTTTAGTAAAAATCTATCTTAATAAATTTAATTCGCTTAGGGATTTGTTGATACTGTCTTTAGGAAATTTGATTTATAACTAAGATAGATTTTTTTATGGGAATATAATTTAATAGGCTAGAGTAATTACTTTTATAAGTAATGGTACTGGTTCAATTCCAGTTGTTCCCTTATAAAAAGAATGGAGTTTTTTTATGGAAAGTTTTTCAGAACGTTTGATTCATTTAAGACACAGTCACAATTTAACACAAAAAGAAGTAAGTGATTCTTTAGAGCTTGAGTACTCAAACTATAATCGCTACGAAAGAGGAGTGAGAATACCTGATAATGATACGATTGTTAGGTTTGCTAACTTCTTCAAAGTTTCTCCTTTCTACATGTTAGGAATTAGTCATCTTAGAAATGGTGAGGAATATTTGCTAGATGTATTAGAAAATATTGAATCTGATGATACTGTTGAAGGATTGAAAGCTAAAGCAGGCTTAGCAGAATATCGAAAAAATTATATGTAGTAATATATATGTTACGTTAATTATAAAACAAAGAAACAATATTAATCAACTTTAACAAATCATTTGGTTTGTGATATAATAAACTTAAATTAGAGTAAAGATAGGAATGTATTTATGAATAAGAATTTAAACCCTTTGAATTGGACTAAAAAACAGCAAATTATTGGTGGAGCAGTTGCGATTGTTTTAATCGGTGGTGTTACTACTGGAATAGTTAATCATGCAAATCATCAAGCAAAAGAAAGAAAAATCGAAGCTTTAAAAAATAAAAAAATTAAACTTTGTAAGGCTAGAGCCGAAAAAGCAAGAAAACTTGAAAAAATTAATGAAGCAGACAGTAAGAAATTACTTGATATTGCTGAAAAAACTCCTACCGACAAAAACATTAAACTAGCTGAAGATTCAATTCTTAAAGTAAAAAATGCTGAAGTAAAAAAAGCATTTGATAATCAAGTAGTTGGTATTAAAAATCGTGTGAAGTTAGAAAATGAAGCAAAGACAGCCGTTAGTAATTATCAAAAAGACGCCATGAATCAAGATAAATATAAAACGGCTCAACAAGCTGTAAATAAGCTTACAAGCTCTTATTCAAAAGGTTTGAAAGACAAGCTTGAACAAACAACTTGCGACTTCTAAGAAACAAGCTGATGACGCTACAAAAGCACAGTAAGCTAAGAGTGCAAGTTATTCAAAAACGAAGGTAACCAATACCAATAAAGAACAATCAGATTCAACTGGAAATACAACTAGTAATAGTAACAATGCTAATACAGGTACTGATTCACAAAGCACAGTAAATAATGATATTGCTAGTGGTTCTAATTCTTACGGTGGAGCAAGTCAAAATAACTATTCACAAGGTGGTTCAAATACTTCTCAAAATAACTCTAATTCGGGTTCAAGTAATCAAGGTCAAGGTAATAATGGACAAAGCAATTCTAACTCTAATTCAAATACAAACACAGGTGGTAATGGTTCTAATGGGGGTAATTCAGGTCAACCAACACATACTACAAAATATTTAGGTTGGGTATCTGTAGATGGTGTACGAAAATATACAAAATTGTGCGATACGGTTGCTGAAGCTCAAAGTTATGTAGATTCTACAGTAAATTCTGCTGAAGTAATTAATTTAGGGTTTGACCATAGTATTGGTTATGGTCTTGATACGGTTGAAGTTTAAAAAATAAAATTAGAAATAAAAAATCACTTTCTTAAATGAGGGTGGTTTTTTTCTTTAAGCGAACGAAGTTGCACGGTTGAATGGGGTTCAAGTCCCTGCGTTCGCATTAATTGACCGAGATGTCATTAAACTAATAAAGAAAGGTGGAAATATGATTAAAATTCCAATTAATGCAACGAAACTCTTAGGTTCAAAAGTTACTGTCGATAAGACCATTGAACCAGTCGCGAAAACATCTACTGAATCAGGTTATACGAAATATCGAGCTACAAGTCCGTTACAACCTCAAGGTTTTGAATTACGTGTGCCAAATGGTAAAGGGGCTAAACCTACTCGCCGTCAAGAAGTTGTTTTGACAGATGTCACGGTTGCTTATGTTCGTAATCGCACACCAAAAGGAAAATATTCACAAGAATATGTTGTCTATGCTGAAGCGCTCAAATTAGCGTAAATATAGGGGGAAATTAAATGTCGTTAAAATTAAGTAAAGTGTTTGAAAAAGAAAACAAGTTGACTGAAGAAATCGGTGATTTTGACAAAGCATTAGGTAAAGTTTTGTTCTTGCATGCTGAACCAGTAATGGTCTTTGAGGACGGAGAACCAAATGAAGAAACTGGTGAAATTAAACGTTATCCAACAGATAAAGTTGATTATTATGAGGTCAACGTTTATTCTGACGCACAAGACAAGCAAATTGTTGTAAAAATGCCTGCTGAAGCTGATTTTTCAGGGCTTGAATATGAAGATGAAATTAAATTGACGAATCGCTCAATTAATTTTTGGTCTGATAAAGAACTCGTATCTACTGGAAACGGTCAGTTCCGAACCAATTACTTTTCAGGTGAAAAATGGAATGCTGAAGGGATTGAAAAAGTGGGTAAATCTAATTCAAAACCTGAACAAAGTCCAAAGCCTGAAGCTAAAAACAATGAACCGAAGAAATGATAAATGGCAAAACGTACAATAAGTAAAGGCTCTCGTTTAAAGCTTAGAGATAAGTATGACCGTGAATTTTTTGTATTGATTACTGGTTTACTTGTCGCTAGTCCTGTAGGTTTCTTTTATAAAAATTTTGAAACCTTGCCACCAAAAGTGCTAGCAATTTATGCTGTAGGTATTTTGCTCATTGCATTTTCGGTGGCTTTTGGTTTATTGATTTTGCTTTATCAGAAGTTTCTTTTCTTTTCAAAAAATAATTATAAAAGATTGTTACTGAACTATGTTGTGAAGCATGGTTTAGTTGAAAAAGAAACGGTTAAAGATGAAAAAGGAAGTCATGAAAAGTTAAAACTAGCGCCTATTTATCTGAAGCAACCTAACACGTATGAATTACATACATTTTTTCCGATTGACGGTGGAGTTCATCAAGAAAAATTTCTTGATTTAGCTGATGGTTTAGAAACAACTTTCTTTGCTGATTATCAAGAACAAAATTTTATTAATGAAAGTAAAATTCTTTCTAAAAAAACATTTGTTGAGTATGTTTTTGCAATTGACGGAGAACGTAATCGTATTCCAGTTAATGATGTCATAGTCGATAAAAAGCTAGGCTTAAAATTAATGAATGGGGTTTACTGGAATTATGAAGCTGACCCACATCTGCTTATTGCAGGTGGTACTGGGGGTGGAAAAACCGTTCTTTTGATGTCGATTTTATCAGCCCTTGCAAAAGTAGGTCACGTGGATATATGTGACCCTAAACGTTCTGATTTTGTAGGAATGAGAGATGTTCCAGTTTTTGAAAATCGTGTGTTCTTTGATAAAGAGTCAATGACAGGGTGTTTACGTTCAAAAATGCAATTTATGGACGAACGCTATGATTATATGACAAATCACCCTGATTATAAAGCAGGGAAACGATATTCTGATTATGGTTTGACACCTGAATTTGTACTTTTTGATGAATGGGCTGCTTTTATCTCTAGTTTAGATTTTAGAGAATTTGATGAAGTAATTCAAATTTTAACTCAAATTGTTCTAAAGGGTCGTCAGTCAGGCGTTTTCTTAATTCTTGCCATGCAACGTCCAGATGCTGAGTATCTCAAATCAGCCTTGCGTGATAACTTTATGAAGCGGTTGGCTGTTGGTCGTTTGACTGGTTCAGGTTATCGTATGGTCTTTGGTGATGAAAACGAGAAAAAAGTTTTCAAATATATCAAGGGTAAAATTGGTCGTGGCTATGTTGCCAATAATGGTGAACTTGCACGGGAATTTTATAGTCCGTCTGTGCCATTTGATAAAGGCTATGATTTTCATGAGGAACTTTCAAAATTACCTGTTTTAGCTGATACTACTGAAGTTCAGCTTGAAGCTCCACCAATTTCTAACGTTGAACAGGAACGAGCAGAAAGTGGAGTTTTGGAAGAAAATATTTATACGATTACCTCTTTATCTCGCAAGTTGGGTCAACCTTCAAAAACTGTAAAAACAGCTATAGAACGCTTGATAAGTGGTGGTTATTCAATAAATGAAAAGTCACCTTACAATGAAGACGATTTTATCGCTTTGCAAACTGTTTTCTTAACTAAAGAAACAGAAGAATGTACTTTGAATGAAGCCATTGATATTGTCCTAGCTGATGAATCAGAGTTTGAAAAAGAATATGTGACTTTTAATAAAGGAGAGGACAGTTATGTCTAGTAGTATTTTTAAACATCTAACCAAAAAGCAATTAAAACAATTCTATATGGAGGCGGAAAAATATAAAAATTCTAAAAATAGTGTACCAGATGATTTTATTGTTTTAGTTAGAGGAGTGTTTAAAGATTTTGGAAATGGCATTGTGAAGGAAGAAAAAGTAGATATTGTAATACATGAATTGAAGGAAGAGATAATAGGGAGATATTTTAATTCAAGGTTTTCTTGAATATGATTGCTTTTTGTGTTATAATTTTCACAAATCAGTTTCAAGAAAGAAGAGATATGTCAAATTTAACATTTGGAAATTTAATGCTAGGCTACTTAGATGCAGAAAATGAAGTGAGATATAATAGAGAATCGTTTGAAGACTTTTTCTATGACCTTAACGGAACTCTGAACAAACTGAGTGATTTTAAGAAACCTACCTCACTTTTAATTGGGAGAAAAGGTGTTGGAAAATCTGCATATGCGGTAAGGCTTGACCTTTTAAATATTGCTTCAAAGGAATCTTTTATTGTTAAATTAGGAGAAGTATCTTACGGGCACTTTGTTAAGATATCTGATAATAAGGGGAATGTTCTAGGTACACAGCGTTATTTACATGCATGGTATTTACTTTTGTTATGTTCCGTAGTAAAAAGGCTAGATGAAAAAGATGTAACTGATGTCAAAGCTCTTAAAGTTTTGAAAAATGCGGTATCAGATTTAGGGCTGTCTTCAGGTCGTGATATTGTTAGAGATATATTTATTGCGTCTAAAAAAGAATTCAAAGTTAAATTGAGTATGTTGGAATTATCATTAAGTAGCGATGGTGAAAATACTTCTACTAAGTTTTCAAATTTAACTGATTTCACAAATTTTTTTATTGATGTTTTTTGTAGTTTGGGAATTACTCGTGAAATTTTTCCGATCATTGATGGTGTTGATGATATTTTAAGGACGAAAAAAGATACTCAAGAAATTCTTTCTGGATTAGTGAGGGCAGTATATTCTTTAAATCAGAAAAATTTTTCTAACAATAAAGTAAAATTCATTCTAGTAATAAGAGAAGACATTGTTAAGATGATTAATGATCCTGACATGAATAAGATTGTACGTGATACTGGTTATAAGTTGGATTGGTACACAAATAGTAATTCTGGTACAGATAATTTATTGATGCTGTTGAACAAAAGGATATTATTTAAAGAACAAGAGTATGATAACAGTAATCCCCTAAAAATCTGGAACACATTATTCCCTAATGTTCTAAAAAATCAATCTTCATGGAATTATTTTTTAGAATATACTATGTATCGTCCAAGGGACATTATTCAATTTTTAAACCAATTTATAGAAAATTATCCTAATCATAACAATATAACAAGAGAAGTCTTTAATGATGAGTTAAGAAAATTCTCTCAAGACTATTTCTATGAAGAAATGAGAAATGAGTTATTAGGATTTTTAAATGATGATACAATTGATGCTTTATTTGATGTACTTCAAAAGTTGGGTACTAGTAGAAGAGATAATTTTGATTTTCAAGATATATTAGATGTTTATTCTGAAAACTATCCAAATTATGATATAAAAGAAGTGAAACATATTCTAACAACGCTTTTTAATACAGGGTATGTTGGAATGTTACGAAAAATAGAACAAGGAAATCATGTTAAAACGTATGTGAATTTCAAGCATAAAGATCCACGGCTTGCTGTAGATTTTTCTAGTAAATTTATTATACATAAAGGACTTTTTTCTGCACTTAATATATAAGTATTCTATAATGAATACTTTTTTTTATGGAAAATTATTAAAAAGCAATCGGCGGTGAGTAAATGATAGGAACTTGTTTCCGTTTGTCTTTAGACAACTTGCCATAGGCAAGCCATTTTCCACGGTCGAGTTGCCCTCGCAAACGTTAGTGCGCGATAGCGGTTTATTCTTGAAAGAATTGGAGGAAAAACTTTTGGGTTTTATTTTAAGGCTATTGTGTTTTAAACGTAATGCTTTTTTTGAAAAAGTGCAAGAACGTAAGCATAGCTCCGAGCGTAGCGTAAGGAGTGAGCGTGTGATTGCACGGCTGACGGCTTGCCGTCAGCTTGGACTTGACCCCCCAAATGCTAATGAGGGGGGGTACAAGTGACACAAGTCTAACTATCCTAGTCATACCAACAGTATAGCTTGTGTCACCTCTTATACATTTTACAAATTAAGGAACGCTCAATTGATTTTAAAAGGGACAATTCAGGATTAATGTTACTCAAGAGTTTATGCTTGTTCTTTTATGAATAAATGAAATACCTAGATTTCTAGTACCTATAGAAACAAATATTCAGTTGTTCTTCTATTTAGGAGTATTTTATCTCATAGCATTTTTAAATTGTTATTTTTAAAAGCAACATATATATTGCTTTTTGTAAAATATATGGTATACTATAACTGAGAAAGGAGGAACGGTGAAAAACAAGAAAATGAAAATGGCTCGAATTGAGGCTGAAATGAGTCAAGCAGATTTAGCTGATGAAGTAGGTGTGACTCGACAAACAATTGGACTTATTGAATCTGGAAAGTTTAATCCGTCCTTAAGGTTATGCATAGATATTTGTAGAGTTTTAAAAAAAACATTGAACGATATTTTTTGGGAGGAACATGATGAAAAAAAATAAAATAATACGTGATGAGAGAGTTATTACTCAGATGAATCGCATTCAGGGAGAAGCCTATATTATAATTAATGTTGTCCTATTTTCATCGGTAATCGTTCAACAAAAATTTTTTTGATGCACCATTTAAGCAGTATGCAGTAGAACTTTTTTGTGTTGTTGGAATAGCTATTTACACTATAATTAGAAGTATTATTGCAGGAATCAATTTGGAAGGAACACAAGGAAAAATAAATACTTTTACGGTAATGTTTTTTGTGGGAATGCTTGTAACAATTATTCAAGGCACTAAAAATTATACTGCTTATTCTGAAATGTATCAAAGAGATGGTATGGGATATTTTATTGCAGTTTTAGTAGTTTTATTTATTAGCTCTTCTATTTTGGGAGGACTTGTAATTATGGTATTAAATTACATTAACAAAAAAAGGCAACAAAGTATTCAGAGAGCACTAGATGAGGAAGAAACAAAAGATTAAAGATGCTTAAACTTAGGTATCTTTTTTATTTTAAAAACAAATATTGTAGCTTTTAATTTAGAAAGTGAGGAACGACCGATTGATTTAAAGGATATACGCTCTAGTGCGAATGTTACTCAACAGTTTATGTGTGACCTCTTAGGGATATCTTTGAGCTATTACCGAAAAATGGAAAAAGGCGAACGTGCTGTTACTTCTGAAATGGAAGAAAAAATAAGACACTCCTTTTTCAAAAAAAGAGAGAGTTCAACAGTCTTTGTGGGTACAAATGACTATACAAATATTCGCTTTCAGACTTTAAATGTTCGTGAAGTGGTTTCTAAGATTTTAGGTTTAAGCGTTGAGAATTTTCAGCTCAATGATTATAACCGTTATCAATACCCTTTTTTTATTAGTTACGGTCACATCAATGTTTATTATCATGATAAAGATATAAAAGCAGGTGTGCTGATTGAAATGAGCGGTCAAGCGTGCCGTGAAATGGAATATGAGTTTGAATATCATCAAAAACAGCGTACTTGGTACGATTTTTTTAACGATTGTTTTCTCTATGCCAATAAAAAAGCACCAGAAAATGGTGATTTTGTAAAAATCACACGTTTTGATTTAGCACTTGATGAACAATACAACCCACAAGAAGGAAATTTTGACTTGTTCAAACTTTTAACTTCTGCCCGTGAGGGGCGGTGGAATGGTCGTAAACAAAACTATTCTGCGGTACTTGGTGGAAGAAGAACAAAAGAGGGAATGATTAATGACGGTCTAACCGTTTATTTTGGATCTAAACAAACTCATTTATTTTTTCGGTTCTACGAAAAAGATTATGAGAGAGCAAGTCAAGAAATGGCTTCGGTTGAAGCAATACGTGAAATGTATGGTTTGCGAAATCGTTATGAAATATCCATGCGAAAAGAAATATCAACCGACTTTATAAAAAGATATATCGAGGAAGATTTTGATTTAGCCGATGAAGGGGTCAAAATTATTAATGATAATCTGACATTTTATGATAAGGAAGGAAACTTAGATAGTGAATGGTACGATATGATGGGTCGAATGGATGCTTATCATTTTACTGTTCGTCCTGAAGCGCCTGATTTGAACCGAAAATATACATGGTTTGAACGTGGTGGGCCTGTATCAACTTATCTTCTGTTAAAAAAAGCTGAAGAACTGACAGGTGAAAGTCGTTTGGAAGAAATTTTTAATGAAGCTGAACTCACAGAAAGACAAGAAAAGTTCCTGAAGGAATTTAGAATGATAAGGGGTGCAAATGGATAGTGTACTTAGACTAATAGGCTTATCAGTTAATGAAATAGTTTATAAAGTGTTATTTATCATTATTTTATGGGCTGTAATTGGTGCAATACTTGGAGAAATTTTTGGTTCATAATGATAAGGAGTGTATATGGATAGTAGTGTAATTTTAACAACTGTGTTAGTCACAACAGTTTATTTTTTTCTTTGTATGATATGGAGTGATAAATAATGATTAGACCTAATGTAGAACATTTTCAAAAAAGAATGTTAAGAGTTCCAAACAACGTCCGAATGCTCCAGTATAAAATGAGTGGATATGAATTTAATTTGAAAAAATTTGAGCAGGGAGTTTATGACCAGCTCTTTTTTTATATTCCAAATGAAACTGAAGCGTTAGGATTGCTCAATGAAATAGGCTTGATGTTTTCGCCTGATTCAATGACACGTAAAAAGTATTATTCACTCTATCAAGAAAAAAGAATTGCTGATTTGCCTGAAGGCTATAAAATGGCAATTTACTTTTTAATTGATAATGATTTAGCACAAGCAACTTTATGATTTTTCATAAGTAAAAACAAAGTTATTTTTCAGATAAGGGAAGGCAAATTTTGTGGTGGGAAATAAAAAAAGAAAAGAGATAAAATATGTCAACTTTAAAAACAGGACTTAAACAACTTACAACTGATTTAAACGAAATTGAAGCTGTAATCAATGCAGGAAATGCCTATCAAGAAGCTGTTTCAAAACTCAAAGGACAAGGAAAAGCACTTCGTACACTTGAAAATGATACCTCAATTTCAGATGATACAGTCGAAGTTATTGCCAATCGTACAAATGATTTGATTAGAAATCTTCTCAAAGGTTCAACCGCATACAACTTTACAAAGAAATCATTTAATGAATTAAAAGGAAAACTGGAAGAAGCACAAGCGCAAGCACGTAGTGGCGCTAAATAAATAGTCCACGTAAAACTTTAAAATAAGGGTAGGGTTTGCCTTTCCTTATCTGAAAAATAACATTGTAAAAGCCTCACTCATGGTAAGGCATAAGAGAAAGGATACTCACCATGAGTGAGAAATAAAAAATATGACAGTAACAAATATGAGCAAAGCACAACCACAGATTGATTTTTCACTTCACAAAGCACCATATAAAGATTTGTATGATATACAAATTCTTTTTCCTGACGGTACAAATCAATTTTGGTCTGGAATTAATGAAAACAAAGTCATGTGGCTGTGTGAGAAATACAATCCTATCTCAACTCCGCTGTCAATTGCGATTGCTCCTAGATTTTTACCAAAATCTAATATTCAAAAACCTAACTGGGAAATTAGAAAGGGTTAGAAATGAAAAAAGATGATTCTTTATTAAAAATTATAATAGTGTTTTTGCTTTCGTTTTTGTGTCTTCCTAGACAGATTATAACACACTCATTTGTGTCTACTTTTATAGTATAGCTCCAAAAATGAAAAAAACAAAATATAAATCAAGAACTCCGCCAAATTATTTTGGTGAGATATTATTTTAAATTGAAAAAAGAGGTGAAAATGTACGTTGTAAAAATGCGTGGTGTCTATCTTTGTGCCAATGGTGGAGCGACTAAACACTTAAAATTTGCTACTACTTTTGATACTAAGAGGAAAGCTGAAGAAGTGGCTGAAAAATGGTTAAGAAGTGATGTATCTTTTAAAGCTGTTGAAAAAGAAAGTGAGGAATATGAGCAAAATTAAAATTTATGAATTAGCTGACAAGTTAGGGGTTGAGCGAAAAGAGTTACTCTCTAAGGCTCAAGAATTTGGAATTTCAGCTAAATCAACATCAAAATCTTTGAGTGATGCTGAAGTTTTAAAACTAGAAAATTTCTATAAAAAATCAGATACTCAAGAAGTTGTTGGCGAAGAAGAATCTGAAGTGGAAACAATTGATGTTCCTAAAAAAAAGAAATCGAAGTTTTCTCTCCTTGCAGGTAGAAAGCCTGAAAAGAATAAGCCGAAAATGTTAAGGAAGTTGCCCAATGAAACACCGCCTAAGTTTAAAAAGATTTCAGCTAAACAGGTAGGGACTTTGGTTGTGGGTGGGGTCGGTTTCTTAATATTGTCAAACGTGGTCTTGTTTGGTTTGATGGCAAGTGGATACAAACCAACACAGAAAATCATTTATCAAGAAGTGAGTGCTACGCAAAAAGCTTCAGGTAATGGACTTGATTTACAAGCGAAAAATTATCTTGATGGATTTGTGCAAACTTATTTCACATTCCCTGAAGATGAAAAAGACCAACAACAAGCAGGTAAAGATATTAATTCTTACTTTGTTCAAAATCTACCAGTGATTAGTCAAGGCGTTCAACGTACACCTTCAAAATTTGAGGGTGCGGTCATGATGAGTTTGACTGACAATGAAGCGACTTATAAAGTGACTTATAGTGCAGGTGAAGTCACAACAAAAGAAGTCAAAAAGGGGAAAGATACAACAAAACAAAATGTGGTGAAATATCATGATGAAACAACTTTGTTTACGATTCCTTACCAAAAAGTAGGTTCAGCTTACTATATTTCAGATGAGCCTTATTTTTCAAGTGTTCCTGATTTACAGGCAACTGAAAATCAAGTACCTACTAAAACATGGTCAGGTACTGATAACAATAGTGCTTCAGTCAAAAAAGATTTAGACAAGTTCACAAAATCATTGTTTACAGCTTATACAACTGATGGTGATACATTGAAACTAATTTCAAAAGGACTTTCGCTTAATAAGGGGCAAGAGTTTAAATCCTTAGACCAAGCCACTTATGAATCAAAAGGTGACAATAAATATCATGCAGTTGTTCAAGTTACAATGAAAAATTCACTCGGAACACACGTAGAAAATTATCAATTTACAATTGAAAAACAAAAGCAGTCATATTTTGCGACTGACTTTAAACACACTTTACCTGAAGGTAAGAAAGAATAGGAGAAATCAAATTGAAAGAGATACTAATTAATCATATCAGCGTAACTTATGGTGCGATTGGATTGACAGGCTTTTGGAACTTTTTCCAAGAAAATGCAAAATATGTCATTTTTGCAGGAGGAATTTATTTTGCAGGTAGAGAATGGCAAAAGAAGGCAACAGGTAAAATGATCATGATGATTGTTGTTGCAGCGGTTTTGTTTGTTCTCACACTAGACCCTCAAACGGTTTTACAACCAGTTGGTCAAAAACTATTTGAAATGATTGGTGCTAAATAAAAAGGAGTTATGATTGTCAAAAGAAAATAAAAAAGGACTGAAATATTCTAATAAAAGTTCACTTTCTCAACCATTAAGAATCCAAAAACTTTTTGAAGGATGGTCGCTAGGTAAGGCTTGGCGGTTGTCCTTTTTTATTTACTTTGGATTGATTGGTTTTGCTTTGTGGAAACTTTTATTTTCAAAATTTACTGTTTTTCCTGTTGGTATTCGATTAATGGTGCTAGGGATAATTTGCTATAAAAGTGCATTATTTATCTCTGAAATTCGTCCTGACGATAAGACAGCACCTGTTTATTTTAAAGATATGATTGTCTTTTTATTTAACTTTGGATTTGCAGGTAAGAGCATATATAAGGGATGGATTCATCCATTAAGAAAAGTAAAAGAGGAATTAGAAGAAAAATGAAGAAAAAAGCAATATGGGAAAATCACGTATTATCGGTGCATGATAATTTAGTTTTAAAAGATGATGGCACAGTATTTGCAATGTTTGAAGTGCCTGCGTCTATTATCTCAATGATGGATAATAAAGGAAAAGAGGCACACAAACAAGCGACACAAGCAGTCATTACCAGTTTATACGAAAATTTAGGCTTTGAAATTTTAGTGAAGCCACTTTCAAAAGATTTACTTAAATCATATGAAGTATTATTAAAAGATTGCGACCCTAGAACTCGTGAATTTGGAGAGTATCTATTAGAGCAGTCTTATTCAGAATTAATGAATGAATTAGGAAACTTACATCATTATAAATTCTTTTTAACTGTTCCTTTGAGTGATTTCTCATTTTCAGGTGATTTAAGAAAAATGATGAAAGAAGGCTGGCAACGTTTCAGAAAATCTGTTGTAAATTTGATTCGTAGAGAATTAGAATTCAATCTTAATTGGTATGAATCCTATAAACAAACGGCTTCAGATTTAGAAATGAATTTAAATTTACTTCAGGCTCGCCCTTTGAAGAGAGAAGAAACGCTCCTTTATAATTCACTTAATTATTTACGTGGTATTGAAGTCAATAAAGATGAAGTGTTAGCTGATGTTAAAAATGCCATTGAAAATATGGATGATACAACGATAGATGTTCGCTCCGATGGACTATTAGAAATTCATCATCCACAAGGAAGTAGCCTATTAAAATTCTTACCATTGGCTGATTATCCAGAAGTGGTTAATAATATTAATCTTATCGAACACTTGCAAACTTTACCATTTCCAGTTGAATTTCGTATCAAGGCTCGATTTAGAAAAAATAAAGGGGCTTTAGGAATGGAAGCTACCGCAGAGAGAAATCGAGATAGAATTGGTACGGAACTTTCAGAAGCAGATGAAAAAGGAAATGTGACAAAATCTTCATCTGTTGGTGCGTATATGATTCTTGAAGATATTATTTCTGGGGTAGATAATGGGGAATATTTCCTAGACTTCTTACCTGTTTTTGCGATTACTGGTTCAACTCCTGAAGAAATTAATTATTATAAGAAGATGTTAATGACTGCCATGGAAGGTTTAGGAGTTGAAATTGTTCCTAGTCAATGGGATCAGCCTTATCTTTTTTATAAAATGCGTTCAACTGAAGAATTGACACGTTCAGACAGATATTGGGTTCAAAATATGAAAGTGTCTGCTTTTGTTGAAAACTTGTTTTTTGTCAGTCAAAAAGTGGGTTCAGATATTGGATTTTACTTTGGACGTGTTGACCATACCACTTTAAATTGGGCAGGAAACTATGAAAAGGCAATTGCAAGTTCACCTACTCCGTTTTTCTGGAATATGTTTCAAGCCAATAAAGAAGATATTGAAGGGAAATTAGGAGATAGTCCTCATGTGGGTATTTTTGGTGATACAGGTTCAGGTAAATCTTTCTTCGCAAAACTTGCATTTGTTTATCATTCCATCTTAAAAGGGTTGAGCCTTTATATTGACCCTAAAGATGAGATGAAATCACAGTTTTTATATGTGAGGGATAAATTAGAATCTTATTTGCCAGAAATGGAAGATAAAATAGCGGATTTAGTCGCTCTTATTGAAGATGATGAAATTTTGGAACGAAGAATTAGAAATCTAGAGTTTGCTTATCATAAGCCTTTGATTGATTATATTAATCATATTCATTTTGTCAGTCTAAATACAAAAGATAAAAAGAATATTGGGGCATTAGACCCTATTGTATTTTTGGAAAGTGAACAAGCAAAAGAACTTTCTACACAAGTTACTGAAGGGCTGATTGGTACAAAATTGACTGAAGATGATAGATTTGAAAACTCATTTAACTATAATTTACAACAAGTCATTGAAAGAAGAGCAAAAGGTGAAACTGTTGGATTGCTTAATGTTTTTAAAGAAATGGCAAAATCAAAAGAAGAACTTATTAAAGACCGTTCGGAAAATATCCTTTCAAAAATATCAGGTACAATGCTAGAACTTGTCTTTTCAGAAGGTAAAAATCCGTCAGTTAGTATGGACGACCACATCACCGTTTTAGGGGTTACAGGACTTAATCTAGCTAAATCTGGTGAAGTAAAAACAGCTCAAAATAAAATGTCAGATATTATCATGTATGCGTTAGGTGATTTTTGTCGATTCTTTGGTGCAAGAAATCGAGACCAAGAAACGGTTATTTTCCTTGATGAAGGTTGGTTCTTTAATACAACGGATATTGGAAAAGGTATTTTAATGCGGATGAAACGTGTTGGACGTTCGGAAAATAATTTCTTGGCTTTGATTACTCAAAGTGTAAAAGATGGTTCGTCTGATGAAGATGATACAGCTTTTGGAACAATTTTTGCTTTTAAAGAAACTGGAAATACAAAGGCAGTTCTTCAAGCATTTGGTTTACCTGATGATGACGAAGATGTGATAACTTGGTATGAAAATCAAACTAAAGGTCAAGCCCTTGCTAAAGACCCTTTCGGTCGGATTGGTCGTGTTGTAATTCATGGTCAAAATTCAGCATTGAATGAATGCTTTAAAACAACGTTTAGTGAAATGGAATCAGCAAAGGCGGTGGCATAGTGAAAAAGAAAATGTTGTTATTTGTAGGGCTATTAGCATTTTTTATGCCTTCAGCCCTGCATACTTTTGCGGATACAGGCTTTACTCCGCCCTCTACTCCTGATTTTTCAGTTTCAGGTGATAAGAATAGTTCCAAAAATGATTCAAAGGATAAAACAGATTCATCTTCTAATTCATCAATAACTGACGGAACGATTAAACCACCAATTGATAATTTAGATGATTTTGGCTCGGATGATTCTCCAAGTAAAGTCATGACTGAAGCGCAAAGAAAAAAGGCAAGAGCAAATTTAGATAATTATACTTCTTATATGTATTTTGATGATGGAAAATTTCTAACAGGTTCAATGAATGCAGGAATGCAAACTTTTTTCATTCGTTCTCAATTTTTTGTTACAAAAACAATTTATCGTTTTGTGAATGCGGTCAATGAAAAGTTAAATAGTGATTCATTAATCACTCAATGGACACCCCAATTGTTCGTGACGGTTCAAAATATTTATAATCAATTTTCTAACCCTCAACTTTATCCAATTATTGCGATAGCTGTTATTAGTAGTCTTTTATTTTACTGGTTTAAACGTCGCTTTTTTGAAGGGGTCAGAAAATTGGCGCTTGTGATGATACTGGTAGGTCTATTTATTAATGGTGGTCAAAAGTTAACTGAACAAGTTAATACTGCTTTAAATGATGTTACAACTACTTTGATGTCAACGATTAAGGTGGCAGGTGTTTCTGCGAAAAATTCTAATGATTTAAAAACGACAATGGTTGAAGTTCCCTTTCTTTACCTTAATTTTGACAATGTGAAAATAAATGCGGATGGTTCATCTAATATCTCTGAAGATAATATTGTTAATCTCTTAACCTCAGGGGATGATAATGACAAGATAAAATCGATTCAATCTGATTTAAAAGATTCACATTTGACCTCGAAAAAAATGGGTGAAAAAGTATTAACTGCTCTAGCAAGTATTTTCAATGCGATATTAGTCGGTTTTATTTACCTAGCTTTTGCGATAATGGCTTTTGTAATGAGAATGTTTTTCTTAATTCTCTTACTTTTACTACCATTTGTGGGGATTCTTTCCTTATTTCCTGTCTTTGATGTAGTAATTTTAAGATGGGCAAAAGCAACAGGTGGGGCGCTTATTGTTTCTAATGTAGTCGTTATTGGTACAGCTTTAATTAGTGTTTTAGATAGTATTGTTTCTTCTACAGTAACGTCAATGATTGGGAGTGATTATTTCTTTATCACCCTTATAAAATTCATTGTATATATTATCCTATTTAAGAAACGTCAAAAAATCTTAGATATTTTCAAAGCAGGACATCTTAGTAATAGTGGTTTTGCAGGTCGTATGGATGGCTTACTTTCAAATGTTCGCAGAAAAGGCTCAAATATGTTTAAAGCTCCACTTTTGGCAGGTTCTTCAGCAGGACTGGTCGCAGGTTTAACTGCAGGTCAAATGGCAACTGGTAAGGCGAAAGAAATAGCTAAACAACGATTTACAGGTGGAACTGGTAGTTTGTGGCATGGTGGCTTGAATAAAAAAGTAGACCGTACCATGAATAAAACAGATAAAGCAAATCCTGATACTAAAAAAGGTCAAAAACTACAGGCTAAAGAAGAAAAAATCAAACAACGTTTGGAAAAACGCAAACAGAAATTTGAAAATCCTAATCTGCTAAAACGAAAAGTAGCTGACTATCGCAAACAGTATCAACAACGAAAAACTATGAATAACCCAAATCTTGCTCAAAAAATGGAACAAAAAAACAAAGAAAAAAATGCTTCGATTCAAGCTCTTTATGATAAAAATAAAACTCAACTTCAAGCAAGAGCAATAGAGCGTAGAATGCGTGAAGCTGTTCCTGACCAAGAAAAACCTAATCTATCAGAATTAGCTAAAAATAAGCAAAAAGCTTTAGCTAAAGAAAAGTTAGATGAAAGAGCAATGAAACAATCAGCAGGTAGAATGGCTGAAAGATTTGAAAAGGAAAAAGGCAGTCATAGTAGTTTTTAAACGTAAACCAAACTATCCTTGGAATAATAATGATACCAATCAAAAACTTAACAATCCATTTGTGATTGATGAAAAATAGGGGGTGAAAATGAAAAAAGCAATTAAGCGGAAGGTTATATTAGTTAGCCTTCCTTTTTTGTTGCTTTTATTGCCAATATTAGCTTTCTTTTCATTATTTGTTGGTTCAAATTCTTCTTCAGATACAGATATTAATACCAATACACCACAGCAACAAACTGCCAAAGTGATTTGGGATAGAGTTCTAAAAGAAGGTGGAACAAAAGAAGGGGCTGCTGCTTTACTTGGTAATAATCAAGCAGAAAGTGAACTTCAACCTTCAATTATTCAATCTAATGCAACTTATAATGAAGCAAAAGCAATGGATACCACTTTAGGCGGTTATGCTTTCGGATTGGCTCAATGGGATAGTGGCAGGCGAGTAAACCTACTTAACTATGCGAAAAGTCAGAAAAAGTCTTGGACAGATACTAATCTTCAAGTTGAGTTCATGTTTGAGCTAGACGGTACAGATTCAACGTTACTTAAACAGTTAGTCAAAGGAACTAATGTTAAGCAAACGACTGAAGATATTATGCGAAAGTGGGAACGTGCAGGGGCGGTTGATAGCCTTCCAAAACGTCAAGGTTTTGCGGAATATTGGTACACGTTCATGACGACTGGTGGTGATAGTGGAACTGGTGGCGGTTCAGGAATTACTCCAGATATACCTTCTGGTTGGACTTTAGATAAACCAATTAACACAAGCGGTTATATTGCTTCAAGTTATGAATATAAACAATGTACTTGGTTTACGTGGAATCGAGCGAAAGAATTTGGTATTACTTTTAGTCCATTTATGGGAAATGGTGCTGATTGGCAACATCAAGCAGGATATACTGTAACGACAACTCCGACACTCCATAGTGCGGTTAGCTTTAGCGGTGGTCAAACAGTAGGCGGTCAATGGACTGCTGACCCACAATACGGTCACGTGGCTTTTGTGGAAGGAATACATTCAGACGGTTCAGTCTTGATTTCACAGTCAGGAACTGGCTTTAGTACGGTTTATACTTTCCAAGTGCTGACAAAAGCACAAGCCATTCAATTGCATTATGTGATTGGAAAATAAATAATGTTCGGTATTAACTTAGTTTTCACGTTGAAAATTCCAGGATTTTGAAAGTTATTTCCGAATAATGGAAAGGAGAGAGTATGACCGAACTTGAAGAAGTTAGAGCAAGTGGGAAAATGTCAGAAAGAGTATTAGAGAATAATTTTAGACACTTTGACCACAGACTGCGAGAAATAGAAGGAGAATTAAGACTTTACCCTTATGCGACTTTATCTGAAGTTATAGCATGGGCTGAACAACTAAAAATAGCAATTGGGAAAATTAAAGCAATACAAGAAAGTAGTATTATAAAATCTAAAAAAGAATGGGGAATCTTAGAAGAAAAAATGTTGGGTTATTTGCAGATAGACAAAGCGTTTATTCATGTATTTTCTGGCCATGTTATTTTCCTTGTTCAATTGGAACAACAGTATCGTCAAAGATTAAGTATTTTTGCGAACAATTTAGATAATAGTGTTCGCTATCTAAAAAGATATGCGGATGATTTAGAAAAGCAAGGATTTTCAATAAGTGGAATACTTGCGGAAAGTAAAAATTTAAGTAATATGAACTGGCTGAGTATCTTAAATTATTAATTTAGAAAATAAGAGGGAACAAAAATGGAAACACCAAAAATTTATGTTGTAAATTTAAACAGTTATAACAATGGAAGAACAAGGGGTAAGTGGTATGAATTACCTGTTGATTTTTCGAGAATTAAATCAGATTTACTTTTAGATGTAGAGCATGGGGAAGAATATGCAATACATGACTTTGAAAATTTTTACGGTTATAAAGTAGGCGAGTATTCGTCAATTCAGGAACTCAATGAGTATGCGGAAAAATTAGAAGAAATTTCTGACATAGAACATTTAAAAGATTTTCTTGAAATTTATAGTATTGATGATATTATCAATAATAAAGATGATTTGGACTTTGTGGAAGCAGAAAATGATGAAGATTTGGCACAAGAATTAATTGAGCAAATGGGCGGTTTAGAAGTTCTAAGTGTAGAAACGTTACAAAGATATTTTAACTTTGGTGCTTATGGTCGAGATTTAGCAATTGGTGATTATTCAAAAACAAGTCATGGATATATTAGAGATATTTAAAGGTTAAGTAAAAGAGCAAGAGGAATCTTGCTCTATTTTTTTTTGAGTTATACGAAAAAGATAAAGGAGAATAAATTTAATGAATCAAAAACTAATAAATAAACCAATAATTACAAGTGAAGATTTAGAACAATTAGGCATTCCACCAACTCAGGCTAAAAGGGTAGTACATGATGCAAAGAAGAGAGCAGTTTCAGCGGGGTTTACCTTTTATAATGGCAAGCAAAATTTTGCACCATTTAAATTTATTTGTGAAATTATAGGGATTGGAGAAGTAGCATAATGGCAACAATAAGATATAGACAACGTGGAGTAAAAAAACTTTGGCACTATGAAATTAGAAATGAATCAGGGAAAAGTCTAGCTTATCAAGGCGGTTTTAAAACAAAAAGAATGGCACAATTAGCCGGTAGTCCAATTTTTCAGGAAATTCAAAAAGGAACAACTCTCAATAGTGAAATGAGCTTCCCACAACTTTATAAACAATGGTATGAATTGAAAATTGAAAAAAGTGGTAGAAGTAAGGCGACACTACAGAAATATTTACAATATGAGCAAAAAATCGTTGAGTATTTAGATTTTCCTTTAAACGTCATCACTCCTATGCTTTATCAGAAACAGCTTAATATTATTGGAAAAAATGTTAATCGAGGTTTTCTAAGTCTAATGACAAATGCTGTAAAAAAAGCGATACAAATGGCAAAAGCAGATAAAATATTTGTAGAAGATTTTACAATTGGGGTTGAATATTTTTCAGATAAGACGGAAAAATCATCTTCTGAAAAATATTTACACAAATACTCTGATATTACATTGGTTTTGGAAACATTAAGGTCTGAAATGGACTATAAGCAAAGTGTTGTTAGATACTATCTTTATTTATTATTTACTACAGGTATGCGCCCAGGGGAATTATTGGCTCTTACTTGGAATCATGTAGATTTTGAAAAACAATTATTATATACAGATAATCGAGTAAATTCAAGTACACTAGAAGTTGTTGCTCCTAAGACTAAAGATTCTATTCGTTATGTTCCTATTAATCATGAATCTATTATGGTATTAAAAGAGCTTAAAAAAGAGCAAAGAATAACTAATAATGAATTAGGAATAAAGAATGTGCATAATTATGTATTTCAGCATTACGGACTAAAAAAAGAGATTCCGACAAATGCGAGTTGTAATAAAATATTGAGAAAAGTTTTGAACCGTTTAAAAATTAAACCTGTCATTACAATCTATGGTGCAAGGCATACTAGGGCAACATTTTTGATAACTGAAGGAATTCCGCTCGATGTTATAGCCAAAGTATTGGGGCATTCGGTGGAGGAACTAACACGTACATACAGGCATCTGCTGGCAGAAACTCGTGATCTAGGATTTAAGAAGATAAAAGAACTGTAGATTGCACTTGTAATTAATTATATTCCTATTTAATAACGACATTTATTGTGATAAAATATGTCTATTAAAACTAAATTTTATATTACTGGAGAAATTATGATTGTTAAAAATGGGGAAAATGTAAGATTTCTTAGGCAGAAAGACTACGTTATGGTAGATAATCGTTTAGGAAATGGTTCTTTTGGAAAAACGGTTGTCATAAGAGATTCTTTTATTGATGAACTTTTTGTAGCTAAAAAATATGAACCAATGTTTAAAAATCAAGATTTAAAAGAGAAATTTTTCGAAAATTTTTTGGATGAAATAAAAATATTATTTAAATTAAATCATAAAAATATTGTGAGGATTTATAATTATTATCCATTTGAAGATGCACAAACAGCATATATAATTATGGAACACATAAAAGGTAAAAGTATTGAAGATTATATTCTAGAAAATGTATTGCCTTTAGGTTCAGATGATTTAGATAACCTGTTTATACAATTAGTTGAAGGTTTCAGCTATATCGAAAAAAATAATATCATACATCGTGATATTAGAGAAGGAAATATATTAGTTGATGAGAGTGGTACAGTGAAAATAATTGATTTTGGTATAGGTAAATTTTCACTGGATATTGGTGAGGAACAAAGTGATGATAGTTTAAGAACACAGGTAAATAGGAAGGGTTTGGACTTGCTTCCTGAAGAATATTATAAAAAAAAATATACATCTAAAACAGATATGTTTTATTTAGGGGAACTTTTTAACCGTTTAATGAGAAATACAAAAGATTTTTCAGATAATATGTTTTCATATCATAGTATTTTAAATAAAATGATGAAATATAAACCTGAAGAACGTTATGAAAGTTTTGAACAAATTATTAACGAGTTTTCGAAAACAAAATTTAAAGAGCTTGATGTAACCGAGCAAGATAAGAGAATATATCAAACATTCTCTGAAAGTCTTGTATTGAATTTATATTCCTTCAAAGGAGAACCCGTATTTGTTAATGATCCTAATATTTTTATGTCAAACTTGGAAAAATTTTTAGAGAGTAATCTATTTGAATATTATGTTCAGGATTATCACACTTTAATTAGTACAGTTGTGCTTAGTAATTTTTCTTTTGGGACTAATTCTAGAGACTCTATAGAAGATATTAGAGAGTTTTTAACTTGGTTTAAAGAGTCTTCACAGGAGACACAAAATTTAATTTTAAAAAATATAATTTCTAAATTATCAACAAGACCAATTGAGTTTGATGAAGCTGAATTACCATTTTAGAAGACATGTAAGTAATTAAATTCAGTAAAATAAGTATTTATATTAATATATTAATTCTGGAGGATGTCCTCCAGTTTTTGTTTCATCTGGGGCAAGTTTTGGGGCAGATCAAAATAAAACCTCCCATCAAGCTAGCAATGGGAGGCAAAGGATGATATAGGTTTTAAGGAGTCAAGGGGATTTGAACCCCTGCGCCGCTTTACACGGTTCGACGGATTTCGAGTCCGCTGCATTACCACTCTGCCATGGCTCCACTCCTTTATCTAAATTAATTATATCACAGTTGATTCTCTTCTTGAAATAATATGAAATTGCTAGAATGAAAATAAAACGCATATTTATACAAAAATGTTGACAAATGAATAAATATGCTGTACAATTGCATTTATATTAATTTGAAAGAAGAAAAATGATGGGAAACAAAAAAATTGTCTTGGCATATTCGGGTGGATTGGATACAAGTGTTGCTGTAAAATGGTTGACTGATAAAGGATTTGACGTCATTGCTGCCTGCATGGACGTTGGTGAAGGAAAAGACTTGAATTTTATTCATGATAAGGCGCTTCAAGTAGGGGCAGTGGAATCTGTTGTTTTGGATTGCAAGGAAGAATTCGCTAAAATATTTGTTGGAGCTGCACTCAAAGGAAATTTAATGTATGAAAATAAATATCCTTTAGTATCCGCTTTGAGTCGCCCTTTGATTGCTCAAAAATTAGTAGAAGTAGCCAAAGAAAAAGGGGCAACGGCTATTGCTCATGGTTGTACAGGAAAAGGAAATGACCAAGTGCGTTTTGAAGTAGCCATCCATTCCCTTGCGCCTGAGCTTGAAGTCATTGCTCCAGTTCGTGAATGGCATTGGGCTCGTGAAGAAGAAATCGAATATGCCAATCAAAATGGTGTTCCTATTCCTGCTGATTTAGACAATCCCTACTCAATTGACATGAATTTATGGGGACGTGCGATTGAAGCTGGTGTTCTTGAAAATCCTTGGAATACTTGTCCAGAGGATGCTTTCTTTATGACTAATTCTGTAGAGAACGCTCCAAACGAAGCTGAATTTATCGAGGTTGAGTTTAAAGAAGGATTACCAATCGCCTTAAATGGAAAAAGCTTAGAATTGCATGAAATCATTAAAAAAGTGAATATTATTGCAGGAAAACATGGAATTGGTCGGATTGACCATATTGAAAATCGCCTGGTTGGGATTAAATCCCGTGAATTTTATGAATGTCCTGCTGCCATTACTTTATTAAAAGCACATAAAGATTTGGAAGATTTAACTTTCGTTCGAGAACTTGCACATTTTAAACCAGTTCTTGAAAATGAATTAGCAAACTTGATTTACAATGGTTTGTGGTTCAATCCTGCTACTAAGGCTTTGATCGCTTATCTTGATGAAACTCAAAAAGTAGTTAACGGGATTGTAAAAATTAAATTATATAAAGGTTTAGCAACACCAGTGGGACGTAAATCAACTAATTCGCTTTACAGCGAAAAATTAGCAACATATACTGCTGCAGATGAGTTTGACCAAGCAGCGGCAGTTGGATTTATTAAATTGTGGGGTCTACCTACTCAAGTCAATGCTCAAGTAAATCTCAAATAATAGCTATAGGAAAATTTGGAAAGTAAGAGAATGGTAGAAAAACTTTGGGGAGGACGTTTTGAGGCGTCACTAGATAAACAAACGGAAGAATTTGGAGCATCAATTAAATTTGAGCAACGACTTGCTCCTTTTGATTTAAAAGGCTCATTAGCTCATGTAAAGATGTTGGGTGAAACAGGAATTATTACTACCGAGGAATCCAAAAAAATTGCCGAAGGTCTGAAAAAAGTAGAAGAAAAGCTTCTTAATGGCCAAATTGAATTCAAGATGGAAAATGAAGATATCCATATGAATATGGAATCTTATCTTCATCAAGAAATTGGTCCACTAGCTGGTAAATTGCATACGGCTCGCTCTAGAAATGATCAAGTGGTAACAGATATGCATCTATACCTCAAAAGTATCTTAGAAGCCGTTTTAGAAGCTTTAAAAGTGTTAAGAGAAACAATTGTAAAGCTCGCTGTAAACCAAATTGACACTATTATGCCTGGTTATACTCATTTGCAACATGCACAACCAATTTCCTTTGGTCAACATCTAATGGCTTACTATCAAATGCTGACACGTGATTTTGAACGTTTTGAATTTAATGTTAAGCATACAGATATGAATCCTTTAGGAGCGGCAGCTCTAGCTGGGACGACGTTTCCGATTGATAGAATGTTGACGACGAAACTACTTGGTTTTGAGAAGGCTTATGATAATTCAATGGATGCGGTCAGTGACCGTGACTTTATTTTAGAATTTCTCTCAAATGCAAGTTTGTTAATGATGCACTTATCAAGATTTTGTGAGGAGCTTTTACTATGGTCTAGTCATGAATTCAAATTTGTCAGTCTGTCTGATGCATATTCTACGGGTTCTTCTATTATGCCACAGAAGAAGAATCCAGATATGGCAGAATTAATCAGAGGAAAAACAGGCCGCGTTTATGGAAATCTTACAGCTTTATTGACTGTGATGAAAGGTTTACCTTTAGCTTATAACAAAGATTTGCAAGAAGATAAAGAAGGAATGTTTGATAGTGCTGATACTATAATAACTTCTTTAACAGTTATGAATGGGATGTTGTCAACTTTAACTGTAAACCGTGTAAACATGGAAAAATCAACTGAACAAGATTTTTCTAATGCAACAGAGTTGGCTGATTACCTTGCAACAAAGGGTCTTCCTTTTAGAAAAGCTCATGAATTAGTGGGTCTCTTAGTGTTAGATTGTATAAAAAAAGGAATTTACCTCCAAGATGTAAATTTACAAGATTATCAAATGCTATCTCCATTAATCAATGAAGATGTTTATGAAGTTTTAAAATCAAGAACGGCAGTTTCAAGAAGAAATTCTCTAGGTGGTACAGGATTTGAATCGGTTAAAAAACAAATAGAAGAAGCTAAAAAAGAACTTCAAATTTGAAGTTCTTTTTTATAATTAGTTTTTTACAGCAAGTGATTTAGTATGTGTAAAGTAGTTTATTAAATTAAAGACAACCAGAATTGCTGAACCCACAAAGACATAGCGATAGTCAATAAAGCCAGCAATAGCTGAACCAAGTAAGGGACCTGCAAAAGCACCAATTGATTGAGCAGATTGATTATAAGAGAAAATTCGACCAGTAATAGCTTGAGGAGATTCTTTTGCTAAGATGGCTTGAACTGAAGGGAGAATTGCCGCATCAGAGACTCCGACAAGTAGTCTCATAACAATTAAAAACCAAACATTAGTTGTCATTGCTGTGATTGAGAAGACGATTAGTGAAAAGAAAAGTCCAAAACCAAGGATTTTTCTTTGACCAACTTTATCACCTAGACGACCTAAGAATGGAGCAGCCACTAATGTAACGATTCCTGGGGCAGCAGCGACAATTCCGGCCATGAAAGTAATGTTTCCTTGACCATGCATAAGTTCTTGGACATAGAGTGAAAGAACTGGATTAATCGATTGATTGGTCATTTGAGTAATGAGGGTTGCAAAAAACATGCCCCAAATAATGGCTGGGTGGGTAACAACTTCCCAAACTTGTTTATAGGAAAGCATGTTTTTCTTCTCAACGGGCTTAAATATTTCTTTGACAAAAAATAAAGCAAGGAAAAAGACGAGAAACATAATAATTCCTGTGACGCTAAAAACGCGACGATAACCAGTTATATTAACAAGTATTCCGCCAATGATTGGACCGATAAGAGTTCCAGCAACAGATCCTGTTGTAAGGAGCGATAAGACGGCCCCTGATTTTTCCTTTGGTGCAGAACTGGCCATTAAGGCCATTGAATTAGAGACAAAACCAGAAAAGGCCCCAAGTAGCATGCGTAAAATAAGCAATTGCCAAGCAGCTGTAACAAAAGCCATTAATGAAATTGAAATTGCCATCCCAAGAGAAGCGCGTAAGAGCATCAATTTCCGACCTTTCTGGTCAGCTAATCTTCCCCAAAGGGGAGAAACGATTGCTAAAACAATAAAGGTGGATGAGAAGACCAAGCCTGACCAGATGTTTAATTCCGTTTTTGAGTAATGGCCAAGTGTACTGATGTAAAGTGATATAAAAGGGGCGATAAGACTTGAACCTATCCCCGTCATAAATGTCCCAAACCAAAGGACAATTAAATTTCGTTGCCATGATTCTTTCATGAATGAATGCCCTTCTTTCTTGATGTATTCATAATAATATTATAAAACTATTATTCGTAGTTTGTCAATGACGAATCATTGCTTGAAAAAGATTGAGAATAGTTTTATACTGATAGTGAGATAGTTTGAATCGACTATAAAAGTTCAAACTTCGAGTAAACTTTCGCATCGAAAGTATTGAAAGGAATCCAATTATGGCAAGGATTGCATTGACTCGTGATAAAATCGTTCAAGCTACTATTGAACTAGCTGGTAAAATTGGTCTCTCTAATGTTAGTTTTCCGCGCTTAGCTGAGTATTTTGGAATTAAAGCTCCGTCACTTTATAATCATTTTAAAAATATGGAAGAAGTACGTGTGGCAACGGCAGTCTACCTCCAAAAAGAATTAAACTATGAACTAACTCATGCAATGGTGGGACTAACTCCTTTGGCAGCACTTAGGGCTTATGCTGAGAGTTATAAAAGATTCGCTGAAAAATATGAAGCAGTTTATGAACTGATTAATGTAATACACCAAACAAATAATGGGGAACTTGAATATTTGGCAAAAGAAAATATTCGTTTGGTTCGTCGAAGCTTGGAAAATTTTCATTTGTCAGAAGAAGAAAATTTTCATATCAGTCGGATGTTTCGCTCAACGCTTCATGGATTTATCACTTTAACACAATTAGGATATTTCCGTCAGTCTGGATCAATTTCTAAAGAAGAATCCTTTACTTACATGGTCGATCATCTGCTTAGTCGTCTAGATAATCCAGAAAATATTTAAAAATACCTTGTTAAATACATGGTATTTTTAAATGCTAAATGTAACTGATAATCCCTTCGTTCTATATAGAACGTTTTCAAGTGATATAGTGACTTTTTAGCAAGTTTATGATAAAATTAATACGATAATTTCTAAAATGGGAGAGAGTGGCTTGGCTATAAAAAAAACATATCGCGTTAAACGCTCAAAGGATTTTGACCAAATTTTTTCAGCGAAACATAGCTTTGCCAATAAAAAATTTGTGGTCTATAAATTAAACACAAATCAACCTCATTTTCGTGTAGGTCTATCAGTAAGCAAAAAGCTTGGTCATGCGGTTTTACGTAATCGAATTAAACGTCTTTTACGCCATGCCATTGCTGAATTTAAGCCTTATTTGACAGATGAAGATTTTGTAATTATTGCACGTTCGGGTGTTGAAACGCTCAGTTTTGAGGAAGTAAAGAAAAATCTAAAACACGTTTTGAAGTTGTCAAAAATCTATGTGGATGGAGAAAACGATTGAAAAAGAAATTTAGTTTGATCGCAATGGCAGGGGCGGCTCTTTTGTTGCTTACAGCTTGTGGAACAACAGCTGTGACAAGTAGTTCAACCAACCTTTGGGACCAAATTGTATATGGCTTTGCACAGGTTATTCGTTTCTTGTCATTTGGTGGTTTGACCGGAGTTGGTATTATTTTATTCACGATTGTTATTCGGGCAGCATTGCTTCCCTTGATGAATATCCAAATCAAATCTAGCCAACGTATGCAAGAAATTCAGCCAGAAATAAAAAAAATTCAGGCTAAATACCCAAGCAAAGATATGGAATCTCGTCGTTTGATGAACGAGGAAATTCAAAAACTTTATGCAGAAAATAAAGTCAACCCTTACATGGGTTGTTTACCACTAGTTGTTCAAATGCCAGTGCTATGGGCACTTTATCAAGCCTTGTCTCGTGTGGACTTTTTGAAACACGGAACTTTCCTATGGTTTGAAATTGGTGCTAAAGACCCTACTTTTATTTTGCCTATATTGGCTGCGGTCTTTACTTTCTTGAGTTCATACTTGATGATGAAATCTGCTCCAGAAAGAAATGCAATGACAACTTCAATGAC
>ENA-UOZI01000076-UOZI01000076.1-food-metagenome-genome-assembly--contig:-NODE-76-length-43545-cov-9.856542_pt1 | contig 43545 bp, 40 predicted proteins | sample MGYA00249871_ERZ772729 | MGnify/ENA primary metagenome ERZ772729 (study PRJEB29005, sample SAMN08379449) | food metagenome | isolation source: cheese - non spiked | study: EMG produced TPA metagenomics... | reverse complement strand
CTGTCAGTAATTAATAAATGGTGTATAATAGTTAAAAATGTAAAGGAGAAGGAAATGGAGTTTAGATTAGCGAAAAAGTCTGATGCTAAAAGACTTTTAGAAATTTATAAACCTTATGTTGAAAAAACTGCCATTACTTTTGAGTATGAAGTCCCAACGATTGCAGAATTTGAAAAGCGAATTGAAAAAATAGGAAGTCGCTATCCTTATATTGTGGCGATTGAAAATGACAAAATCATTGGTTATGCTTATGCTGGCGCTTATCGAGAACGGGCGGCTTATGATTGGGTGGTTGAATTATCAATTTATTTAGATGAAAATGAACGGCAACATGGCGCTGGTAGTGCCCTTTACCAAAAGTTACTGACAGCTTTATCGGTACTTAATTATCAGCGTGCTTATGCTTGTATTACCTATCCAAATCCAGCAAGTGTTGCATTTCATAAAAAATTTGGTTTTGAACAAATTGGACTTTTTCCAAAAGCGGGTTATAAGTTTGAACAATGGTATGGTATTGTTTGGTTAGAACGCTCTCTCCAAACTACTGATAAAGTTACTGCGATAAAATTACTGACAGATTTGTCAGAGAATGAACTAGAAAAAATCTTGGCTAATTAGTCAAGATTTTTTATTATTTTATTGAAAAAGTAAAACATTTTGTGTATGGTAAGAAAAATATTAAAATAAAATTAAATAAATTAAAAGTAGAAAGGAAGAAAAAATGAACAAATTTATCTGGTCCATTTTTATCCCCGTCCTGATTTTTGCAGGACTATTGACAGTTATTGGTTTTAGCCTTGAGAGTCAGCATTTTTACTGGCTTCAATCCGTTGAGCTCATTTATCTTTTTGGAAGTTTAATCTTTACTTTTGCTGCTTTTTGGATTTGGCATCTGGGGATAAAATCTCGGAAAATGAAAAGCTTAAAAGTTTTGTGGCTCATTCTGAGTTTAGTTTTTCTAATTGACTTAATCAACACAGGAGTTTATTTAGCTCAGGGGCAAGGATGGCTGTGGGGTATGAGTAGTTTTAGTTCTGCTGGACCTGCTTTTTTTGCAAGCATGCTCCTTTTGAGCCTAAGTTTTTTAGGATTTAGAGGTCAAATGAAGAAAGAAAATTAAAATGACAAAATTAAGACATTTTTTGTCTTACCTAAGAGGGAAAAGGAGGTTAAAAGTGAAAATAAAATGATATAATTAGAAAAAAAGGAAGAGTAAGGAAAATTATGACATTAAAGATTGACAAAGTTCGAAAAAGCTTTGGTGATAAAATCGCTGTTGATAATCTCAATATGGTTGTTAAACCAGGTGAAGTTATGGGCTTAATTGGTCAAAATGGTGCTGGGAAAACAACGACTTTTCGGATGATTCTTAATTTTATATCAGCTGACCAAGGGAAAATTACTTGGCAAGATGGACCGATTACGCAAGAAATCAAGCAAAAAATTGGTTTCTTACCCGAAGAACGTGGTCTTTATCAAAAGATGACAGTTGAAGACCAAATTCTTTATTTTGCGGAACTCCATGGAATGAAACGAGCAGATGCCCGGATAAAGTTACAAGACTGGATGAAACGTTTAGAGGTCGTTGGTAAACCAACCGACAAAGTTCAAACCCTTTCTAAAGGGAATGCCCAAAAAATTCAATTCATTGCCACTTTGATTCATGAGCCTGAATTTTTGATTTTGGATGAGCCATTTACAGGGCTTGACCCAGTGAATACAGAACTCTTGCGAAATGAGATTAAACGGAGTCGTGATAAGGGAGCGGCGGTTATTTTCTCTAACCATAATATGAGTGATGTTGAGCTTTTATCTGACCATTTGTTAATGCTAAAAGGCGGTCAAACAATTTTAAATGGAACGGTTGAAGCCATTCGAGCTTCTTATGGCCGTACCCGTATTTATTTGGAGTCTGATCTGCCCAATGAAGAGCTCTCTGTAATTACAGGAGTTGAATCAATTGAAAAAAGAGGAAGTGGTCGTTCAATAAAAATATCTGAGGCAGAAGTTGGACGTGAAATTTTCCAAAAAGTGGCTAAAGATGGCTATGTTCAAGCATTTGTTCAGTCTCCACCGTCACTAGATGAAATTTTCCGAATGGAAGCAGCTGAGAACAATCAAGAAAATTTAAGTGCAAGAAGTGAGGAAATAAAATGAAAAATCAAACTTGGCTTGTTGCAAAAAATATTTACCGAAGTCGTGTCAAAGGAGTGGGCTTTTGGGCACTTGTCCTTTCACCATTTTTGCTAGGAGCGATTTATTTAATTATCGGTTTAGTCATCAGTAGCGGGGCTAATCAAAGTCCAAAAATGGCTGTAGTCGATAATCCTGCTCTAACTCAGATTCTTTCTAAAAATGACACTTTAAAAGCAGATATTCGTAACGAGTCTTCTTTAGATGACGCTAAGAAAGACCTTTCTTCCGGAAAAATTGATGGATTTTTAACCGAAGATAATGGAGCTTATACCATTGTCACTGATAATAAATCAAGTGTCAAATTTGACCAATCAAGTTTTCAAACTGCGCTGACTCAAGTTAATATTTCAAAAACAGCACAACGTCTCAATCTGTCAGCCGCTGATGTTCAAGACCTTCTTAGTCCAGCTAAGTTTACAATGAAAACACAAACAAGTTCTGGACAAAAGTCAACAGGTGATGGACAGACTGGCGCGAATATCGCAATTGGCTCCATTGCCTCGATTTTAATTTTCACATTGATGATGATGTATGTGGGAATCATCGGACAGGAAATTGGTAATGAAAAATCTAGTCGAATTATGGAGACGTTACTCGCGGCCACTAGCTCAAACGTACAGTATTATGGGAAAATTATTGGTGTAATTCTACTATTAGCGACTCAGCTTGGAATTTATGTGCTTGGTTTTGGAATTGCTTATCCTTTTATCAAAAATTTAGATCAGATTAAAGCAATTGGTGCCATGCTTTCAGGGATTACTTTCGGTTTCGGAATTTATTTGGTAGCCATGTCTTTAATTGGGATTTTAGGTTATTTAATTCTCGCATCAATTGTGGCATCTCTGGTTAATGAACAAGCTCAGGTGCAACAAGCTACTCAGCCAATTGCCTTTTTAGCGATGATTGGTTATATTGGGGGAATTGCTGGCTCGACTGTTCCGGGGAATATTGTTTTGAAAGTTCTTAGTTTTATTCCATTTATCAGTCCAACATTGATGACTAGCCGACTGGCTATTCAATATTCAACAACGACAGAAGCCTGGATTGCTCTTGGATTACAACTTTTAGCAACGCTTGCAATAGCAAAAGCGGGTGAGAAAATTTATGCGCGAAATGTTCTTTCTTACAGCGACGAAAAAATTATGAGTCAACTTTTTAAAGGACTGACAGGTCGAAATTCAAAGAAAAAAACAACTGACAGACTGGTCAGTGAAAATGGTGAAAAGAAAAATCCATGGCGGAGAAATTCTCCATTGCGTCTAGCTCTTGTCATCATTATCATTCTAATAATTTTGGCTTATCGATTCATCTTTAAATAAAAAATATTTTATAATTCAACTCTTGGAAACTTTCCAAGAGTTTTTTCGTATATAAAAGTATGGATAAGATTTTAGAAAAAGTAAAAGAATATTGGAAAATGATTGTTTTAGTTGTTTGTGGGCTCATTGCTGGTGGGATTTTTTACGTTTTAACCAACGGTCAAAAGCCAACTACAAATCTGTCAGTAGAAAATTTAAGTTCTGTCAGCAGGCAAAGCTCTGTCAGTAAATTTAGTGAACCTAATGAAAAATCTGTCAGTAAAATTATGGTTGATTTAAAAGGTGCGGTAACAAAGCCTAATGTCTATCAAATTTCGTCAGATGAACGTCTAGTTGATTTAATTAAAGAAGCTGGTGGTTTTACTGACCAAGCTGACCAGAAATCAATTAATCTGTCAGCAAAATTAAAAGATGAAGAAGTAATTTATGTCCCAAAAATTGGTGAAAATTCAAGCACAGAAAATACTGACAGCTCTGCTAATTCGGTCACTAGTCAAGTCTCAACAACCACTGAAAAAATAAATATCAATCAAGCAGATTTGACTGAACTACAAAAATTAACAGGTGTTGGTCAGAAAAAAGCTCAAGACATCATCGATTTTCGGACGAAAAATGGTGATTTCAAATCACTTGAAGACTTGGGAAAAGTTTCTGGTTTTGGAGATAAAACACTAGAAAAATTGAAAGATGAGTTGTGTTTTGAATAAAATTCCTTTGATATTTTTAGCTTATCTTTCTGTTATCTTGTATTTTTTAATCTTCAATTTTAATTTAATTTGTCTCATTTTGTTCATTTTTTCAAGTTTACTTGCCTTATATAGAAAATATTATTTAGTCATCCCATTTTTATTAGTTATGGGAAGTTTTTTCTTAGTAGTAAAAATGGATACGATTAAGAATAGTGAAAATCAGCCAACCACTCTTTCCAAAATTACAATGATCCCCGACACTATCCAAGTTAATGGTGATTTATTAAGTTTTCAAGGAAAAGAAAGAGGCCAAAATTATCAAGTTTACGAGACTCTAAAAAGTAAAAAAGAACAAAAATTTTATCAAAATCTAAGTCAAAATTGTCAGCTGAGTTTCACAGGAAACCTTCAAATTCCAGAAAAACAAAGAAATTTTAATGGATTCGATAATCAAAAGTATTTAGCGAGTCAGAATATTTATCGGCAAATTACGATTGATAAAATTAATAAAATAGTTTTAAACGACACTTTTGACCTCCATGTTTTAAGACGAAAAGCAATTGTCTGGTCACAAACTCATTTTCCAAAGCCAATGAATGATTATATGACTGGCTTACTTTTTGGCTTTTTAAGTAAAGATTTTAATCAAATAGGAGACATTTACAGTTCATTAGGAATTATTCATCTTTTTGCCTTATCGGGAATGCAAGTTAATTTTTTCATTGATTGGTTTCGTAGAATTATTCTTCGACTAGGAATAACGAGAGAAAAATTAAATATTTGGCAAATTCCCTTTTCAATTTTTTATGCATTTATGACAGGATTTTCGGTTTCAGTATTACGAGCTTTATTTCAAAAAAATATTCGTCTAAATCCTTTAGATAACCTAGCAGTGACAACCTTTCTTCTGATGATTGTCAGTCCTAAATTTTTACTGACAACAGGAGGACAACTAACTTTATTTTATGCTTTTGTCATTTCAATGATTAATCATAAAATTTCAGAACTAAAAGGAATAAGAAAATTACTGACAGAATCATCAGTGATTTCTTTGAGTGTTTTACCTTTACTCATTTTGGATTTTCATATCTTTCAGCCTTTTTCAATTTTACTGACGATTGGCTTTGGCTTTTTATTTGATGTAATCTTATTGCCTTTACTATTAGGAACTTTTCTCTTGTCTCTAATTGGCTATAATTTTAATATAAATCATATTTTTCAAATTCTAGAATGGCTAATTCATGAGGTTGATTTACCCTTACATTATCCTTTGGTTTTAGGGAATCCCCGGCCAATTGAATTATTAATCTTATTTTTCCTAATCGGTTTGTTAATTGATAATCTCTTTAAGAAAAGAAGACAAATAATTTTTGCTGGCCTAATTGTTTGTAGTTTTTTTATTTGTAAAAATCCAGTTTACCCCAGTATCACAGCAGTTGATATTGGCCAAGGGGATAGTATTTTTTTGCAAGATAAATTTAATAAAAAAACAATTTTGATTGATACAGGCGGACGATTAGCCCTTCCGCAAGAAAGTTGGCAAAAACCTCAAAGTCAAACAAATGCCGAAAAAACACTCATTCCATATCTTGAATCTGTTGGAGTAAGTCAAATCGACCAGCTCATTTTGACGCATACGGACGCTGACCATGTTGGAGATTTTTTGAATTTAGCTGATAAAATAAAAATAAAAGAAATTTGGGTTAGCCCCGGTGAACTGACAAATAATCATTTTGTAGAAAAATTGAAGAAAGCAAATATTGCGATTCACATCAGTAAAGTTGGAGATAAAATTCCAATCTTTGATAGTGCTTTACAAGTTTTATCAAATGGTTATACAGGAAAAGGGGATAATAATGATTCTATCGTGACTTATGGAAATTTTTATCATACAAAATTTCTATTTACAGGGGATTTAGAACAAGAAGGAGAAAAAGAACTGCTCAAGAATTATCCTAAATTGAAAGTTGATGTCTTAAAAGTAGGTCATCATGGCAGTAAAACAAGTTCAAACCCTGACTTTATTAAAGAAATTAATCCCAAACTTGCCCTCACTTCGGTTGGAGAGAAAAATCGATATGGACATCCCAATCAAGAAACTTTAGAAACATTAAAAAAAAACCAAATCAGAATACTGAGAACCGATCAAAAGGGAGCGCTTAAACTAATGCAAATCAATCAACAGTGGCGAATCCAAACAGTTAGATAAATGAAAGGAAAAAGTGAGCAAAAGACATCTATAAAATGTTAGAATAAAGAAGACGTTGAAGGCCTGTAGAAACGTAAAAATACTACCATTATTTGATTTCTAATGTACCCCAAAAATAAAATGGAGTAATGACTTCACAGCGCACACTTTGAAAAAAAGTGAAAGAAGGTCAGAATAAAAGAGAAAGGAAATTTCAAAATTAAGGGATTGAAGAAAATCCACTTTTAATAGGTAGAGAGTTGTCAACAAATGATAACAACATAAATTTATTAAGGAGATATTTTATGGCAGTAATTAATATCGAATACTATTCAGAAGTTCTTGGGATGAATCGAAAAGTTAATGTTATTTATCCTGAATCAAGTAAAGTGGAAGATTTTACCCAAACAGATATTCCGGTGCTTTATCTTTTGCATGGAATGAGCGGAAACGAGAATTCTTGGATAATTCGTTCAGGAATTGAACGATTGATTCGGCATACTAATTTAGCAATTGTCATGCCCTCAACGGATCTTGGTTTTTATGTGAACACCACATATGGTATGAATTATTTTGATGCGATTGCTCATGAACTTCCCAAAGTAATTAACAATTTTTTCCCAAATCTATCCACAAAAAGAGAAAAAAACTTTATCGCTGGTTTATCAATGGGAGGATATGGAGCTTATCGTCTCGCATTAGGAACTGACTATTTTAGTTATGCGGCTAGTTTGTCTGGCGTTTTGACTTTTGATGGAATGGAAGAAAATTTCAAAGAAAATCCAGCTTACTGGGGAGGAATTTTTGGAAATTGGGAAACTTTTAAAGGGTCAGATAATGAAATTTTATCTTTGGCAGACAGAAAACAAGAAAACAAACCCAAACTTTATGCTTGGTGTGGGAAACAAGATTTTCTTTTTCCAGGAAATGAATACGCGACAGCCGAGTTGAAAAAATTAGGTTTCGATATTACTTATGAAAGCTCAGACGGCGTTCATGAATGGTATTATTGGACCCAAAAAATCGAATCTGTATTAAAATGGCTCCCAATAAATTATAAACAAGAAGAACGCTTGAGCTAATCTAAAAAAATTTCTCTGTTTATTCAGTACAAAATTTAAAAATTTTGTCTTCAAACGCTTACAAAGACAAAAATGAGAGAAATGATGAAATTCTCATGCTTGTCTTTGACAAAAACTACGAATAGTAGTAGAATTTCTTAGTAAAATAAATTTGCGAAATCGCAATATAGAAAGAGGTCTATAATGACAATTACACTTGCCGCTCTTGGAGCAATTGCTATCGGTCTTGCAGCACTCGGAGCCGCTATCGGTGATGGACTTATCGTTTCAAACTTTCTCCAAGCCGTTGCACGCCAACCAGAACTTGAAGGAAAACTTCGTGGTTCAATGTTCATGGGTATTGCCTTCGTCGAAGGTACATTCTTCATCGCCCTTGCTATGGCATTCCTTTTCCGTTAAAATTTTTCTCAACAAAATTTTAAAAACAGAAAGGAAGAACAGGTATGGAATCAACATGGACCTTTAATATTGGGCCAATTCCATTTGATGGAACAATCACAGTAATGACTTTTGTGACTGTCCTCATTGTGTTCGGTCTGGTATTCTGGGCGAGCCGCAATATGCAGCTCAAACCCAAAGGTAAACAAAATGTTCTTGAGTGGGTTGTTGATTTTGTCAATGGAGTTTCCAAAGATAACGTCGGCCCTCATGAAGCACCACGCTTTGCGCTCATGAACTTTACCCTCTTTTCTTTCCTTCTTATTGCCAACTGCATTGGGCTAGTAACCAAAATTAGTACGCCAGGTGATGTTTCCCTTTGGAAATCACCAACTGCAAATCCAACAGTCGATTTGACTCTTGCACTACTTGTTGTTGTAATGTCAAATACACTGGGTGTACAAAAATTCGGTTTTAAAGGTTACCTCAAAGTTGCCTTCTGGAAAGATCCGAAAGGTCTTCTTCCAATGAATATTCTGGAAGAATTTACAAATGCACTTTCACTTGGTTTACGGCTTTATGGGAATATCTTCGCGGGTGAAATCATGCTTGGTCTTATCGCCGGTATGATTCAATCAACCATGTGGATGCTTCCAGTTGCGTGGATTCTTGAAGTTGCATGGATTGGCTTTTCACTTTTCATTTCAGCCCTCCAAGCTTATGTCTTTGTCCTTTTGACAAACTTGTACATTAGCCACAAAATTATAGCAGAACATTAAGAAAGGAGTAGAAATTGTCAACATTATTATTAGAAGCTGCTCCGAATACCGTTCTCGGTAACATCATCGTTGTATCTGGTGCATTTATTATCTTATTGGTATTGTTGCGCCTCTTTGCATGGAATGCAATTACTAGTGTTTTTGCAAGTCGTGCGAAAAAAATATCTGATGATATCGATGCAGCAGAAGCGAACAACAAACAAGCTGCTGACTTGGTTAAACAACGTCAAGCAGAACTTGCAGGTTCAAAAGAAGAAGCTGCTAACATCATTCAAGTTGCAAACGATACTGCCTCACAAAACCGTGCGAAAGTACTTGCAACAGCAAATGAAGAAGCAACTAGTTTGAAAAAACGTGCGCAAGAAGATATCGAGCAAGAACGCAAAGAAGCTCTTAACACAGTTAAAGGCGATGTTGCGGACATCTCAGTTCAAATTGCTGAAAAGCTTATTGGACAATCATTAGATGCTTCTGCACAACAGGAATTAATCGACTCTTATCTCGCTAAGTTAGGAGAATAAGATGACAAAAGTAAATTCACAAAAATACAGTAAAGCTTTACTAGAAGTTGCCCAAGAAAAAGGACAACTTGAAGCAATTCTTTCTGAAGTTAGCGAAATGATTCAACTTTTCAAAGAAGATAACTTGGTTGCTTTTTTAAGTAGCGAAGTTTATTCATTCTCTGCAAAATCTGAATTGATTGATACTTTACTTCAAACTTCTTCAGAAGTAATGTCAAATTTCCTTAATACCGTTCGTTCAAATGGTCGTTTAGGAGATTTGGGTGAAATACTTGATGAAACTAAAAATGCAGCAGATGATATGTTTAAGATTGCTGACGTTGAGGTGGTTTCAAGCATTGCTTTGACAAATGCTCAGATTGAAAAATTTACAGCTATGGCGAAAGCAAAATTTGACCTAAATGAAGTAACAGTAATTAACACAGTCAATGAAAAAATTCTCGGTGGATTCATTGTGAATTCTCGTGGAAAAATTATTGACGCCTCACTAAAAACACAATTGGCTAAAATCGCCGCTGAAATCCTCTAATCAGGATAGAAAAATTTTCTTTCTCTGCTCAAAACTCAGTGGAAAATTTTTCAAAATCATACTGTTAAACTTTTGAGAAAATATAAAGGTGATTTCAAATCTTACCTATCATGCTCAAACGGTATAACTGCAGTTTAAAGCTAAATAGCCTTGAACTAGTAAAAATTTCTAGAAGGGAGCATATTTTTGGCAATTAAAGCTAATGAAATCAGCTCACTGATTAAAAAACAAATTGAAAATTTCACACCAGATTTTGAAGTTGCTGAAACTGGTGTCGTTACCTATGTTGGTGACGGTATCGCCCGTGCCTATGGCCTTGAAAATGCGATGAGCGGTGAGCTTGTTGAGTTTTCAAATGGTGTCCTTGGTATGGCGCAAAACTTGGATGCGACAGACGTTGGTATTATCGTACTTGGTGATTTCCTCTCAATTCGTGAAGGTGACACTGTAAAACGTACAGGTAAAATCATGGAAATCCAAGTTGGTGAAGAACTCATCGGACGTGTTGTAAATCCACTTGGACAACCTGTTGATGGACTTGGAGAACTTAATACTGGTAAAACTCGTCCTGTTGAAGCAAAAGCTCCTGGTGTTATGCAACGTAAATCAGTCTCTGAACCATTGCAAACTGGTCTTAAAGCGATTGATGCCCTCGTTCCAATTGGACGCGGACAACGTGAATTGATTATCGGAGACCGTCAAACAGGTAAAACATCAGTCGCTATTGATGCAATCTTGAACCAAAAGGGTCAAGATATGATCTGTATCTACGTTGCGATTGGACAAAAAGAATCAACTGTTCGTACACAAGTTGAAACGCTCCGCAAACTCGGTGCGATGGATTATACAATCGTCGTAACTGCGTCAGCTTCTCAACCTTCACCACTTCTTTACATCGCTCCTTATGCTGGAGCTGCAATGGGTGAAGAATTCATGTACAACGGTAAACACGTCTTAGTTGTTTATGATGATTTATCAAAACAAGCGGTTGCTTATCGTGAACTTTCACTCTTGCTCCGCCGTCCACCAGGTCGTGAAGCATACCCAGGTGACGTATTCTACTTACATTCACGTCTTTTGGAACGTGCTGCCAAATTATCTGACGATCTTGGTGGTGGTTCAATGACTGCACTGCCATTCATTGAAACACAAGCCGGAGATATCTCAGCTTATATTGCAACAAACGTTATCTCTATTACTGACGGTCAAATTTTCCTTGAAAATGACTTATTCTATTCAGGTGTACGTCCTGCCATCGATGCTGGTTCTTCAGTTTCTCGGGTTGGTGGTGCTGCACAGATCAAAGCCATGAAGAAAGTTGCTGGTACTTTGCGTCTTGACCTTGCGTCATTCCGTGAACTTGAAGCCTTTACTCAATTTGGTTCTGATCTTGATGAAGCGACTCAAGCAAAATTGAATCGTGGTCGTCGTACCGTTGAAGTTTTGAAGCAACCATTGCACAAACCATTGGCTGTTGAAAAACAAGTTTTAATTCTTTATGCATTGACTCATGGTCATCTTGATGATGTTCCAGTTGATGACGTTCTTGATTTTGAAACAAAAATGTTCGATTTCTTCGATGCAAATTATGCAGAACTCTTGAACGTGATTACTGAAACTAAAGATTTGCCAGAAGAAGCAAAACTCGACGAAGCAATTAAAGCATTCAAAAATACAACGAATTATTAATAAGGAGGCTAACTAATGGGAGCTTCACTTAATGAAATAAAAACTAAGATTGCCTCAACGAAGAAAACAAGTCAAATAACTGGAGCCATGCAAATGGTTTCCGCTGCGAAACTTCAAAAAGCTGAATCTCATGCCAAAGCATTTCAAATTTATGCTGAAAAAGTTCGTAAAATTACAACTGATTTAGTTTCCTCAGACAAAGAGCCAGCAAAGAATCCAATGATGATAAAAAGAGAAGTCAAAAAAACTGGCTATCTTGTAATTACTTCGGATCGTGGACTTGTCGGTGGCTATAATTCAAATATTTTGAAATCTGTCATGAATACTATCCGTAAACGTCATGCTAATGAAAGTGAATATACTATTCTTGCACTTGGCGGTACTGGAGCAGATTTCTTCAAAGCACGCAATGTTAAAGTTTCTTATGTCCTTCGTGGTCTTTCAGACCAACCAACTTTTGAAGAAGTTAGAGCGATTGTTACAGAAGCGGTAACTGAATATCAAGCAGAAGAATTCGATGAACTCTATGTTTGCTATAATCACCATGTGAACTCATTGGTAAGTGATGCACGTATGGAAAAAATGTTGCCTATTTCTTTTGAAGAATCAGGTCAACAAAAACCATCTCTTGAAACATTTGAATTAGAACCAGATCGTGAAACAATCTTAAACCAATTGTTGCCACAATACGCTGAAAGTATGATTTATGGTTCAATCGTTGATGCTAAGACAGCAGAACATGCTGCAGGTATGACAGCAATGCGTACTGCAACTGATAATGCTCACTCTGTTATCAATGATTTGACTATTCAATACAACCGTGCTCGTCAAGCATCGATTACGCAAGAAATTACGGAAATCGTTGCAGGAGCCTCAGCGCTTTAATTTACTGATAGGAATTCTGTCAGTGATGGCTTTGAATCTTAATTGTTTTTGTCAGTAAAATTTTTACTGACAAACATAAAAATGAATAGAAATTCTGTTCTTAGACAGAAAATAAAAACAGGAGGAAAAACATTGAGTTCTGGTAAAATTACTCAGATTATCGGTCCCGTCGTTGACGTGGAATTTGGTTCTGATGCCAAATTGCCTGAGATTAACAATGCCTTGATTGTCTACAAAGATGTCAATGGCCTAAAAACAAAAATTACTCTTGAAGTTGCTTTGGAACTTGGTGATGGTGCAGTTCGTACAATCGCTATGGAATCTACTGATGGCTTGACTCGTGGACTTGAAGTCCTTGATACAGGTAAAGCAGTCAGCGTTCCTGTTGGGGAAGCCACTCTTGGTCGTGTTTTTAACGTTCTTGGTGATGTTATTGACGGTGGGGAAGAATTTGCTGCTGATGCAGAACGTAATCCTATCCATAAAAAAGCTCCAACATTTGACGAATTGTCAACTGCAAACGAAGTTCTCGTAACTGGGATTAAAGTTGTCGATTTGCTTGCACCTTACCTTAAAGGTGGTAAAGTTGGACTTTTCGGTGGTGCCGGAGTTGGTAAAACCGTCCTTATTCAAGAATTGATTCACAACATCGCCCAAGAACACGGAGGTATTTCTGTGTTTACCGGTGTTGGGGAACGTACTCGTGAAGGGAATGACCTTTACTGGGAAATGAAAGAATCAGGCGTTATTGAAAAAACTGCCATGGTCTTTGGTCAAATGAATGAACCACCAGGAGCACGTATGCGTGTTGCCCTTACTGGTTTGACAATTGCTGAATATTTCCGTGATGTTCAAGGTCAAGACGTACTGCTTTTCATTGACAACATCTTCCGTTTCACACAAGCTGGTTCAGAAGTTTCTGCCCTTTTGGGACGTATGCCTTCTGCCGTTGGTTACCAACCAACACTTGCTACTGAAATGGGGCAATTGCAAGAACGTATCACTTCTACTAAGAAGGGTTCTGTTACATCTATCCAAGCGATTTATGTCCCTGCCGATGACTATACTGACCCAGCGCCAGCTACAGCCTTCGCTCACTTGGATGCAACAACTAACTTGGAACGTCGTTTGACACAAATGGGTATTTATCCAGCCGTTGACCCACTTGCTTCATCATCACGTGCGCTTACACCTGAAATTGTTGGTGAAGAACACTATGAAGTGGCAATGGAAGTTCAACGTGTCCTCCAACGTTATAAAGAATTGCAAGATATTATTGCCATTCTTGGTATGGATGAATTGTCTGACGATGAAAAAATTCTCGTTGGACGTGCACGTCGTATCCAATTCTTCCTTTCACAAAACTTCCACGTTGCGGAACAATTTACTGGTCAACCTGGTTCATATGTACCAATTGACAAAACTGTTCATGACTTCAAAGAAATTTTGGAAGGTAAATATGACGAAGTCCCTGAAGATGCTTTCCGTGGTGTAGGTCCAATTGAAGATGTACTCGAAAAAGCAAAATCAATGGGTTATTAATTCGATTTCTGATGAATTGAGAAAGTGAAAATACTCTATTGACTAAAAAAATTACTGACAAAAAATTCTGTCAGTAAAAGTTGATTGAATTGTAAAATTTGAGTGACTGTTAGAGTTTTGTTTTTAGAAAAGTATTTTTTATCTTTGTAATTTAAATTTTCATAGAAAAAATTGGAGGAATCGAATGTCTGAAAACGTCATGACACTTCAAGTAATTACCCCTGCTGGTATGATTTACGATCACCATGCAAATTACATTACTGCTCGAACTACGAATGGTGAAATTGGTATTTTGCCAAATATGATTTCAACGATTGCTGGACTTGAAATTGATGAACTTAAAGTTCGTCGTCCAGATGATGAAACACATGTTGATTATATTGCAGTAAATGGTGGAATTATCGAAATAAAAGATAGTCTTGTAACAATTGTTGCAGACTCTGCAGAACGTAATCGTGATATTGATGTATCACGTGCGGAACGTGCAAAAATTCGAGCTGAAAAAGCACTTGAAGTTGCTAAAGCTGAGAAGAAATCAGATGAAATAAATAGAGCGGAAGTAGCACTCCACCGAGCGCTTAACCGGCTGAATGTTTCGTCTCATAGATAAAAAGCACCTACGGGTGTTTTTTTATTTTAAGGGAATAAGATTGCAAAATAAAGACAAACATGTTAAAATTGATGGAGTTCTTTAAATAAAATACTGCAAATTAGAGAGGGGCAACGTGATTCTTGATTATTGTCATCAGCTATTGGATGTACTAACAAAGCTAGAAGAACTTTTGCAAAGTTCAGATGAGCTGAAACAAAATTATGAACGACGAGTCGCCCGTCAGGTTGAGTGGCAAGCAATTTTTCTAGGATTTCTCATTTCTTCGATTTTAATTGTTTGGTTTATGACCGAAAAATCTGGTATGTTTGGGAGAGTAGCAGCAAAAACAGGTGCCACAGAAGTTTTTGTAAGAATGTTCTCAATCAGTTTTGTTGCCCTGGTGTTAGGTAATGGTATACGTATAGGCTCCCAATGGTTATGGATGAGAGACTATTTTCCTTTAGGGAAAAGAATGGTTAAAAGATTATTTTTGAAAAAATATCAAAAAAAAGAAAATGAAATTATAAAAAAAATGAACCAGATTCTAAAAGAAGAAATTTTAGAGGTGCCTCAACTACCAGAAAAATATCTTAATTCGCGAAGCTTGAATTATATCATCGGATGTATAGAAGATAAAGAAGTTAAGAATTTATCAGAAGCGATTAACTTATTAGAATTAGAATCTCAAGATTTGCAAGTTCGTGATTTAATTATGAATGAAAAGAGTGCTCTTCTTAAATCAAGGCAGTTAGTGAGTGAAAGTCAATTACAGTAATTTATAAGAAAGGAATTAAGTTTGAACAATAACGACAAATATTTTAAGTTAACAACTTCTTATTTAATAAAGAAAATTAATTTTTGTTCAAAATTGATTCTTTTTATAATAATTTTCACTTATTCACTGTCATTCCATTTTTTAAATGATGCTTTCTACAAGAGTGTTCAGGCAGATACTACAATTTCTCAGCTAGTTCCAGATCAGAGTTTTGATACTGGAAACCATATCTATCCTCCGCAGTCGAATCAGAATTCGGCGTTATGGACAAATATAGGGTCAGCTGAGACTGTAGAAACGTCTACCTTTTCAGTGAATTTAGTAAATAATAAGTCTAAATCTGCTGGATATGCTTTATTTAATGGTGCGATTGATATGACTCAGAAAGTCAGCTTTTCGGGTAATTTTTCATTACAAGCTAATTCTAGTACAGACCCTTTTGCTGCTGGTGATTCTCTAGGATTTATCTTAACACCAAAATCTACAGATTTTATTGCAAATAATTTGAAATCAAATTTAGCTGCAGATGGGACTTCAAATGTTGTTGGAAAGTATTTGGGTATTGGTGGCCTGTCAGATTCAATCTTCATGGGTAGAGATCTATATCAAAACTCTGATGTAGATTTAGACGGATCTGGTACAGAAAACGCGGCATCCAACAATGTTTCAATTCGTCAGACAAATAATTTGGGGGAGTTAATTAAACAGGCTTATCCAACCACTTCAGTTCCAAATACTGGAAGTACAATTACTGAAAATATGAAAATAGATTGGCAGCCAAGTAGCACACTTACTAATGATAAGAATGTAACAGGGGAATTAACATATACAATCTCGTCAGAAAATGGGGGGAAAGCTACAACTCTTTCGGAAAAAATAACAGTTGCTCGTTCAATGTCACTGGGAATAATTGGCTCGACTGGAGGTAATTTTGGACGTTTGACCTATTCGAGTACAGAAGATGAGTTTAATGCTTATAAAGGAACGCAGAGTGTTCAGGTTAACTATCTTGATCAAGATACCAACCAACCAATAACAAATTTTTCCCCTTCCATTATAAAAGCTAATGTGGGAGATACAATTAAGGTGTTAGGTAAACAGCTCAGGGATATTGTTGATATAAATACCTTCTCTTTCCTTACGCCAGAAATACCCGGGTATATTTTTGTGTCTGCCCCTCCTTTAGTTGTGGCAAATAATGATGCGGAAAATAATGTAATTAATGTTACTTATAAGAAGCTTCCTATTGGAAAAGCACATTTTAATTATCAATATAGTTCTGATGTGGTAGATCAGTCGATTTTACTGCCAACAATTAATGATACTGAAGGTGAGATAAATGAAGCAGTTATTATGCCTGAACTCCCTAATTTACCGGACAATTACTATATTTCGAAAGTAGTGACAACTGATGGTCAGCAATATGCTACTTTAAAAGATGCAATCTCAGGTGAGAAATATAAAAATCAAGAGTTGCACTTTACACTCATCGTTTCAAAAGTTGTTGTACCTACCACAAGTGATAACAATTCAAGTAAGCAGAGTTCTACAGCAGAAAGAAAAAATGAACAAGGTAAACAAACTAGCAAGGATTCAACAACAGTAGATCAACCACAGGAACAAGAGACTATAAAAAAAGAAGCAATTCATAAAAACGAGAAACCTAATAGTGAATCAAATGATACCTTCAAAGAAGTATACAAAGAGATTGATTCACCACTTAAACTGCCTTTAAAAATGCCTACAGAGATTTCCCAAATGCCTCAATCATCTGTTGTAGCAATAAATAACGAGCAGTCTAAATATCCAAACGTGTCAGCTCATAATTTGGAAATACAAGTGGCAGGAACAGCTGGAATATTTGCTGGCGGTGTAGTTGCTATTGGAACAATTACAGGATTTAATAAGTTTTATAAATTTTTGAAAATAGTAAAAAAATAAAAACCAGAGCTCTGGTTTTTATTTTTTCAAAAACACTTGTATTTATAATAAAATAGAGTATGAATAAATAAAAAAATCCCATTTAAATTTTAATGGGATTTTTCTATTTTATGCATTCAAAACTTTTGATAAGAAGTCTTGTAAACGGGGATGTTTTGGGCTATCAAAGAGTTCTTCTGGTGTACCATCTTCCAAGATAACTCCACCATCCGTAAAGATTACGCGGTTAGCAACTTTACGTGCAAAGCCCATTTCGTGAGTAACAATAAGCATTGTCATTCCTTCTTCGGCCAATTTTTGCATAACGGCTAGAACGTCACCAACCATTTCAGGGTCAAGTGCTGAGGTTGGCTCGTCAAAGAGCATAACGTCAGGATTCATTGCGAGGGCACGGGCGATAGCAACACGTTGTTTTTGACCTCCTGAAAGCATTTCAGGCATTGCATCTTTTTTATCTAACAAGCCAACTGTTTCAAGAAGTTGAATTGCTTTTTTATCTGCATCATCTTTTGACATCTTTTTCAGTTCAACTGGAGCATAAGTAATATTTTGCATCACAGTCATATTTGGGAAAAGATTGAAATGTTGGAAAACCATTCCAACGTTTTGACGAACAAGATTAAGATTTGTATTTTTATCAGTAAGGTTAAATCCGTCAATAATAATATCGCCAGAAGTAGCTGTTTCAAGCCCATTTAAAGCTCTAAGAAAAGTTGATTTTCCAGAACCTGAAGGGCCAATGATGCAGACTACATCACCTTTTTCAAATTTTGTTGTAATTCCTTTTAGAACTTCGTTTTTTCCAAAAGATTTGTGAAGATCAGTGACTTCGATTTGAGTATTGATTCCCATATTAGTATGTTCTCCTTATTTCATTCTTTTTTCTACGCGACGTCCAATCCACATCAAGAAGAGGAGGACAATCATGTAAACTAAACCAATTAATCCATAAACACGGAAGGCTTGGAAGTTACGTGCCACGATAATTTGACCTGTTTGGAGCAATTCAACAAGTCCGATAACTGAAACTAATGTTGTATCTTTCAATGTGATGATGAATTGGTTAATCAAACTAGGGATTGTAATTTTAATGGCTTGAGGTAAGATAACCTTGCGCATTGATGTCAGGTAAGTCACACCGAGTGAACGACTGGCTTCCATTTGTCCAGAAGGTACAGCTTGAACACCAGAACGAACGATTTCTGCAATATAAGCAGAAGAGTTCAAAGTAAGGGCGATAACACCCGCTGTAAATTCATTAAGTGGTGATTGGTGACCCGTAATGATTTGTAACAGGTTAGGAATTCCGTAGAAGATAAAGATTGTTAATACTAAGAGCGGAATTGAACGGTTAAGGTCAACATAGATGCGTGCAATTGTACGTAGAATCTTGCTTGGAGCTACTGAGAAGAGTCCAAAGATAATTCCGACGATCATTGCTAAGATAAATGAGAGAATGGCAAGTTCAAGAGTAACGAGTAGACCACGGCCAATTTGTTCCCAGTTATTTTGTAAAATACCAAAGAAAGTATTTTCTTTTGCGCTTGATTGGATTGTTTTAGCATCACTCTCTAAATATTTATCAATGATTTTATCATATTCACCATTGGCACGGAGATTTGCTAAACCATTGTTAAACATTTCAATCAACTCTGGATTGCTTCCTTTTTTAACAGCAAATCCATATTGTCCGTCAGGAATTGGTTTAATTGGTGTGGCAAATTTTTGCCCTTGTTTAATGGCGTATTTAATGACGGGTTCGTCATCCATTAGAGCATTGATAGAACCGTTATTCAATGATGAATACATGGTTGTTGCATCAGTGAAAGTTTTTACAGTGTAGCCATATTCTTTTGCATGGGCATTAAGATAATCAAAAGAAGCAGTTCCGTTTTTAGCACCAAGAGTTTTACCTTTAAGGTCTTTCCATGACTTGATAGAGTCATCTGTACTTGATGTGGCAATAGTTAAGTTTGAAGAATAGTAAGGACTACCATAATCGAAAACTTGTTTACGAGCATCAGTGATTGACATTCCTGACATCATTCCGTCAGCATGTCCAGATTGAACAGAGTCAACAGCTGCTTGGAAACCGATGAAATTCCATTTTAGTTTGAAACCTTGGTTTTTAGCAATAGCGTTAAGCAAGTCAACGTCGATACCAGTGAATTGTTTATCATCATTTTGGAATTCAAATGGAGCGAAGCTATTATCTGAAGCAATGGTGTAAACATCTTTTTTAGGTGTTGCTTTTTTAGTGGCAGTAATCCCATATTTTTTGAGGATTTTATCATAATCTCCGTTTGATTTCATTTCAGCGAGTGCTTTATTGAAACCATCGACAAGCGTTGAATTTTTGCCTTTCATTACGGCAAAACCATAGCCTCCTGGAAGGGAGATTGATGGGAAGTTCATTGCTAAATCTTGCCCTTGTTTCATAGCGTAAGAAATAACTGGAACTTCGTCCATTGCTCCAGCAATATTACCAGAGCTTAGAGCGGCAAACATATGAACACCGTCAGAATAGGTTTTGATTGTGTAACCATATTTCTTTTGATTTTCTTGAAGCCATGTTTGTGCAGCAGTCCCATTTTTTGCTCCAACTGCTTTACCTTTAAGATCACTGTAATCAGAAAGTTTAGAGTCTTTAGTTGTAGCAATGGTTAATGCTGATGTATAGTAAGGATTTGAAAAATCAAAAGTTTCTTTACGTTCGTCAGTGATTGTCATTCCTGCAATTATACCATCTACTTGTCCAACTTTAAGGTTTTGGAGAGCTGCATCAAAACCAGGATATGACATTTCTAATTTCCAGTCATTGATTTTAGCAACTTCTTGCATGATATCAACATCAATCCCTACCCATTTTTTCTGACCATTTTGAAATTCAAATGGAGCGTATGAGCTATCGGATGCAATTTTTACAGTTGTCTCGGCCTTAACCGAAGGTGCGACTAGGAAAGCTGTAACAGTGGCAAGCATCATTGCCAGAGCGAAAAATAATTTCTTCATTTTGTCTCCTCGAATATGAGATTTGAGCTTGTCTTCTTTTAAATATAAAAAAATGAAAATTAAAAAAATGTTCTTCTAAATAAGTGTTGGAATAACATTCTTTTAGTTTCCTATATTTATTAGGAGCTAAGCTCAGTTTATTTTATTCTGGAAAAATTATACCACAAAAGTTGCTTATAAGCAAGCTGATGTTAGGTTTTCTGACATTGTTTGACCATTAGTTTTGAGATTTCTCTGATAAATTATAAGAAAGTTGTTATTGTCAAAAGGCCCTTTTTGTTGTAAAATTGAACGAGTGCTTGAATGAATTCTTTATGGATGTATTCTATTTAAGTAAACAAAACTATTGTAAGAATTTTTAACTTTTGAAAAGGAATATTATGTTTGTACAACTTTCGATTTTTGGTTTCTTTAATGACTGGATGGCTAATTTTGCCCAGATGCCTAATGGTCATATTTGGATATATGTTGTTTTAGGGGCGATTATTTTTATTGAAACAGGATTAGTGATTTTCCCCTTCTTTCCTGGGGATTCCATTTTATTTTTTGTTGGTTCTTTGGCAGCAATGTCAAACGGAAAATTATCTATTGGCTTATTGATTTTGGTGATGGGGATTATTGCCTTCATTGCTAATCTGTTGAATTATGAAATTGGTCGAAGATTTGGGGATGTCATTCCAAAACATAAATGGCTTTCTCGTTTCTTAAAACCAGAATATATGGAAGAAGCTCATCAATTTTTTGAAAAATGGGGTTCTTGGGCCATTTTCTTAGGGCGATTCATGCCAATCATTCGGACGATTGTTCCATTTACAGCTGGTGCTGGTAAAATGCCACATAAAAAGTTTATTTTCTTTAACTTCATCGGTGGTTTTGCTTGGGTTATTGTTGCCTTAGGTGCAGGCTATTTATTTGGTGGAATTCCTTTTGTTAAAAAACATTTTGAAATCATCATGATTGCCATTGTCTTTGTGTCACTACTACCGGCAATTATTGGCATTTTGAAACGCGTTCTTGGAAGTCGCAAGGAAGCTTAACTTTATGATAAAATAGGACTTACAAAACTGTCAGTCCTTTTTTTTATCGATTGATATGTCAATGACAATAGAATTTACTGACAAAGACACTAGCATAGTTGAGCCTTTTGCGTCTTGCGCAATTATGGATATATTAGTAGTTTTATCAGTAATTTTGGAGAATTTTTATGAACATTAACGGCTACACTCGTATGGCTGCTGTTGTAGCAAACCCAATTAAACACAGCTTGTCACCATTTATTCATAATCTGGCTTTTGATTTAACGAATGAAAATGGTGTTTATTTAGCATGGGAAGTTGAGGCTGAAAAATTGCCAGCTATTGTGGATAATGTTCGTACTTTGGACATGTATGGACTTAATATTTCAATGCCTTATAAAACAGAAATTACTCCATTTATGGATGAATTGAGTCCGGCAGCTGAATTAATTGGAGCTGTTAATACAGTAGTCAATCAATCAGGGAAATTAATTGGACACAATACAGATGGCATAGGATTTTTCAATAGTTTAGAAAAATATCATTTCAATATCCAAAATAAACAAATGCTTATTCTTGGTGGAGGGGGTGCAGCAATTGCAATTATTGCTCAGGCAGCTTTGTCTGGAGCTAAAAAAATTGTGGTCGCAGCAAGAAAATCGGCCTCATATATTCCGCTAAAAGAAAAATTGGAAAAGCTGTCAGTAAAAACAGGGATTGAAATTTTACTGACAGACTTATCTGAAGCTGATAGATTACAAAAAGAGTTGAAACAGACCGACTTATTAGTAAATGCAACCTCAGTCGGAATGGACGGAGAATCTTTGCCGCTGGAAAAGAGCTTAGTTCTTCCTGAAAAACTTTTGGTGGTAGATGCTATTTATAAAGTTAGAGAAACACCATTTTTACGTTGGGCAAAAGGGCAAGGAGCTCAAACTGAAAATGGACTTGGCATGCTCATTGGACAGGCGGCGGAAAGCTTTTATTTATGGACAGGTAAAAAAATGCCTGTTGCAGAAATTACATTAGAAATGGAGAAAGAAGCATGAAATTAAATGTGAATTTACCAGAACATCCCTATGATGTCATCATCGAAAATGGGGCCTTGGCTAATATTGGAACTTGGGTTTCTTCATTGTGGAAGAAGCAAAAAATTGTTTTGATTTCTGATAATCATGTCAATGGACTTTATGGTCAAAAAGTTGTTGACCAACTTGAAAAAGTAGGTTTTGAAGTGGCAACTTTTGAATTTCCAGAAGGAGAAGCCAGTAAAAATTTACTGACAGCCGAAAATGCTTGGAACTTTTGTGCCGAATTTGGATTGACTCGTTCTGACGGAATTATTGCACTCGGTGGTGGAGTAACAGGTGATTTAGCTGGTTTTGTAGCTTCTACTTACATGCGTGGCATCCATTTCTTACAAATTCCAACAAGTTTGACCGCCCAAGTGGATAGTTCTATTGGTGGGAAAACAGGAATTAATTCCAAAATGGCTAAAAATATGATTGGGACTTTTACACAGCCTGACGGCGTGTTAATTGACCCAGAAGTTCTGCAAACGCTCGGTCAAAGAGAATTCCGTGAAGGACTGGGGGAGGTCATCAAGTGCGCCCTAATTGCTGACAAAGATCTCTGGAATTTACTGACAGACTTGTCGGCGGATGATTTAGTAAAAAAGCTTGATAAGATTGAAGAAATTATCTATCGGTCTTGTGAAGTAAAACGAAAAGTGGTTGTTGATGATGAATTAGACAATGGTGTACGGCTCTATTTGAACTTTGGTCATACAATTGGACATGCTGTTGAAAATACTGCAGGCTATGGCAAAGTGATGCATGGAGAAGCAGTTGCTATCGGGATGGTTCAAATCAGTAAAATTGCCGAACTCAAAGGTCTTATGCCCAAAGGAATTACTGACCAAATTCGAAAGATGGTCAAAAAATTTGGTTTACCTGACGAATATCAACCTTGGGATGAAGAGCTTTTGTTTAAAGCATTAACTCATGATAAAAAAGCACGAGGAAGAATCATCAAAACCGTTATTGTTCCTGAAATTGGCACCGCTAAAATTAATGAAGTGACTTTTGAAGAAATGAAAGACTATCTCAAAAAATAACTTGAGTTATTCGGAGAGGAACCCTATCTAAAAATTACAAAAATGTGGTAGCATTAAAAAACTCCCAGCTTTTATAAAAGCTGTAAAAACACTTATTTAAAGGAGAAACGATGTATATTTACCTAGCTTTTGCTTTAGTTGGCGGTTTTTTACTTGCTAATCAAAATCCAATCAATGCGGATTTACGAAAAATTGTTGGCTCACCATTTTTAGCCTCTGGAATTTCCAACTTTGTTGGTTCGATTTTTTTAGGAATCATCACTTTAGTGACAAGTCAAACACTTTTTCCTAGTTTTCAATTTGTTGGCTCACACCCAGCATGGATATGGATTGGTGGGGTTCTTGGTGGGATTTTCCTAACGTCTAATGTTTTACTTTTTCCAAGATTAGGAGCTGTCCAAACAGTGATTTTACCTATTTTGGGTCAAATATTGATGGGGACACTTATTGATTCATTTGGCTGGTTTCATGCCATGCAACTTCCGATGACTCTGATGCGCTTTTTGGGAATTATCATTACTTTAGCTGGTGTTATTGTCGCGGTTGTTCTTCCTAATTTAAAAGAAAAAGAAGCAGAAACGCACCAAACTAACTTACTAGGCTGGCGGATATGGGCGGTCATCGTTGGGGCAATGTCAGCTGCTCAACAAGCAATTAATGGCCGATTGGGAGTTTTACTTGAAAATACTGCACATGCAGCCTTTGTTTCGTTCTTCATTGGATTTTTAGCTATTTTTATCGTGTCTCTTTTTATTGACCACCGTTTGCCAAAAATTTCAGAATTAAAAAAAGCAAAACCTTGGAATGGAATTGGTGGATTTTTAGGAGCTTCATTTGTTTTTGCAACAGTCGTTGCTGTTCCGCAAATTGGTGCAGGGCTGACAATTATGATGGGCTTGATTGGACAAATTTTAGGCAGTATGTTGGTTCAACAATTTGGTTGGTGGCGCTCAAGTAAATATGGCATTCAAATTTGGCAAATTGTTGGGATTCTAATTATGCTGACCGGAATAATATTCATTAAATTTTTATAAAGTAGCTAGTAATATGGAACAGGGCTTCACGCTCACTGCCTTCCGTCTGCGCGTTCACTAAGCAGTAATACCTATAAAAGAACTTAGAAAATTGAGGATAATCACTCTAAAATGTTTACTCAAAAATCATTTGAAATTTTTAAAATAGAAGGTTTAGAACCAAGAATGACTGAGATTCGTTCTGAAATTCAACCTGTTTTTTCTGAAATTGGTCAAAAGTTACTGACAGAGCTGTCAGTAAAAATTCCAAATCAAGAATTTTACTTTCACATCGCTCAACATCGCAGAAGAACAGCAAATGCGCCTGAAAATACTTGGTCAGCAATTTCCACAAAAGTCCGTGGTTATAAAATGGAAGCCCATTTTCAATTAGGAATTTGGGAAGATTACGTTTTTATTTATTTATCAATGATAGACCAGCCTAAAAAGCAAAAAGAATACGCCAACTTACTGACAAGTCTGTCAGTAGAAAAGTTACTGACAGAAGATTTCGTAATCTCAAAAGACCATACAAAAGCAGAAACTTATCCCCTGTCAGCATTTAGAGAAGCCGCTGAACGCTTAGGAAAAGTAAAAAAATCTGAATTGGAAATTGGACGGGTTTGGCCTAAAGAAAGATTTAACGGCAAAGAGGACTCAATAATTCTAGCGGAAATGATAGAAACAATTGACCAACTCCTACCGATTTATCAAAAATTAATGGAGGTCTAATCTAATGACGACATTTATTTGGGATTTAGATGGAACACTAATTGATAGCTATGAGGTGTTTTTAGAAGCCTTGTCCGAATCATTTGCAAACTTTAACCTACCATTTGACCGAGAAACAGTATATAATTTTATAAAAGGTCAGTCAGTCAATGCTTTACTAAAAGAACAACCCGTTCCTTTTCAAGAAATAAAAGAAGATTTCACGACAAATTCAACAGCTAAAAATGACGAAATTAAATTAATGGTTGGTGCAAAAGCCGTTTTAGATTGGACTCAAAAAGAAAATATTCAAAATTTCATTTATACTCACAAGGGGAAAAATGCTTATGATTTGCTTAATCAGCTGGAAATTTCCCCCTATTTTTTAGAAATAGTCACTTCTGAAAATGGATTTAAAAGAAAACCTCATCCTGAAGCAATCAATTATTTACTTGAGAAGTATAAATTAAAGCCTGAAGAAACCTATTATATTGGTGACCGAATCCTTGATACTGAAGCAGCCCATAATAGTGGCATTCAATCAATCAATTTTCTTTCAGCAAAAAATTCACAGCAAATTAATAAATTAACAGATATTATTCAAATTTTTGAAATGAAATAAGTAAAAAGTTACTAAAAATGGAGGTATAAAATGCGTTATTTTACAGCGGGAGAATCTCACGGCCCAAGACTTACAGCAATTATTGAAGGAGTGCCAGCCGGTCTCTCATTGTCAGCAGAAGATATTAATATTGAACTTAAACGTCGTCAAGGCGGCTATGGTCGTGGCGGACGGATGAAAATTGAGTCTGACCAAGTTGAAATTACTTCAGGCGTTCGACACGGAAAAACAATTGGTAGCCCGATTACACTTAATGTTACAAACCGTGATTTCAAGAATTGGGAACAGATTATGGCAGCCCAAGATGTTGAAGATAAAATTAAAAAGCAACGTCGTTTGACCAAACCACGCCCAGGACATGCCGATTTAGTTGGCGGAATGAAATATGAATTTGAAGACTTACGAAATGTTTTAGAACGTTCGTCAGCGCGTGAAACAACAATGCGTGTTGCGGTTGGAGCTGTGGCAAAAAAACTACTTCACGAATTAGAAATTGAAATAGCTAATCATGTCGTAAATTTTGGCGGACGAGAAATTACAAGTCCAGAAAATTTAAGTGTTCAAGATATTCGTCAGACAGCTGGCCTTAGTGATTTGTCTATTTTTGATGAGAGTCAAGCAGAAGAATTACGCAATTACATCGACCAAATAAAAAAAGCTGGAGATACAATTGGTGGAATAATTGAAACCAGAGTAGAAGGAGTTCCGGCTGGTCTTGGTTCCTACGTCCAATATGACAGAAAGTTGGATGCAAAAATTGCTGCTGCGGTTGTTTCTATCAATGCCTTTAAAGGAGTTGAATTTGGACTTGGATTTGAAGCAGGAAAACGACCAGGAAGTCAAGTGATGGATGAAATCATCTGGTCTGAGGATAAAGGCTACACTCGTTCAAGTAATCAGTTAGGCGGTTTTGAGGGAGGAATGACAAATGGTGAACAAGTCATCGTCCGTGGAGTCATGAAACCTATTCCAACATTGTATAAACCCTTGATGTCTATTGATACCGAAAGCCATGAACCCTACAAAGCAAGTGTAGAACGTTCTGACCCAACCGCTCTTCCAGCAGCAGGAGTTGTGATGGAAAATGTAGTAGCAACGGTAGTCGCTCAAGAAATCTGTGATAAATTTGATTCAGATACAATGAATGAACTAAGAGACGCTGTAGCCAGTTACAAAAAGCGCTTGTCAGAATATTAAAAAAAACAAAGCCTATCTTGGGCTTTTTTTATAAAATAAATAACTTACGAATTTGTAAGTTTTCAGGTGTACATTTCTTGTTACAATGAATTTATCAAGAAAACATAAGGAGAACAAAATGAAAAAAATACTTTTTGGAATAATAGCACTTATCATCCTCGTCGGTGGAGCGGGTTTTGCATGGTACAAAGTAAGTTATGGTGGAGGAACCTACTACGTTCAAATCACAAAAGACGGAAAAGAAAAAGAAGTCAGTGATAATTCAGGAAAAAAATTTAAAGAATATGATTATGATATAAAATCCTATCAAAAAGATGGAAAAGAAAAGAGAGTTACATTTATGGCAGACCACAATCTCCGTAAAGAAGCTTACCTGAAGTTAACAGTTAATTCCGTTAAAGGAGTAACCTCTTGGGAAGAAGTTAAAAAGTCAGAGGTTCCTAAAGAAGCCCTTAAGAAATTAAATAATAACTCATAAAAATAGTCTCAGAAAGAAAGAGGAAAGAACATGACATTTTTGCAAATTAATATTATGCTAATGACCATTACAGTTATTTTGTCTTCACTAATGGGCGCTTGCCTCCTTTATTCCATGAAGGCAATGCGAACACGTTTAGCTAAAATAAATAAAAAGAACGAAATCGAAAGATAAGATAGGAGAAAAATATGTTACTCGAAGTAAAACATCTCAAGAAAATTTTTAAAACAAGATTTTCAAAAGAAGAAACCACAGCCCTAGTTGACATTGATTTTGGTGTAGAAGAAGGCGAATATATTGCCATTATGGGGGAATCTGGTTCAGGAAAAACAACCTTGTTGAATATCCTATCAACTCTTGAAAAACCAACTTCTGGACAAGTACTCTTAAATAAAGAAGACATTACGGCTATTAAAGATAAAGAAATTTCTGCATTTAGACGTGATCATCTCGGTTTTGTCTTTCAAGATTTCAATTTACTTGATACCCTTAACGTCAGAGACAATATTTACCTTCCACTCGTTTTATCAAAATCAAGCGTAGAATTAATGAAGAGTAGACTAAAAATTCTCGCACCTAAACTAAACATTGAAAATCTCTTAGAAAAACAACCTTTTGAACTTTCAGGAGGACAAAAACAGCGGGTTGCTGTAGCACGTGCCTTGATTAGCCAACCTGATTTAGTTCTTGCCGATGAACCCACAGCTGCTTTGGACTTTAAAAACTCAGAAGACTTACTCAACCTTTTTGAAGAAATTAATGATAGTGGTCAAACCATTATCATGGTTACTCACTCAAGTTTAGCTGCAAGCCATGCGAAACGTGTTCTTTTTATAAAAGACGGTGTTCTTTACCATCAACTTTATCGTGGTGAAAAAAGCTCAACTGAATTTGCAAAAGAAATTACTCTTTCAATGATTGCTTTCTTGGGAGCATCAGAGGATGAGGAGGTGTCCTTAAATGCTTAGTTTAAAACTTGCGGCCAATAACATCAAAAAGGGATTTAAAAGTTTTGCACCTTTTTTAATGGCCTCAGTTACGATGTTCGTAATGATTTTCGTCACAGCATCAATCGCTTTATCTCCCTCTATTAGTAAATTAAAAGGAGGGAGTTCTCTTTCACAAGTGATGGGATTTGCATTGATTGTTTTATCTATTTTTGCAGTTCTTATCTTAGTTTATAGTTATCGCTTTTTACAAACTCAGCGCTCTAAAGAATTTGGACTTTATGATATTCTTGGCTTTGGTAAAACAAGAATTGTAGGAGTCGCATTTTTAGAATTACTCTTAAGCTATATCATTACGGTTATTGTTGGAACGATTTGTGGGATTGCTTTTTCAAAATTTCTCTTCTTAGTGTTTGTAAATATGATTGGAGGAAATTATTTTAATCTAGTCATTAGTCCCACAGCAATTTTATTACTTGCCATTCTCTTCTTTGTTTTCTTTTTAGTTTTAATGATGATCGGAGTTTGGATTATCTGGCGTTCTTCAAGTCTTGATCTTCTAAGAGAAGAGTCAAAAGGTGAAAAAGAACCAAAATCAAATTTATTTTTCGCCATTGCCGCAGTCATTCTTTTAGGAGCTGGTTACTATATCGCTTTAACGGTTGAAGACCCAATGGCAGCAATAATGAAATTCTTTATTGCCGTTTTACTTGTTATCTTTGGTACTTATCTTTTCTATATTAGTTTTACCGTTTGGTACCTTAAATTGAAAAAGAAACGTCCAAGTTACTATAAACCAAATAATTTCATTACAACAAGTTCTATGCTTTATCGAATGAAAGCAAATGCTGTTGGTCTAGGGAATATCACTATTTTGTTATCTATGACAATCGTGACCGTAGTTGTCAGTTTAGGTGTTTTTCTTGGAACTGAGAACTCAGTAAAAACCTACTATACCCGAGAAGCAAAGACTTATTCGGTTGCAAATAATACGGATGTAAAACAAGACATTGAACGAATTAAAAGTGCCGCAGCTAGCAAAAATATAGAAATCAAAAATCTATCTGATATGTACTATGCTCAAGATTTACAAGCCGATAGAGTCAAGTCGTCTAAAGATCAATTTATTACTTCAAATAAGCAAGGAGTGATGTTTGATAAAAATTCATATTTTGCGACCTTAACAACTGCTCAAACACTTAAATCTTTAGGAAATAAAGATATTCCTTCTTTAAAAGACAATCAAGTCTTACTTGTGGACATATCGAAAAATAAAACGTCATTTGATAGTAAGATCAAATCAATTCAATGGTATGGAGAGACTTATCAAGTTGCTGACACGCTTAATTCTGTTAAAGATTTTCCATCAAGCAGTGTTGTAACGGTTTCTTCTAAGGTTATGATGATTGTCTTTGCTAATAATCAAGCTTTTGATAAAGGACTCGCTAATTACAATAAAACAATTAGTGATGATCAAGGATTTTCAAATCTTGCATCAACATCAATCATCTTTGATATCAAACCTGTTGATGAAAAAAGATTTACTAAAGCTTTCAAGGAAGAGTTTAAAGATAATAAAGATTTATCGATTTCATATAGAAGTGAAGCTTTGCAAGATCAGCGCGCTCAAATTGGAGGATTTGTCTTTGTTGGTTTTGTTTTAGGAATTAGTTTCATTCTTGGAGCTGCATTAATTATCTACTACAAGCAACTCTCAGAAGGGGCACAAGATAAACGCTCATTCAAAATTTTACAGGAAGTGGGACTTTCAAAAGAAGAAGTTCAAAAAACAATCAAATCACAAGTTCGTTTGATATTCTTCCTACCATTAGTTATCACTATCGCCCATTTTGCTGGTGCATATTTAATGATTGAAAAAATAATAATGTTGTTTGACATTAATGACCGCTCAGTTATTTTTACTATTTCCTTAGCAACAATTGCAATCCTTGCAATTATTTACTACCTCATCTATAAGGCAACGAGTCGTGTTTACTACAAAATTGTTGAAAGATAAAAAAGAAGGCATAAATATGCCTCTTTTTTTGTTTAAATCCATATAGAAGAAACAAGGGAAGGAAAAAGCTACAAAAGAGAGCTACTTTTGATATAATAAAAGGAACAAAAACAATGGTTTTCTCGGCACTAAATGTATCTTTTGTTAGAGAAAAATAGTTACCTTTAGGGAAAGGAAAATATGACGATCTATCTTCATTCAATTCAAATTGGAGTTCTTCTCTTTTTTATATTTTTATTTATATCATTAATTCCATATTTGATTGTACAATATCGTCGGTATGGTCGGATTAATTTTTGGCGCTTTTTTGTCAATTTTTCATTTATTCTTTATCTCATTTGCGCTTATGCCATGACAATTTTCCCGCTTCCTCCTGTGAGTGAAGTAGCAAAAATGACAGGTCCAAAGTAAAACTTAGTTCCATTTGAGTTTGTTCGTCAATTTATTTTATATAGTCCTTTTAATATAAATGAACCTTCAACTTGGCTTGCAGCTCTAAAAGATTCAACATTTATCCAACCATTTTTTAATCTACTTTTAACCTTGCCTTTTGGCCTTTATTTAAGATATTTATTTAAACGCTCATTTAAACAAACTTTTGTTTTAAGCTTTTTGCTAACTTTATCATTTGAACTTATCCAAAGGTCAGCTCTTTTTGGACTATATCCTCGACCTTATCGTTTGTTTGATGTTGATGATTTAATGATTAATACGCTTGGAAGTTTAATTGGATTTGGAATTGCGGTTACTTTTAGTCGATTTTTACCAGATTTGGATGCAACTAAGGCTGAAAGTTCAAGAGTTAGTCTTTCAAGACGTTTCATTGCCTTTTTAGTTGATTTGGTTCTTATTTTTATCATTGGAAGTCTTTTTCTACCAATAGGCTATTATTCAGAATTAATAATTTTAGGACTTGTCCCGCTAGTTCTCAAAGCAACACCAGGTCAATTATTATTGAGAATTCAAATAAAAGCTAAAAATCGTTTTAGAATTGCTTTGCGCCAATTTTTATCTTTTGGAAACTTTGCTTTGATTATCTCAGCAGAATATTTTCTTCAACGTTCAGGTACAATACCTCAGGATCAATTGGGACAAAACTTTTTACTTATTTTACTCTTTTTAGGATTGAGTCTTTTACCTCTACTAGATGTTTTAATTGCTTTTCTCTCGAAAACAAGAAAACTTTGGTATGAAAGAGTGAGTGATACAGAAATGATAGCAAAATTGAAAACAAATGAGGAGTGAATATGACTAAAATATTTATTGTAGAAGATGATGAAATTATTGTGAAAGCAATTAAGATTGCCTTAGAAAAAGAATTTCAAGTCAGAAGTGTTTCCAATTTTCGAGCAGTAAAACAAGAAATTATGGAATTTGAAGCAGATTTAGTATTAATGGATATTGGGCTACCATTTTATAGTGGTTTTTATTGGACAAATGAATTAAGAAAGCTTTCCCAAATTCCTATTATCTTTATTTCTTCGGCATCGGATGACATGAATCAAGTAACCGCTATGAATCAAGGAGCTGATGATTTTGTAACCAAGCCGTTTTCATTAGAAATTTTAAATGCAAAAATAAAAGCTTTACTGCGCAGAAGTTATTCTTTTTCAGGGATTGAAAAGTTAGAATTTGCTGGTTATGTTTTATCTGAAAATACTTTGATTTCAACTCAAGAAGGTGAACGCGAAGAAATTGAGCTTACAAGTTCTGAAAATAAAATTTTAACTCTTCTTTTTCGTGGAAATGGTGAAGTGGTGACCAAGGAAAAAATTCTACAAGAGTTGTGGCAAACAGATGAATTTATTGATGCAAATACTTTAAATGTAAAAATGACTCGTTTACGCAAAAAACTTGGTGAAATTGGCTTTGATAAGCATATTATGACAAAAAGAGGAAGTGGTTATGCTCTGGTTTAAATTTTTTAAGTCTAAAATTCCACAAATTGGTGTCTTTTTGCTTATGTCAGCTATTTATATTGTGACATTTTGGCTTTGGCATCTACCAATGATGGCATTTGTTAACAGTACTTTATTTGCTGTCATTATTTTTATTATTTACCTTATCTCATCCTATTTTCGATGGAAAGCAAACTGTGAAGCTATTGAGAGAGTAGTGAAAGACAACGAAGAGTTGCAAAAAAAGTTAGAACAACAAAATCTTGCTGAGCGTGAAATGGAAGATATTATCAGGGTCTGGTCGCACCAGATGAAGGTCCCTTTGGCAGCTATTGATTTAATGACTCAAACTCAAGTTAATAGTGAGGAGCTGAAGAATCAGGTTTTTTCTTTAGAAAATTATCTAAAAATTCTTCTGGAATATCAAAGAATTAATAATTTAGCTACTGATTTCAGATTTGAAAAAGTGAGTATGGCTTCACTTGTGAAAGAATTAGTCAAAAAATATAGTAGCTTTTTTATTCAGAAAAACCTTTCAATCCAAATTGAAGGAGAGTGGTTAGTCAATAGTGACCAAAGGTGGTTGAGTCTGGCTGTTGAGCAATTACTGAATAATGCTGTAAAGTATACCAAAGAAGGTGGGATTCTAATTAAAATTAAAACTGGTGAATTAATCATTCAAGATAGTGGGATTGGGATATTAAAAGAAGACCTTCCTCGCCTTTTTGAACACGGATTTACTGGATATAATGGTCGGATTCAACAAAAGTCAACAGGTCTTGGACTTTATTTATCTAAATTAATTTTAGATAAATTAGAATTTGAAATTTCAATTAACTCTGAAATTGGAAATGGGACGTCTGTGACAATAACGAAAGAATAAAAATGAAAAAAATATTAATCATTGGACTTGGTCTCATTGGAAGTTCAATTGCCTTAGGGATAAAAAGAGCTCATCCTGATTTTGAAATTCTTGGCTCTGATCGTGAGAACATTCAAGAAATTGCTCAAAAGCGTGGAATTATTGATTCTAAAGTTAGCTTAGTTGAAGGAGCTCAAAAAGCAGATATTATTATTTTGGCTGTTCCAATTATAACCACTTTGGAGCTTTTGAAAAAGCTAGCAACTTTGAATTTGAAAAAAGGTCTTTTAATTACAGATACAGGTTCAACCAAGAGTGAAATTGTTGAACTGGCAAATCAACTTTTTGATGAAGACAAAGTACGATTTATCGGTGGACATCCGATGGCTGGCTCTCATAAATCAGGAGTAATGGCGGCAGATATTAATTTATTTGAAAATGCTTATTATGTTTTGACCCAAGAAAACCAAGAATTACGTGATTTACTTAAAGGACTTCATGCCAAATTTATTATTTTAGATGCAAAAGAGCACGACCGAGTCACTGGGCAGGTTTCTCATTTCCCGCATATTTTGGCTTCGGCCCTTGTTTGGCAGTCAGATGATTTTTCAAAAGAACATCCTTTAGTGAAACATTTAGCGGCTGGTGGTTTTAGAGATTTAACTAGAATTGCAGAGGCTGACAGTTTGATGTGGACAAGTGTCTTATTATCAAATCCAGAAATTACGATTGATAGAATAGAAAATTTCAAAAAACAATTAGATGAAATTGCTTTAAAAATTGCTAATAAAGATTCTGCAGCTATAGAACACTTTTTTGAACAAGGTAAAAAAATCCGTCAAGCTATGGAAATTCATAAAGGGGCTCTGCCAAACTTTTATGATTTATTTATTTCGGTTCCCGATGAAAAAGGAGTTGTTTTAAAGGTTTTAGGCTTACTAGAAGATTTCTCAATAACAAATGTAAAAATTAATGAAGAAAATCGCGAAGATATTCATGGTCAACTTCAAATTTCGTTTAAGAGAGCGGAAGATTTAAAAGAAGCACGAGAAATTATTGAAAAAGCAACTGATTTTACAGTTGTTTGATATAGATTAAAGATAGGACTTTCTTAGTCTTAAAATCTTAGGAAAAATTGTTGAAAATAAAAGGGCTCTGAGCGCCCTTTTATGCTATAATAAATACTAAAAAATGTTTAGGATAATATAATGAAATTAAAGATAAATTCGCAAGGCTTAAAAGGACGTTTAAAAGTTCCAGGAGATAAATCAATCTCACATCGTAGTATTATGTTTGGCTCTATTGCTAAAGGAAAAACTGTTATTTATGATATTTTACGTGGAGAAGATGTCTTATCTACTATTGAAGCTTTCCGTGCGATGGGAGTTGAAATTGAAGATAAGGGTGAGGTGATTACTGTCCACGGTAAAGGAATTTCAGAACTTAAGGCTCCTGAAAAAGCACTGGATATGGGAAATTCCGGAACTTCAACTCGTCTTTTATCGGGAATTTTAGCAGGCCTTCCTTTTGAAACTACTTTGTTTGGTGATGACAGTTTATCAAAAAGACCAATGGATCGTGTAGCAACTCCTTTACAATTGATGGGGGCAGAAATTACTGGTCAAACCGATAAGGTTAAATTACCGATGACAATTAAAGGAAGCACGCATTTGAAGGCAATTGACTATGTTCTTCCGGTGGCTTCGGCTCAGGTAAAATCAGCTGTAATTTTTGCTGCTTTACAGGCAGAAGGGCTGACGAAAGTTGTTGAAAAGGAAAAAACACGCTCACATACCGAAGAAATGTTAGTTCAATTTGGTGGAGAACTAAAGGTTTCTGATAAAACAATTCTTGTACCTGGTGGACAAAAACTTGTGGGTCAAAAAGTAGTAGTTCCTGGAGATATTAGTTCGGCAGCTTTTTGGTTGGTTGCGGCCTTGGTTGTTGAAAATTCAGAACTTATTTTAGAAAACGTTGGAGTTAATGAAACAAGAACTGGAATTATCGAAGTCATTCAAGCAATGGGTGGACAGTTGGAAATTTTAGAGCAAGATAATGTGGCAAAGGCTGCAACTCTAAAAGTAAAAGCTAGTCAATTGAAAGGAACTGAAATTTCAGGTGATTTAATTCCTAGATTAATTGATGAATTGCCAATCATTGCTCTCTTAGCAACGCAAGCTCAAGGCCAAACAATTATTCGAGATGCGGCTGAGCTTAAAGTAAAAGAAACTGACCGAATTGCTGTTGTCGCGAATGCTCTTAATAGTATGGGGGCCAAAATTCAACCAACAGATGATGGAATGATTATTCAAGGTGGAACGAAACTCCATGCTCCAGAAAATTCAATTAATACTTTAGGTGACCATAGAATTGGAATGATGGCTGCAATTGCAGCACTTTTGGTTAAAAATGGGGAAATTGAGCTTGAACGTGCCGAAGCAATTCAAACAAGTTATCCAAGTTTCTTTGACGATTTAGAACAATTGTCGGAAAATATTTGAACTTAAGTGATTGGAAGTAAAAAATGAGTATCATTTTAATTGGATTTATGGGTGCGGGAAAGTCCACAGTAGCAAAACTTTTAACAGAAAATTTTACTGATTTGGATCAATTAATTGAAGAAGAAATTGAGATGACAATTGCTGAATTTTTTGAATTATTTGGGGAAGCTGATTTTCGTAAAATTGAAAATGAGGTTTTTGAACTTGCGCTGCAAAAGAATATAATTATTGCAACGGGTGGTGGAATAATTGAAAATCCAAAGAATTTAGAGGCTCTTGATAGAGAAGCTGGAGTTGTCTTTTTGACCGCTGATTTTGAAACGCTTTGGGAACGAATTTCGATGGATTTGCAGAATGTTCGTCCTCTAGCGCAGGATAAAAAGGCCGCTCAACTTTTATTTGAAAAAAGAAAAAATGACTATGCAAAAGTGGCCGATTTAACGATTGATGTTACTGATAAGAGTCCTGAGCAAATTGTAGAAGAGATTCGTGAAAAATGGGGGATAAATTAAGATGAAAATTGCGTATTTAGGACCTCGTGGCTCTTTTTGTTCGGTGGTGGCTGAGACAGCATTTGTATCAGAAGAATTATTTGCTTATGATAGTATTCTGGATGTTATTGAAGCTTATGATGAAGGAAAATGTGATTTTGCTCTTGTTCCTATTGAAAATTCGACTGAAGGAACTGTGAATATGAGTATTGATAAAATTTTTCATGATTCTAAGGCGACAGTTGTGGCTGAATTTGTTTTGCCAATTTCACAAAATTTGCTGGCTCTTTCAAAAGAGGGGAAAATTGAACATATTTATTCCCACCCTCAAGCGCTTGCACAAACACGAAATTATTTACGAGAGCATTATCCACAGGCAAAGGTTGAAATTACTGATTCTACTTCAGCAGCAGCTGAATTTGTGAAAAATCATCCAGATTTGCCAATTGCAGCTGTTGCTAATTCTTACGCGGCTAAAATGTATGATTTAGAGATTGTTGCCAAAAATATTCAGGATTTAGCAGGAAATTCTACTCGGTTTTGGTTATTGGGAAAAGAGAAAAAATCATTTGATTTACTAAAAACAGGTGAGAAGGTGAGTTTGGCTTTGACTCTACCTGATAACCTGCCAGGAGCGCTTCATAAAGCGATTTCTGTTTTTGCTTGGCGTGATATTGATATGACAAAAATTGAATCACGTCCTTTAAGAACAAGGCTAGGTCAGTACTTTTTTAATATTGATTTAGTAAATAATGAAAAAAATAATTTAAAAATTCCTTATGCTCTTGAAGAACTATCAGGTTTGGGAGTAAAGGTTCGTTTATTAGGAAATTATGCAGTCTATTCATTGGGAGAGGGGTAAAGGTGAGAATTTATTTTGTACGACATGGTAAGACGGAGTGGAACTTGGCGCGACGTTTGCAAGGACAAAAAGGAGATTCACCTTTATTGCCAGAATCTTATGAAGCGATTGAACGAGTTCATAAGTTTTTAGAACCAATTGAATTTGACAAAGTTTTGTCGAGTCCACAAAAAAGAGCTTTGATTACGGCAGATTTACTGACAAATCAAAGTGTGAGTACTGACAAACGATTGTCGGAGTGGAATTTCGGGGAATTAGAGGGTTGGTTCATTAGCGATGCAATTGCTAAATATCCTAAAGAAATGCATGATTCACGTTTTGAGTTGGATCAATTTGATGGAAGTGTTTTTGGAGCTGAATCTGTGAGTTCTGTCTTGAATCGCTTTGATTCTTTGGCTCAGGATTTGTTGAATTCTAAAATGGACAATGTACTTTTAGTTGGTCACGGGGCTTCTGGAACGGCTGGAATGCGCCATTTAGCTGGCTTTCCAATTGCTGAATTACGTTCAGTTGGTGGTTTAGCCAATAATACGGTCACTGTTTTAGAATCAAATGCTGGCCATTTTGACTTAAAAATTTGGGATAAACAACTATGATTGAAAAAACTTATTTTACTGGTTCGATTGAGGCAATATTCTTCTCCAATCCCAGTAATTTTTATAAAGTTCTACTCATTGAAATTGATGAAACTAATGCTGAATATGATGATTTTGAAATTGTGGTTAACGGGACAATTGGGGATGTGGTTGAAGGAGATTCTTATACATTTTATGGTCAATTGACGCAGCATCCTAAATATGGGGAACAATTACAGGTCAGTCAATATGAAAAAGCAGTGCCGACTTCTGGTGCTGGTTTAGTTAAATATTTTTCTTCAGATAAATTTCCTGGAATTGGTAAGAAAACGGCAGAAAAAATTGTTGAAACTTTTCCTGAAAATACGGTAGATTCAATTTTAGAAGCGCCGGAGAAATTGGATGGTCTATTGACCCTAGCCAGAAAAAATTCATTTATCAAACGATTACGTGAGAATCATGGAATGGAAAAAGTGCTGACCAAGCTTGCAGAATATGGCTTACCAAGCAAAATCACTTTTCAAATTTATGAACTTTATAAAGAAGAAACGATTGAAAAAATTGAGGAAAATCCTTATCAGCTTGTGGAAGATGTTAAGGGAGTTGGTTTTAAAACAGCTGATAAGATTGCAAGTAGTTTAGGAATTGAAGCGGATAGCCCTAATCGATTTCGAGCGGCATTGATGCATGAGGTCAATACACATTCGCAATCAACAGGCGATACTTACATTGAAGCCAAAAATTTACTTGAGATGACGATAGACTTACTTGAAGAAGCTCGTAATGTCGAGGTCAACCCGTCTGCTGTTGCGGAGGAAATTAATGGTTTAATAGTTGATGGAAAAGTGCAACAAGAAGGAACAAAAATATTTGAGAATTCCTTGTACTTCGCTGAGGGCGGGATTCGGAAATCACTGACAGCATTAACTAATCGTTCGGGTAAAGATTTTGCTGATGAAAAGTTACTGACAGTATTGGCTGAAGTTGAAAGAGATTTAGAAATTACTTATGATGATTTGCAAAAGCAAGCCATTATTGGTGCAATGAATCAGCAATTTTTCATTTTGACTGGTGGACCAGGAACTGGTAAAACAACAATTATTAATGGTTTTATTGAAACTTATGCCCGTCTTCATCAGCTAGATTTGGACCCAGACCATTATAATGATGACGTCTTTCCTATATTACTGGCAGCACCGACTGGTCGAGCTTCAAGACGGATGAATGAGTTGACTGGTCTTCCAGCAGCGACGATTCACCGCCATTTGGGTTTAGGACAAGATGAAGCAGAAGATGCTCTTGGAAATGAATTGTCTGGTGCTCTTTTGATTGTTGACGAATTTTCTATGGTTGATACTTGGTTAGCTAATAAACTTTTTCAAGCGATTCCTGGTTCAATGAAAATTCTCCTTGTTGGAGATGCTGACCAGCTTCCTTCTGTGGGGCCAGGACAAATTTTTGCGGATTTACTAAAAATTCCAGAAATTCCGTCAGTAAAATTGGATAAGATTTTTCGTCAAGGGGATGATTCTACCATTACTGATTTAGCTCACCACATCAAAGATGGGCAATTGCCAAGTGATTTCACGGCGAAAAAACCTGACCGTTCTTATTTTGAGGTCAGTGCAAATTTTGTTCCTCAGATGGTTGAACAAATCGCAAGTGCATGGCAAAAAAGAGGGAATAATCCTTTTGAATTACAAATCTTAGCGCCTATGTATAAAGGAATGGCCGGAATTAATGCAATGAATGTTCTTTTGCAAAATCTCTTTAATCCGCTTAATGACCGACTTGAATTTGCTTTGGGTGATATGAAATTTCGTGAAGGAGATAAAGTTCTTCATTTAGTAAATGATGCTGAGGCCAATGTATTTAACGGAGATTTGGGACAAATCGTAGAATTGATTGCAGCAAAATATACTGATAGTAAACAAGATGAGTTGGTGATGGATTTTGATGGTCAAGAATTGACTTATCCAAGAGCGGAGTGGTATAAAATTACTCTGGCTTATGCGATGTCCATTCATAAATCTCAAGGTTCGGAGTTTTCCACAGTTATTGTGCCGATGGTTTCTTCGTATTCACGCATGTTAGAGCGAAATTTGCTTTATACGGCAATTACAAGGGCTAAACAAAGTCTGATTTTACTTGGTGAAGAACGAGCTTTTGCACAAGCGGTGGCGCGTGAAGGAGCGAATCGAAAGACCTATCTGATTGAGCGATTTATGGGAGAAAATCCAGCGGCTAAAAATCTGTCAGTAGAAATTGTGAGTGAAAAAGTTACTGACAAAAAAGAAAGATCTGACAAAGAGAAGAAGCCTGCAGCGCCAGTAGAATTACAAGGGCAAATTCGTTCTGTCAGTAAAAAAATGCCAGCACAAGTAGAAGAAATTTCTTTATTTGAAGATGAAGAAATTGAAACACTGGATAAGGGAAGCTTGACAGAAGCACTTATTTTGTCAGGAAATTTTGACCCTTTAATTGGTTTAACTCAACAAGACTTTGCAATCTTTAATAAATAAAAAAATACTGACAGAAATTGCTGTCAGTATTTTTTTGTTTCTATCAGTACTTTTTGATATAAAAAAATCTGCCAAAGAGACAGACATTTTTAATTAGCCAAGTTTAGCAGCAAGACGTGCTTTATCACGTGATGCTTTGTTAGCATGGATAAGGCCTTTTGAAGCAGCTTTATCAATTGATGAAGAAGCAGCTCTGTAAAGTTCTTCAGTAGGTGCAGCTTCAAATTTTTTGATAAGAGTACGCATTGCAGATTTTTGTTGTGCGTTGCGTTCGTTTGCTACTTTATTCAATTCAGCACGTTTGATTGCAGATTTAATGTTTGCCATTTTTTGTCTCCTTTTATTACTTTTCATAGAAAAGCGGTTGATGTGATGTCCCAGGTGGGCACACTACACCCTCCAAGATTTTTCTAATACCTATCAATTATACAGGAAATTTGAGTTTTTGTAAACTATCGGCCTTACTTTTTTAGAAAAAATAGAAAAAATATTTTTTACTAAAATAATAAATAAATAAAAATGGAAATCAAGTAAAATAGCAAATTTTCAAAATTTTACAAGCATTAAAAATAAATTTCTAAGCATTTAAAAAGAAAAATTTAATCTAAAAACTGAGTAAATCATATTGACAAAGAGAATTATCGTGTTATAATCAAGTCATGAATTTAGAAGAAAAGCCGTGGTTTAACGACGCAGAATATATGAGTTATGTCGGTCATCTATTAGAAATGGATGAGCTTAAAAAGCTTGATGGGATTACACATCACTATACTTCAACACGCTTGCAACATTGCTTAAGAGTAAGTTATGTCAGCTATCTCATTGCGAAAAAACGTGGCCTCAATGCTAAAGCTACAGCTAGAGCTGGACTTTTGCATGACCTTTTCTATTATGATTGGCGCAATACAAAATTTGCTAAGAGCCATGCCTATGTGCATCCTCATATCGCCTACCGTAATGCGCGCAAACTGACAACCTTGTCAGCTCTTGAAAAAGACATAATCATCAAACATATGTTCGGTGCGACAATCAATCCGCCACGCTATAAAGAAAGTTGGATTGTTACTGCTGTTGATAAATATGTAGCTACCCTTGAAGGGTCAGTTAACCTCAAGTACAAATGGAATCGGCGTAAGCATTTTAAACGTTTACCTTATTTCAGTATTGATTAAAAAAGTAAAAAATAAAACCTATCCATTGATAGGTTTTTTTATTTAGAAATAAGTCTGTCAGTAAAATAAAGCAAGTCTTGTCAGAGATTTTTCATAATATGATAAAATTAGTATGTAAGCAATAAATTCCATTGCACTAAAATAAGGAGGTATTTTATGAAAAATGTAAAAGTATTTTATAATGAAAAATCTGGTAATAATGATGAAGACAAAGTTTTGAAAACAATTAAGGACTTTTTTGCAAGACCAGAAAATTCAGCCTCTAAACTTGAATTTATCAATCCAGAAAGCCCAGAGGATGCAATCCGTCTTGCTAAAAAAGCCAGTCAAGACCAAACAGACCTTGTGGTTGCTTTAGCTGGCGATGGAACCATCAATAAAATTTGTGGAGGAGTATTTGAAGGAGGAGCAAAACCGATTCTAGGCATTGTTCCTAATGGTACGGTTAATAATTTATCAAAATCACTTCATATTCCGCAAAAATTAGAAGAAGCACTTAATAATTTAAGTCAAGGCGAAATTCAAAAATTTGATATTGCCAAAGTCAATAATGATTATATGACATCAAGTTTAACATTAGGGATTTTAGCAGATATTGCCCAAAATGTCAGCGGCTCTGAGAAGAAAAAATTTGGACCTTTAGCTTATCTAAAAGATGCTTATAAAGTTATCCGCTATAATAAAACCTATCGAATTAAAGTAAAATATAATGGAAAAACCAAGTCATTAAGAACAAAACTATTATTGATTACAATGACAGATACAATTGGTGGAATGCAAGCTTTGGCCCCCAAAGCTAAAGTTGATGACGGACTTATCCGTGTTTATTCATTAAAAGAAATCAATTTATTTAATATCCTTTTTCATTTGAACAAACTTCGTCGAGGAAAATTTGATGATTTTCTTGAAATGACTCATTTTGATACTGACCATTTAGAGATTCTCACACATTCAAAGAAAAAGAAAGATAATCCATATTCAAGAATTGATGGGGATAAAAGTGATCCGCTTCCATTAGATATCAAGGTTTATCGAAAAGCACTGACAACCCTTGTTCCTAAAAGTGAATAAAAGGCTGTCAGTAAATAATAGAAATAAAAAATCAGACCTAAGACTTATGATATAAAGTCTGTGTGAGCCTGATTATAAAAGGGTTTAAGAGTTTCTTGGGAAATAATGTTACGTTTTTTGTTACGCTTGGTTTGAATAATTAAGGTATTTCTCAAATAAGCTGAGTTCATTTTTAGCTGTTTCAGGTTCAAGATGAGCGTAGATATCCATAGTCATTTGTAATGTTGAATGACCTAGCCTAGTTTGGATTGCTTTATAACTCATTCCAGCACTTAAACAGAGTGTAGCGTGAGTATGTCTAAAGCCGTGAAAGCCGATATTTGGTAGGCCCACATTCTCAAAACAATCAAGTAAAGTATTTCTAAGTAGTCGACTATTAAGCACAGAGCCATTGATATTTGGAAAAAGCAAAGGCTGATTAGGATTTCCATATTTGAGGAACTCTTTTTTTATTTCAAGCTGCCATTTAGATAAAAGATTTAGTGTAGATTTATCTATATCTATTGTTCGGTTACTTGTTTCAGTTTTGGGAGACAATTGAATTTGATTGCTGTCATTTACCGTTTTTGATACCGTAATAGTTCCATGTTTGAAATCAATATCAGACCAGCTCAATGCAACTGCTTCGCCAATTCTGAGACCGGTTGAAGCTAGAAAAGGTAAAAGATTTCTTAATAGCCGCATTTTCCATTGAGGGGAAGCCTGATTATCTAAATAATCAAATAAACTTTGAAGTTGAGATTTAGTAAAAAACTTGATCTCTTTTTTTGTAGATTCTACTTTGACATTAGGCATCAGAACAGTTAAACATGGATTGGATGAAATAAGGCCATTTGAAATAGCATACTTCATAATTCTATTGATTATAGTATATAATCTCTTATAATCGCTCATTTCGCCTTTTTTCCGTGCCTGACGTCCATTTAAAGGTTTACTGGCGATAGTTGCCCATATATTAATTTGATGCTGTAAAATGGCAGTTGTGAGTTTATCTATCTTATACTTCCCAAATGCTGGGATAAGATATAATCTTAAATTTTTTTCTGTTTGCTTGACAGTTGCTGATTTTCTATTTATTTTATAAAAATCAAACCATGCTGCTGCAACTTCATCAAAAGTTTTTAAGACTTTAATTTTTTTAGTACAACCATTTTTTATGAACTCATTTTGAAGACGTGAAAGTTTAACTTTTATGTCTTTTTTTGTACGCCCAGTAATGGAAGTCCGCACTTGCTTACCTGTCAGTACATCAGTACCGATATAAGCCCCACGGAGAATATAGCGTACTTCTCCGCTTTTTGTTTTGTATTCTTTTATATTTAGTTTGTTCATGTTGATTTGTCTTTCTAGCACCGCC
>ENA-UOZI01000059-UOZI01000059.1-food-metagenome-genome-assembly--contig:-NODE-59-length-53345-cov-9.433346_pt1 | contig 53345 bp, 53 predicted proteins | sample MGYA00249871_ERZ772729 | MGnify/ENA primary metagenome ERZ772729 (study PRJEB29005, sample SAMN08379449) | food metagenome | isolation source: cheese - non spiked | study: EMG produced TPA metagenomics... | reverse complement strand
GAGAATGTCAGGCACGATTCTGGTGGATGATGAACTCCGTAAAGCGAAAACGGATAATATGCTGACGGAAACCATCGACAGTGAGCGCACAATCCGCCAGGCCGAACGTTTCTTTATTGACAGCAATATGATCCTGAACCTGCCCGATTTTGTCAGCTTTATCTTTACGACAAAAACGCTACCTTCTGCTTCACTGATCTCGCCGATAAAGGTCAGAAAGCGTCAGCTAAAAATCTTTTCAGTTTCCCCTGATATTGCCGCAGCGGCAGCCCCGGTGAAAATCGTGCTGGATTTTGGCGAGGATGATAAACCCGCCATGCCGGATGTGATGACAACGCACCCGGCTCTTTTCTTCGACGAAAGCGAAGTAAAACCGGTAAAGCCGAAACCTGATGATGAAGAACACCTGCCCCCGCTTGATTTTTAAGGAGCGCTTATGCTGATTTCATCCTTTCACGAGCGCCAGACGCGTAACAACGAAAAAATAAAACAACTGCTGAACTTCCTGAAAGAAGAAACCTACAGTGATTTTAAAACGCTGATGCTGTTATTTGGTTTCCGGGATCATAAGTCGCTTTATTCGCTACTGGCAAAAACAGAGCGAATGGGGTTAATACAGAAGCATGTGCTTGAATCACGAACAATGAAGATTTCATTATGGGGGATCACCAGTGACGGGCTGGCGGTGGTGTTAACCCCGGATGATAAAATCTTTCCTGCGCGGTTCGAACCATCAAAAATGACCGGCTGGACGCTGGAGCACCATCTTGATAATCAGGCCGCCAGACTTATTCTGGAGAAGAAAGGCGCTTCGGGATGGATTAACGGCGACCGGGCCACCTTTATCAGCCAGTATCAGGTGAAACATCGCCCGGACGGGTTATTAACCCTGCCTGACGGAAACGTTATTGCCATTGAAACCGAGCGCCGCCTGAAAACCCGATCCCGTTACCAGTTTATTATCGCCAGCCACCTGCTGGCCCGTACACGCAAGCACTGGATTTATGTTTTTTATGTCATGCCTGACCCACAGAAAAAACGGGCACTTGAACTACTGTTTGACAGCATCAAACATGTCATCATCAACCATCAGCACATCCCGCTGGAAGAACGTCACCGCCGGGTGTTTCGCATTTATACCCTTGATGAACTGAAACGCCTGTCACTAGGCAGCTATACGTAAGCTTTTACTCAGGCCATCGAGATGGCCTCACCGGCCTGGCGGCGATACCGCCAGGTCGAAATAATTTTTATTCCACTGCGAGGCGCAGACTGTTCGGTACTCGCTGTGCTGCGTTCCGCCTCAGTCTGCGCCTTGCAGCGTTACCGGTTAAAAACCATGTAACCGCATTCCCTTGAGGTTGCCTGATCCCGGTCTCAGAGTTTATCCATCAGGTAACGATGTGCTTTAGAGGCTGCGCTGGCCGCTTTGAAAATATAACGCTTGTCGTTTTTCAACGCTTTCAGCCAGGAAGCAATGTAGCTTTCATGTTGTACCTCTCCCTCAATGCCAAGATCAGCCATCAGAAAGGCACTTCCCAGCTCCGCGACAAGTTCTTCCTCTGCATAATCCGCACTGCCAAACTTCCCTTTCATTTCACGGCTCAAACGTTTTTTGCCCCCACTCCAGTGGACAAGCTCATGCAGACCGGTAGCATAGAAGTTAGCCGCATCAGCGAATAGATGGCGCTCCGGTAACCAGACTTCATCAGTTGATGGGCTGAAAAAGGCGTTTTGTCCTTTCTCAATGATGTTTGCGCCGCTCTTCCTGAACAGGTTTTCAGCCTCGGGCAACGAGTCAAAGGTTGCTTCCGGGCTGACCGTTTCAGTTGTCAGGGGCAGGCCGTCGATTTGCTGAACGTTGAACACGGTGAAAGTTTTCAGCATCGGGATTTGTTCAACTTCTCCCTCGTCGTTTTCCTTCTCCAGCGTGGTGTAGAAAATAGCTGTTGTGCCATGCTCACCCTTGCGAACCTGTCCACCTGCTACCTGTGCCTGTTTGTAGGTCATCCAGAGTGAATCGCTGAAACCCTGCTTAGATGCGCTGCACCACAGCAACATGATGTTCATGCCACTATAAGCCGCACCAGTAGCGTAATTGGAAGGCAAACCAGACATGCCATCTACACGCTGCCACGGGCAGGACCACGGTTTTACTCCGGCTTCCAGCGCTGCAATGATGTTGTCAGTAACAGTCTGGTAAATGTCGGTTCTGGTTTTAGAAAATTTCGTTTTTGAGGAGCCTGACGGGTCCAGCGGGGATACGCTGGTCGCCGCTGCGGTGTTAGGGGCGCTTGTCCGGGTGGTATGCAGGGAAATCGTCATCGTTTTTTCTCCGTCAGTGTGTGATTTTCGTCTTCGTATCGCCTGACGGTTCGCTTTCCCGACATCGTTCTGTCCTGCAAGGGCGCAGCATGCGTGCCATTTACCCTTGCGGGACGGGTTGTGTTGGGAAACGATTAACAGGAAGCCGATAGAGGAACGAAAAGCGCACAGGAAAAAAACTGCCCCTGCATAGCCGGGCGTAGCGCCCCTTACTTCGCAGTGGCGAAAAGTAGATTGGTGGTGTTGAGTCTGGGGCCTGCACTGACAGGGACTTCATGTAGGTGTTAGCATGCTTTCCTGCCGGCCGAGACGATCCTGCTAACCGGGGGCGGTTTGTTCTTGAATAGTCTCGTTCCGGCATCAATTACTGCCTGCTCCGGGCTGTCTCTGTATTGAACGCTGAGTACAGTCAGTAATCCACCACCACTCTAATCCGGCGGGACAGATTTCTTAAGCAACCCACAACGTTGTAACTGGGGCACCCGGGAGTAGCGAGAGGCCACAGCTTGCTACGCAGCGGTGACTATGGTTTTGGAGCATCGTCAGTTGTGCTTCTGGTACATATAAGAGACAGTCTTACTCGCTAGCGACTCGCGCCACCTCCACTTAAGTAATAAGTCTAAAGTTTCGTAATTATCTTATTGCCAGATTGACCAAATCCATAACATGAGTAACATTTGTAAATGTTCATACAAACGCAGTGCCTATGCAACTGAGGGCGGTAGCGTGGGTCGAGCTCTCACTTGCTAAGTGGGAAGCCAATTGGCTATCACGTTCGAGCCTGTTCTTAGAGGCAAGAGATTGAAACGTGCTATCCGGTTAGTCCATATCATAGCTGGACCAAATTCTGGATTAGGCCCAATAAACTATATCAACTAGAAAGATGTTTTATATAGCATGAGGTTTTGTTTATGCACGTCATTTACGGAGAAACTATTAACGATGTAATAATGAAACTCCTAGAAAAAGTGCTTAATGAAGGAGTTCGTATTTCGACAAGGAATGGGGATGCTATAACTATTTATGATGTTAGTATGATCTTACGAAACCCTAGATCAAGGCATTTAAGTTTAGCGGGTCGAAAAAATAATATATTTTCCACATTTGCTGAAGCTATATGGGTTTTTGCTGGCGACAACAGAATTAAACCATATCTAAATTTTTTTTTACCAAGAGCGCCTAAATACTCAGATGATGGTGTCATTTGGCGAGCAGCTTATGGGGAAAGACTATACGCTCACGGGCAACTTGAAAATGTCGTGCAACAATTCAAAAAAGAAGGAATATTTACAAGAAGAGCAGTCATTAGCTTATACATGCCTGACAGAGATACGAATGAAAGCCTCATAAAAGTATACAACATAGAACATAGTGTCGATATTCCTTGTAATAACTTAATTCATTTCTTTATCACTCCTGACAAAAATTTAAACATTAAAATAGTTCAAAGAAGCGGCGATCTAATATTTGGAGTGAGCAATATAAATCTTTTCGAGTTTAGTTTACTTCAAGAGATAGTACTTTCAATATTAAAGAGGGAAGTTGATAGCGAGATTAAACTGGGATACTTACATCAGTCAGTAACAAATCTTCATATATATGATGATAGAGTAGGACAAGCCAATGAAATATACGAAAGAAAAGAAGAACAAATGACAGATTTGATAAACGATGATGAAATATCATTCCCTCCATCGTTACAAAATATAAAATCATTATTCTGTGATATAGTTTCATTCCTTGAAAGAATAATAACAGAAAATGAACATAAAATAGACACAATAGATATGGAAACCGAAAATCTAAAAAAAATATTTATTAAACACTTTGTAGAAACTGAAAGGAATTTACTTTGGGGATATGCAGAAGCAGCTCTATCATATATTTTCCAGGAAAGATTCAACCAACCAATAGTGTTAAAAACTAAGTTAAGCAATGATTTCAATCTAAGCGTAACTTCTAATTATTTTAATAATTCTAATAAGGACCGTCTATGAAAATTGCATTCATGGGCATATCGGGTAGTGGAAAAGACTTTCTTGCCAATTATCTGATATCCAACTATGGATTTATTAGATTATCATTTAGCGATCAACTCAAAAAATTGGCCAATTATATTTATCCTTGGATGGAAAAGGATTACCCCCCTGAAAATAAAATGTTACCACTCAATATAACCTTACCTACCGGCGACTTTATCAGCCATTCACCAAGAGATATATGGCTGAGCTTAGACAGCCTAAGGAAAATTGAAGAAAAAATATTTATTAGAATGCTATCAGAAGAGTTGAAAATTTTAGAAAAAAATGGAGGGATGAATAAAAATATAATAATTACTGACATAAGATCAAATGAAGAATTCGCATGGTGTAAGAACAATCAGTTCACTATAGTACATATAGAACGGGAAAATAACAATTATAAAAAATACGAAATCGACAAGTATGTCACTGAGAATAAAACAAAATCAGAATATCATTTTGACAACAATGTGAACGGAATTGATAGTTTTAAACATTTCTTCGAAAAGGTATTATTAAGTGAACAGTAAAAACGATCAACTTTTTTGTAATGTCAGAGAAATGAAAATTAAAACCGCTAAACCTATCTTGAATGAAGCTGTTATCAGGGAATGGTTTTATCATCAACGAGAGAGGACATCCATATATTACAAGAAAGAGATACTTAACCTTCCGCCATATTGGACAGACGACAAAATATTGAGAAACTATAAATTTGTAAATACTAAAAGAACATGGGACAAAGAAACCAAATGGTTATTGAAAAATATAACAAACAACAATAAATTAACTTATGAAAATAAAATACTCAATTCATTTTTGTTTAGAGTAATAAATAAAAGCGATACATTAAATGAACTTGATGCGCCCTTTGATTTCACAAAAATGACTATTCGCGACATCAATGAAAAGATCAGAGAAAAGACAATAAATATATCATTAAAAAAACCAGGCTACGTATTTTTTAGTGCAGCCTATATTTTAGGAGGTCCGAAGTTTAACTTCGGAAAATACTTAAAAAATATAGAAGGAATACCGGAAAATGATATGGTAATTAGAATGATAAAATTTGTTTATTATAACCAAGATAAAATCGTTAATGGTGTAAAATCATCAGGAAATCAGTTCGAAGTTTTTGAACATTTAAAATCATTCTCAGGGATTGGGGATTTTCTAGCATATCAAATTTTCATAGATCTGACATACATACCCAACTTTCCGTTTACAGAATTGAACTTTGTTATTTCAGGTCCTGGTTGTGAAAGAGGAATTAATTGGATTTTTTCTAATAGAGATGGAATGAATAGCGAAGAGTGTTTATTCTGGTTCACTATAAACCAAAATAATATCGCTGAAAAGTATAGTGAAAATTGGAACATGGAAGAAATATTCCATTTCCTGCCTAAAGAAGAAAGAGTTTACACTTTAATGGACATGGAAAATAGTGGTGCATGCGAGATAGATAAAAGATGCCGAACTAAATTTAACAATAAAAGGCCTAAACAAAAATATCATTATCAAAGCAATAATATAGAATTATTTTATAATTAGCAAATTACAAAGGATTTAAAAATGGTTAAAGAAATTAAGAAAAATGTTTTTGTTAGCCATCATCATAAAGACGACGCGAGTGTTGATGGAGTTTCTCGTTTAGCTGCAGCAAAAGGTTATCATTTACGCAATAGTTCTATTAGAATGAAACCTGAAAACAAGCGACGAGTTGAGGAAAAAAAACTTAGTGACCGAACGATTGCACGTTTACTTAGAATGAAAATGAGGTGGGCTAGTCAAGTTATAGTTGTTATCGGGAAAGAGACACATACTAGACCTTGGGTAAACTGGGAAATTCAAGTAGCTCATCAACTTGGAAAACCAATCATAGGTGTATATGAAAATGGGTTAAAAGGCGATGTAAAACTACCAGAGAATCTCGAAAAGTATGCAACCTCTATAGTGGCCTGGAGAAGTGATGCCATTATCAACGCACTAGAAGGTAAAACTTCCTTTGAAAAACCTGATGGTACGGATCGTGATAAAGTTCAAGGTGGAAATGTCGTATGCTAATTGATCCCAACTCACACCTTTATGTTTATGCAATAACGAGAGACTTTGGTTTTGCACCTAATCCATTTCATGGAAGTTGTACCTTGGCAACATGCAAACCTGGAATTAGAAAGTCGGCTAAAGTGGGTGATTGGATACTCGGAGTTGGTGGAGCCAATTTAAAATCAGCTAAAAAAAAATGTATCCTATTAATGAAAGTTTCAGAAAAAATTAGTTTCAATGGTTATTGGGAGGATACTAGGTTCTCTCTCAAAAAGCCTGCTAGAAATGGTAGTCATGTACAAATTCTGGGCGATAATATCTACCATCAAAATGAAAACAATGAATGGATACAAGAAGATTCTCATCATAGCAATGCTGATGGTTCATTTAACATGACAAATCTTGAACGAGATACTAGCTCCAATAACGTGTTGATTTCAGATCATTTTTATTATTTCGGTAATAAAGCGATTGAAGTAGACTTAGACTCAATTGAATATCACAGAATTAGAAACTATAAAAAAATCCCTTTAAATTCGACTATACCAGCCATTGATCTTATAAAAAAAATAGAATTTGATTTTCGTAGTGATAAAAACTCAGTTATATCTGACCCATGTAATTTTTCTGATTTCTATAAACGTGTAGATCAGGGAACTGGAGAACTTTACTAATAAATACATATATTATTTTCTGCATATTGTTTAGAGCAGGTGTGAAATGATTCTGGTAGACTGTCGTAATTTTCCCTTATCTCTCGAACTTGCTAATTTGAAGGAATATCAGGTCTAGAATGAGCAAAACGTTACAATTTTTCCGCGTGTTTCCTAAAGTATCTATTGTCCAATGCGTAGTTATCCGTTTTGTTAAAGAGAAAAATCGTCTTACCCAAGACTTCGATTGAACTAATTTTATAAATTGTTCTTGTTACTTAGAATACAACAAAATCAAATGTTTTTTCGAATACGTAAGTTTTAAAAAAAATAAAATTTTAATTTTTAAAAATGGAGATTTTTATGAAACTTGAAAAACTAATCTTAAAGAACTTTCGTGGCTATCATGGAGAACATAGCATTGACATTAACTCACTAACTGCATTAGTTGGTCGTAATGATGTTGGTAAAACAACTATCTTAGACGCACTTGGTGTCTTCTTTGAACATAAACTATGTAAATATGATGCTACCGATAAATGTGTCGATAGCGTGGAAAATGAAGACGTGTCAATTGGATGTATCTTTTCAGGAGCTGATATACCTATAGTTTTGGATGCCACATCTATAACTAACCTTAAAGAAGAATATTTATTAAATAGTAATGGAAAGCTAGAAATATATAGAGTATTTGCAAAAGGTAAGGGATCTGGCAGCGTTCAAGCTAAATGTATGGCTCCCTCAGCAAAAGGCGCGAAATCTTTACTTGCTAAAAAAAATGATGAACTTAAAGGAATTGCCGAATCTATTGGTGTTGATGGAGCTGATAAAAGGTCCAATGTTAGTTTAAGACAAGAAATTTACAGGAAAATTGGAGATTTAAAGCTTAAAGAAATCTTCGTTAAATTAAATGCTGAGGAGGGCAAGGTTATTTGTGAAAAAATATATGACAAACTCCCTCACTTTGCATTATTCCGCGCAGACAGGCCGAGTACCGATGAAGAATCAGAAGTACAGGATCCTATGAAGTCAGCGGTTCAAACAGCATTGCAGAAGATTGACATTCAACTTGAATCCATTAAAGAAAGCGTAAAAGAACATGCAGTTGAAGTGGCTGAAAACACAATTAAACATTTACATGATATATCTCCTAATCTTGCTGCCGGGTTAATCCCAAAGTTTAAAGTGGAACCTAAGTGGGAAAATATTTTCAAGCTAACATTGGAAGATGATAGAGGAATAGCTATCAATAAACGTGGTAGTGGTGTTAGACGTTTAGTCCTGATTAGTTTTTTTAAAGCGGAAGCAGAAAGATTGCAAAAAGAATTCCCAGATAAAGGAGTTATTTATGCAATTGAAGAACCTGAAACATCTCAACACCCATCTAATCAAAGACTTCTTATTGATGCATTTCAAGAATTAGCAAATGCTGATAAATGCCAAGTATTGATTACCACCCACGTCCCTGCACTTGTGGAAAAGATACCTACAGAATCTCTACGCCATATAACCCGAACACTCGATGATGGTTTAGAGGTTAAAAATGGTAATGATGATGTGCTAAAGAACATAGCGAATGATCTTGGCGTATACCCTGATAGTAGGGCATCTGTTCTTGTATGCGTTGAAGGCCCTAATGATATAAACTTTTTAAAGAATATCGGTAAAATTTATCTCGACCAAGGTGTTCCAAATGTTCCTGATATGATAAATGATCCGCGTATAGTTTTCATTCCAATGGGGGGACATACTCTTAAAGATTGGGTTAATAATAATTACTTAAAAATTCTAAATAAACCTGAGATTCACATCTATGATAGAGATGTTGCCATCCCTCCTCAGTATGAAAAAGAATGTAAGTCAGTAAATGCTAGAAATGATGGTTCCATAGCATTCATGACTGAAAAAAGGGAAATGGAAAATTATTTACATCCTGATGCTATTCAGGCGGTGTTTGGTGTAAAAATAACCATAGATGATACGACAGATGTATCAACAGAGGTATCTGCTTTAACACGTTATAATGAAAGTAAAGCGAAGAAGAAGATAAATAAATTTGCTACAGCAAAAATGAGTTATCAAATGCTCACTGCAAGTGATGCAAAAGGCGAGACATTAACTTGGTTTAATGCTATATATACGAAATTATAACATTTTGGAGCCGCAAGCACGGCTCTTTCTTCATATTATATATGATTGCTCTGTATATCGTCATCGTCTCACAACGTTTTCCTTGCACTTCGGCTCTGCTGCTACTTATACAAATTAAAAGGCTACTATGTGTACGGGCTTTTGCACAGACCGACATATCAGATTAGGTTTAGCTCAGTACCGCAAGAGTGCCAAAGCAAGTCTAAGCTAATACATATAATGGTAATGGAATTTAAGTATTTTTTCAGCAACGTTTTACTAATCGGAAAAGTCCTCTCAAAATCATGGCGATAGCTTGGTCCACATGCGGAGTCTGTGCTAGCACAGTATTTTCTTCCTCAGTGAGTCCGTTATTAAGATCCTGGAAAGAGAAACCAGAAAATTCTTCCCGACCTCTCCAGTTACGTTTCTGCATTCCGTCAGATGCCACAATATTCAGAGACTCGGTGATATCTTTTGCACATCCACCAAAGCCCCCCATAATGAAAAGGGGTTGTTTAGTGCGAAGTGATAATATAGCCTCTTCTGCTATACCAGGCATTGCCCCCTTATACTTATCTACCTGCCCGCCAAGAATAATACGGGCATGTGTGTCTTGTAACATAGCATGTCGCATTGCTGTCAAACCTTTTTCCCAATCTTCATCAGAAGGAATAGTTGCTATGTAATGGGCTCGTTCTGCCATTGGCAACGACTCGCCATCCCGATTGAATAAAACAAGCCTTGCCATTCCTTTCAGGTCCGCACTGAGCCTTTCCAAGTCACTGGAATCTTTTTGCATATGCACCGGCCATGCCAGATAGTTCAATATACTGGAACGTTCATCCCCCTCATCCGCATCTCTTCTATGGCGTGCTACTAACTCAAATAACAGTTCAGTAAAACCGTTAGCACGTAAATCTCCTCCATAAACAATCCGGGCTCCCAAGGCTAATAAATGACGCGCAATTTCTGTCATCGCGTCATATAAATGCTGTTGACTTAACCCCAATACAGGCATATCTGGGCTATCTGATGTAGATATTGCAATAACATGCTGACTAAGCATTTCACGATAAGTCATGATGTTCCCTCTGCCAGCCATTCGGTAAAACTTCTAAGCCTGATACCGGGTTTAACTTCTTCAAATAAGCGCTCCTCTTCCGAACTTAAGGGTGGGTCGGGATATACAATTGTAGGCTGCCCGATACCGTGGAACTTTAAGCCAGCAAGTGAGATTAACTCCGGCGCACGCGGAACAAACTGCACTGCACTTTGTTCGGTATTAACCAATTGTATACGACAGCGCCACAGAAAATCTTTCAGAACCTCATCAAGCAGTCGTGCAATAATGATATTAATTCGTTCAGCCTGCTGTGGATCCATTCTCACTATGGGGACATTTCCCATATAAGGAAATCCCCTTTCATCCAATTCGCTAATACAGTTGGCAACAACTAAAGGTACACTATTACGTTTAGCTTCTATAATCTCTCGGCGACACCATTCACGCGAAGAATAAGAGTCGGTATGTATAGCAACAACTGCGCTTTGCGCCAGCTGTTTCAATAGCACCTGATGAAACCGAAGCCCGGCAGGGATATCATGGACATCAAAGAATGAACTTAACCCATGTCCACTATGTAATTGCTCACGTATCAAATGAGCAATCCGCTCTCCATCTTTATCATGTTTAGAATGGCTAAGGAATATCTGAACTTTCTTGAGATAATTAAGCAACTCATCTTCATCTTTTTCTGGTTGTTTCAGATGTTCCAGGTAATGGCGCAGCATCCTGCAAAATTCGTATGTAAGCTCACTAATCAATCGTATATGAAGGTTTGCAGTATCGTTGCTCCCATCCTGTATCCATTGGTCCCAGCGTAATGCCTGCTCTTCCAGTCCCAGATTTAATCCTTCTCCATCAATAGCAATGGGGAAAAGATGTGTACCTAGTCCAGCTATTTCCGACTGCGTGGATAGCTCCCGAAGGTAAGTCCCCCATTCAGGATCATTTGCCATACATGATTCTGCAAGTATGAGGACTGCGGTGGTCTCTGATTCTGAAAAATTGATCGGCAGCGGCTTCCCCGTTTTAGGTAGAGGCTCAGAACGAAAAATAACACTTAAACCGGTTCCTCCAGCAACATTCTGATAGAGTTCCCGACGAAAGTGTCCACGCAATATTTCGGCCAGTCCAGCACCACCGGCGAAATCCGGGTGCCAAATGATATAAACAACCAGAAATGGTTTTGCCAAATTCGTCTCAAGCATATTATGCATTCCTTAAGCGGCGTTCACGAGTGTTTCTTATCAGAGTATTACTACGACAATTGGCTTGTTCGATATATTCCCTACACGATGAAATGCTAGCTGTAAAATCAGCCCAACTTACCCACAGCGCATATCCAGAATCAATATTATCACTGAGTCGAGCGGGCACAGTCACTTGTCCATAAGAATTTGATAACAATGTTGGCAACTGGACACCAATAAGTCCATGTTGTTTATCAAGCGTCGATTTAATTTCCCAGTCAATATATTTTCTTCCCCATGATTCATTACCGACCAATACAATGGAACATGAAGTCCCTGCGATATAATAGTCACGAATACGTCGCATGACATAGTCAATATCGTCACTGTCAACTCGACGATCAAGAGAATTATCCGTTACAGCCTCATATTCATCATGAAATTTTCTTGAGAATTCATCATAGTAATATTGGTCACCATCATGGTGGTAGTTTAAAAAAACTTTTCTTTTAATTATTTTGGTATTATACATATCTGTTACCTTAACTTTATCTTGGCGTAAAAATCATCTCATCACCATAGTAAATTAGTTCTTATAGCAGGAACATCAGCGGGATTTTTCTTTGCTGCAGGTTCCATAATATTTCTTTTATCAAATGCCTGGTTAATATAACATTCACTATTCCCTATAAAATCTGAATACTTAACCAGGGAGCAATAAACATCCATATCATCATAGTGGGGGACGAGTTTTGAAAAACTATGATTTTTTTTAATTAACCAAGGGAGATAATGTTCATAACCCCAATCAATGGTTCTAATTCCAATCCCGCAATTGCAAGAGGTATCACTACACACACCCGAGCTAAACACGCTCGAATATATTTCATCTCGAATTACCCCGATTAATCCAGCAGGATTCTCCCCCCATAAAGATGCTTGAATTTCTGAGTTAACAAAAGGTCTGCTGGCAGTTTCTGTACCTATGAGTACTACTGTTACGGTAGAGTCACCAAGATAGTCCTCCCGAATTTTCCGCATAATGTAATCTTCACTGACATTAGTGCTGATATCCCCGTCACTGACGGACTTGTCAATAAATGACGCACCAGCAAATGCTTCAATGATTCCGTTCTTCAAATCCTGTTCGTTTGCATGATGATAACTCAGAAAAGTTTTATGCATTACTCATCCCACTTAGCAATATCGATGTTAAATACAACACTAACTTCCTCACAGAAGAATTTATTAATGCATTCAAAATCAGCCATCAACTGGCTGAAATGATAATAATGAGTCTGGATTACTCCAATCGGTGTTAAATGATAAATCAAAGAAACATTTTCACCGTTAGAATCTTTATCCCTCGTCAATACAATATCGTTTGTTGAGATGTACTTATGCCAACGCCTGTAATTATTCTGATGTTTGGTAAGCAGTTGATTCAGTTTTTTTAGCATTTTATTAGATATACCATACAACTCCATATCTCTTTTCCGCTTAACATCCAGTACTCTTATTTCAACACGAATAAAGTTATATATATCATATAAAGAGTTAAAAATCTCTTCAAATGAATCAAAATGTGGATCAATTTTGAACACACTTCTTTTAGTATCAAGGAAATTGCGAACAGATCTTTTATATAGCATGTCAGAACTATCAAATAAAACATTTAACCCACCGAAAGTTAATTTTTCTAACTTTAATGAGTATTTTTTCTCTAAAATACCGAAAAACAAAAATATAGTAATCAATGATAATATTAGAATTGAAAGGAGCGCTTTTACAAAATCAAAATTTGATATGATATTTTTGATAAACCACCATTGTGAGGCCGGTAAAAAAGAGAAGTACCCCATCAAAATAATTACCATCAAAATAATTCCGAATAGTAACAATCCCCTAACCATAAGCGAATCCTTATGAAACAATTTCAATCAAGTTGCATTTTTATCAACAGACATTGAAAATTTTATTCATAATTATCAATGAATTATAACCCAATAACGCAACTATTTGTTTATGCTCAGTGACCACTATACCCTGATTCGGATTTCTCCGAAATCCTTAAGGATACTAGTTTCACTTCTCTCAGCCAGACTAAAAATTTAGATATATCTGGTGAACTGCATTGGGGTTTTCTCTAGACAAAGCAGTGGATATCTTCATCAACCAGCTGTCTGTTGCGATCGTAGCAGATCACTAAAACATAATGCTCAGGCAGAGTACCGATTGTATCCTCATCCACCCCAATGGGCATTGCTTCTTCTTACAAGCGCATACATTTCTTAGAGGGGGTCATAATGGTGGTCTTGACAGAAAGAGTATTCAGGTTTAGCTTATTTATTAGCCAGTTACTGGCAAAGGCGATCCCAGTCAGAGGAGCCAAATTTGAAAAGCCTGCTTTTGAAGCAGGCTTTTTGCTTTTCTGCATCCTGGCGTTAACTCAAAATAGCATCCAGCCTGGCAAGCACTTCATTTACCATAGCGTCTGGTATGCTTTCCAGCCGCATGCCATTCCGGGCAGCCATATCAATGGTTCTGGGCTGGTCGCAGCGAATAACGCCAATCGTTTTTGTCCCTGCCCCTGCCAGTGAAACTGGTGAAACCTGCCGTGCGAGCAAAGTTTCCACCGCTGGTGATGGGAACAACAACGGGTAGCCGGGTCAGCTTGTTAAACGATGCCTTCGATACGATAAGCACGGGACGTTTTCCGCTTTGCTCGTAGCCTGCAATCGGATCCAGTGAAACGAGCCAGATTTCTCCTCTGTCCATTTACAGGATCTCCTTGCCCACCGCAGGCGCATCAATCCATTCCCGATCCTCTTCGCTCATTTCGGCGTGCGGATCGCACTGCGCCAGCAGTTCCTCAAGCGAATAATGGGGCCGTTTCTGGGGTTCAATAATCAGGCAGCCATTATTAATGGTCATGCCGACTTCGCTGTCCGTCGACAGTTCCAGCGTTTTCAGAACGGCGGGAGCTTAGTGCGTAACAAAGAAGGCCGATAATAGAAAACTGTTTTGGTGGTTCAAAGAATTACCGCGGATTGGATAAACGAAATGCGGTGCAGCTTCCGTATCCGGGCTGCGCCGGAGGGGCATCAGCAAAAGCGTGAAGGCCACCTTGTCGAGCTTTTCATGCTGACCGTTCCGCTGCTCAACCGCTCACGGTTTACAGTTCAAATCCGTAGTGAGAACCATCCGGCAACTCAACATCAAGACGTAGCTTGCCGCCGGTGGCTTCAACGTAGCGTTTAAGCGTGGAAAGCTTCAGGTCACGGCCTGGTTTTTCCATGCCTGCAACGGTAGGTTGCCTGATGCCCAGCGCCTGCGCCATCTCGACCTGCGTTTTCTGTACTTTCTCACGCAGTTCTGCAAGGTGAATGTTGAGCAGGATGTCCGCCGCCATAGCCCGGGCGTCAGCCACGACTTCCGGTTTTTCATCCGCCATCAGCTGTTCCAACGTTCTGCCCATCGCGTTACTCCTTCTCTTTGAATGTCTTCAGCCAGTTCGTGAATTCCCGCTCAGCAACAGGGAGCATCTCATCGTAAAAACGTTTTTCATTGCCAACCTTATTACCGGCACAAAGCACAATGCCGGTACGGGCCGGGTCAAAAGCGAAAAATGCCCGTATCGGCTCGCCCCGGCTCTGAATACGCAACTCTTTCATGTTGCTGTAGCGGGAGCCTCTCAGCGTATCGGCATTAGGTCTGGACAAACCCGGCCCCTTTTCTCGCAGGACCAACAACGCTGCAAGCACGCTGGCCCTATCGGTATCGTTGAACGAGGTAAACCAGCGCTCAAACGTATCCGTTGTTTTAATCATCCACACGGGACCTCCAAATCAATATAGGTCAAATGCTATATAGGTGTAAACCTATAAAATTGATTATGGAGAGATGGGACACGAGATTCATGCGTCGTTACTGCAAAGCTGAAGACGCATTCGGCTATTTCAGTGAATAACATGCAAGGAATTCACCGTTTTACGACCTGTCCCGAAAAAGCCGTTCAGGTATTGGCACAGTGCATGCTGAGCTGTCGCGCGTCACTGGCGTTCTCTCGGTCTCCCGCCTGCAACTCAGAGAGTCTCGACAACCCTAATTTCGGGATGTAGCTTTTCAATCAGCCCGTTAATGGCAAAGGCGCTCCCAGTCAGAGGAGCTATATTTAAGAAGCCCGCTTATGGAAACTAAGCGGGATTTTTGTTTACCGCTACGCTGAGCGTTTCGGGAAAATCAGGCTGAAAACGATTTGCGCGCCCGGCTGCTGCGACAGGCACTGAGCGCGAGCCTCACCGCCGTGCAGAGTCATAATTGCGCGTACGATCGACAATCCCAGCCCGCTGGCATGGCTACTGCGCGCGGCGTCTGCGCGATAGAAACGCTCAAACAGCTTTTCCAGATGTACCTGCGCGATCGGCGGGCCCTGATTAATCACCTGGATGACCTGTCGGTTTTCTTCCATGCCGGCTCGTAAGATGATTTGGCTCGCTTCATCGGCATAGCGAACCGCGTTGGCCACCAGATTGCTTAACGCCCTCTGGAACAGCATCGCATCGGCCCACAGCTGCCCTTCGCCTTCGCAAATCAGCTGAATATCGCGCTCCTCCGCCAGCCCCTCGAAATAATCCGCGACACGCTGTAGCTCCTGAGCAATATCCAGTTCCCGGCAGTTCAGCACCGACTGCGCATGGCTGGCGCGCGCCAGAAACAGAATATTTTCCACCATGCGTGAAATGCGTTCCAACTCCTCCATGTTGCTGGAGAGCAACGTTTCATACTCCTCCACGCTGCGAGGCTGATACAGCGCCACCTGACACTGGCCCATTAGCGCCCCTACCGGTGTGCGGATCTCGTGGGCCAGATCGGCGGAAAACCGCGTCAGGCGCTGATAGCCTTCGTTGAGCCTGTCGAGCATGGCGTTGAAGGAGACAATCAGCTGCTGCAGTTCCTGCGGCGCGTCCTGTTCGCTCAGGCGAGTCGCCAGCGTACTGGGCGTGATGATCGCCGCCTCTGCGGCCATACGCCTTAATGGCCGCAGCTCGCGACGCATCACCCAGTAGCCCAGCAGCGCAATCGCCAGAAAGGCCACCGCCACCGCCGCGATGACGCGCCACAGGTAGCGCGCCAGCATTTTCTGTTCATTTACCATCACATGCGCGACAGAAATTTGCAGTACCCTGCCATCTTCCAGCGTCACCAGCCCCGACGCCACACGCAGCGGAACCCCCTGCCCGGTCATTCCGCTCTGTACCTCATTCAGGCGCTGCGGACGATCCGCCGGCGTCGGCGTCACCGACGGTAATTGAACCCTGGCAGGATTCACATTAATTAACGGCGCCTGTCCCGGAATACGAAAGATTAAAACGTCCTGCTCGTTGCCCAACATGTTTTCGAACATCCCGGTGTTCGCCACCAGCCGCTCCAGCGGAAAGCGTTTACTGAGTACGTTTCGGTAATATTCTATGCGCCCGGTCACCTGCAGATCGCTACGGTGAATCATCTCCTGACGCATGGCGTGATATAAGTATCCGCCAGCGGCGCTGACCACCAGCGCTGCAACCAGGGCAAACAGAACGGCGCTTCGCAACGTCAGCGATGTCGCCTGCCAACGGCGAGCCAGCACGTTCATCAACGAACCTCGCAAACGTAGCCGATGCCGCGGACGGTATGAATAAGTTTGATATCGAACGGCCGGTCGATTTTGGCGCGCAGGCGTTTGATCGCCACATCCACCACGTTGGTGTCGCTGTCGAAATTCATATCCCATACCTGCGAGGCGATCATGGTGCGCGACAGCACCTCTCCTTCACGCCGGACCAGCAGATGCAGCAGCATAAACTCTTTGTTGGTCAGCGGTATCACGGTGTCCTGACGGGTGGCTCTGCGCCGCAGCACATCAATATGCAGGTCGGCAATTTCATAGCGATCGGATTCCCGTACGGTTCCGCGGCGCAACAGCGTACGCAACCTGAGCACCAGTTCGGTAAAGGAGAAAGGTTTGACCAGGTAATCGTCCGCCCCCAGCTCCAGGCCATGAATACGGTCCTGCACCTCGTCGCGGGCGGTAAGAAACAGTATCGGCACATCGCTTTTCTTGCGTAAAACATCAATAATCTGCCAGCCGTCAAGCCCGGGCAGCATGACGTCGAGCACTATCGCATCGTAACCATACTCCAGCGCCCGAAATAAGCCGTCGGTACCGTCGCGCGCCAAATCAACGCCGTATCCGGCCTCCGTTAACCCCTTTTTCAGGTAATTACCGGTCCCGATATCATCTTCCACCACTAATATGCGCATGCTTACCACCTCTTCACGTCTGCGGACAGATTAACAGTTTCTGCGCCGCGGCTTGATGACATTAATGTCATCAAACGGACATGGTGTTGTCCCGATCCCCTGGCCATGCTTAACCGGCAAACCATCACAGGAGAATGTCATGCATACACGCCATCGTATTGCCGGTTTACTGTTGTCTACCCTGATGCTCTGCAGCGGCATAGCCACTGCGGCGCAGACGCCGGCTAAAGCTATCACGCCGCTGCGCGGCACCATCGATCAGGTCTCGGATACCGCTCTGCAAATCAGCAACCGTCAAGGGGAAAAGGTCGACGTAAAGCTCAACGACAAAACGCAGGTTTTTAGCGTCGCCAAAGGTTCGATCGACGATATCAAGCCGGACAGCTTTATCGGCACCGCAGCGGTCCCCCAGGCCGACGGTAGCCTGAAGGCGCTGGAAGTACACGTGTTTGCCGCCAGCCTCCGCGGCACGGGCGAAGGGCATTCTCCGTGGGAGTCCGCGGACGGTAAAATCAACACCATGACCAACGGCACCATCGGCAAGCTGGTAAACGCCAACGGCCGCACGCTAACCGTTAAATACGGCGATCGGCAAAAAAACGTCATCGTCCCTGACGATACGCCGGTAGTGACCATCAATCCCGGCGATCGCGGCCTGCTGAAGCCCGGTACGCATATCGTGCTGTTCTCCGCCACTAACGATAAAGGCGAACGCGTCGCCACCCGCATTTCCGCCGGAAAAGACGGCACCGTACCGCCGATGTAATCCAGGAGACGTGCATGAAAACCAACGCGTCGCGGCCAGTACATCGCTGGCCGGTCAGGCTCACCCACTGGGTGAATCTGGTCGCCATGATCGGTATGTTCATGAGCGGCTGGGAAATCTACAACGCTTCGCCGCTGTTCGACTTCCGCTTTCCGCCCTCCCTCACCCTGGGCGGCTGGCTGGGCGGCGCGATTGGCTGGCACCTGGCGGTGATGTGGCTGCTGGTCGTTAACGCTGTTTGCTACCTGCTGTGGAGTCTGTTCAGCGGCCATCTACGCCGCGACCTGCTGCCGCTACGTCTGGCCGCGCTCCGGCAGGATATCTGGTTGACCTTAACGCTGCGGCTGAACCACCGCCTCGGCCATTACAATGCGATTCAAAAGCTTATGTACCTCGGCGTTATGGCGCTCGGCCTGCTGCTGGTGCTCTCCGGGCTGGCTATCTGGAAACCGGTACAGCTCTACTGGCTGGTGGCGCTGTTTGGCGGTTTTCCTGTCGCGCGCTATGTCCACTTCTGCGCCATGGCGGGCATCGGACTGTTCGTCGTTATCCATGTGCTGATGGTGTTAATCGTACCTTCCACCCTGTGGGCCATGCTGTCAGGAGGCAAACATGAAGGGTAAAGCGCCAACCCGCCGGGCGCCCGCGCTCGAGCCGGATCAGAAAAAACAGCTGGTAAATGTGCAGCGCCGATTACTCCTGCGATCCGGGCTGACGCTGGGAGGCGTGGCGATGCTGACCGGATGCAACATGCAGGATGGCGATCAAGTCGACAAAGTGCTGTGGGCTATGTCGCGCTGGAACGATCGGGTCCAGTCCTGGCTGTTCAGCGGCCAGCGCCTGGCCCAGACTTACCGTCCGGATCAAATTACCCACCCCTTTCCGTTTAACGCTTTTTATCCGCAATATAACGCGCCGGAAGTCGATCTGTTCGACTATCGTCTGGAAGTCTCCGGTAAGGTGGAGAAAAAAGCGCCGTGGACGCTGGAACAGCTACAGCGTCTGCCGCAACAGAGCCAGATCACCCGGCTGATCTGCATTGAAGGCTGGAGCGCAATTGGTCAATGGGGCGGCGTACCGCTAAAGCTATTCCTGCAACATGTCGGCGCCGACCTCAACGCGCGCTATGTCGGCTTTAAGTGCGCAGATCGCTATTATTCCAGTATTGATATGGCCACCGCGCTGCACCCGCAAACCATTTTGGCGCTGGATTTTGCCGGTAAGTCGCTGCCGGCGGAGTATGGTTTTCCGCTACGACTGCGGGTGCCGACCAAGCTGGGGTTCAAAAACGCCAAGCATATCGCCGCCATTTTCGTCAGCGATACCAACCCCGGCGGCTACTGGGAGGATCAGGGCTATAACTGGTTTAGCGGTATTTAGCGCCCGCGCTGCGCCGGTAAAACGGAACCGGGCAGCGTTAATGGCGCGGGATGGCGACCGGACGACAAAACCGAAGAGGCATCAGGCGTATCGACAAGACAAAAGCGCGTTATAAGGTCGGTTTTTAAGCCAGATTATTTTCACTCGCCTTTTCAAATTCTATTGCTGGAGAATATTTTTATTCATCGACATCACCCATGTTATGAATGTTCTCAGGGTATCCCGCCTCCGGGCGGGAGCGACGGTTTCCGTCTCGCGGATGTTTCTTTTCCAGCGCGTCAGTTTGTTGACCCCATGCAGCAACCTCCTCATCAAGCCAGGCCTTAAACAGAACGGCTTCGGTTTTCTGTTCAGCGGCCTGTGGCGACACCAGCCAGTAAGGCCACGGATATGGGGCGGTGAAAGGCGTAAGCTGGACCAGTTCGCCTCTGCAGAGCGCTTCCTGGACTAACGAGCGGCGTTCCAGCGCGATACCTTTACCAAGCCGGACGGCCTCCAGAACCAGGTTCGAGTCGTTGATGCACAAACCGCCGGGCACAATCTCTCTTTCAAGTCCCGCATTAACGCACCATGTTTTCCACGACTCCATCGAGAAGATAATTTTACTCTTCGCTATCTCTGATGGTGTTCGGGGAAGCGCGCCGTCGTTATAGGATGGCGCGGCCACGACGATAAGCTCATCGGCGAAAAGATAATGGCTTTCCATTCCTTCCCAGTCGCCTTTGCCCATTCGGATCGCCATATCAATCCCTTCCTGCTGCATGTCGGCGATCGCCAGACTCGCCTGTATGCGCAGCGAGATATGGGGATATGTCGCCCGAAACCGCTCCAGTCGCGGCACTAACCAGTGACTACCAAAGGAGGGTACCATCGCCAGCGTCAGCTCCTGCCTTCTCGGTTTGACCTGCACCAGCCGGGTGGCATCAGCGATATGATGCAACGCCTCGCGGACCTGTAAGGCATAGAGCCGCCCGTCTTCATTAATCTGCACGCCGCGACCGTGACGGATAAACAGCTTTAAGCCGACCATCTCCTCCAGCACTTTAATCTGCTGGCTGATGGCTGAATGCGTAACGTGAAGTTCTTTTGCCGCCAGCGTCACGCTGCCAAGCCGGGCCACGGCTTCAAAACTACGCAAACTGGCAATAGGTGGAAAATCCGACATGCTTCACTCCCGCAGCTTAACTCAATATACGTGACCAACAACCTGTCAGTAATACTAACCCGATCCGTTAGATACCGATGATATTCGCTATGCAGAATTTATTGTAATGTCTGTTCACCACCGGTGATGAAGCGTTAACCCGCCGCTACTGAGTCCCCATTCGTATTAATGAATTGAGTTGCGTCATTTCACAGAGACAGGAAAACAGGAATCATGATTAAACTTATCGGCATGATGGATTCGCCTTATGTCAGGCGCGTGGCGATTTCTCTTGAACTCTACGGCGTCGAGTTTGAAAGTCACCCGCTGTCGGTATTCAGCAGCTTTGACGCGTTTTCCCGCATCAATCCCGCGGTAAAAGCGCCGACGCTTTTGCTGGATAACGGAATTCGCCTGATGGACTCGTCGCTGATACTGGCCTATTTTGAAGGCCAGGCCTCCCCGGCGCGCAAGCTGCTGCCGGTCGATCCACTGGCGCAGGCAAGCGATCTGCAAACGCTGGGCTTTATTCTCGCCGCGGGTGAAAAGGCGGTGCAGAACGTGTATGAACACAACCTGCGCCCGGCGGAAAAGCAGCATAATCCGTGGATAGAGCGCATCACGATTCAGCTGCTGGCGGCCTGCAGGGAGTGGAATACCCTGCTGGAAAACCGTCCGGCGGCCGCGGTCCCCGATCAGGTGGCAGTAACGAGTACGGTAATCTGGACATTTATTCAGTCGATGATCCCCCACGTGGTTCATGCGGGAGACTTTAATCATATTCAATCCGCTGCTGAATTATATGAAGCCCATAGCGCATTTAAAAAACATCCCTTTGGTTAAGCTCAAGGAGATGAAGCTAAATACCCAACATGAATCTCCACGACGACCAATAGCGCCCGGCACCCGCGGGCGCGCAGAAACCGTTCAGCGTGGCGGAAAAGGTTAAAATCCGCTACCTGCCGGCATAGCTGAATGCCCAATCGCCACCGGCATACCGGAGCGGCGTTCAAGCGCTTGCTCCGCGCGATTCACATCCACGCCCTCCCCCTTCACAAAGGCCTGAAGCGCCGGCGTGACCGGGAGCGGCACCTTACGGTCCGATTCATACTCCGCGCGGTTGCGCGACAACGGTTCGTGGACTTCAACCCAGCGGCTGCCGTCCGGCTCGACGGTATATTTCACCGGCTGATCGATGATTTGCACGCGCGTTCCGACCGGAACGGTATCAAAGAGGTATTTGATATCGTCGTTACGCAGGCGGATGCAGCCCTGGCTCACGCGCAGGCCGATACCGAAATTGGCGTTGGTGCCATGAATCGCGTAGAGCCTGCCGATGTAAATCGCATACAGCCCCATTGGGTTATCCGGCCCGGCCGGCACAAACGCGGGCAGGCTTTCGCCCCGACTGGCGTATTCACGACGGGTATTGGCGGTTGGCGTCCAGGTTGGCGCCTCTTGCTTACGCTCCACAGCGGTGACCCAGTTACGCGGGGTTTCGCGTCCTGCCTGACCAATGCCAATCGGCAGAACATCAACGGTTGTGCCTTCAGGTGGATAGTAGTAGAGACGCATTTCTGCAACGTTGATCACAATGCCCTGGCGTACCGTGGCGGGCAGAATAAGCTGCTGCGGCACCACCAGCGTGGAACCCGATTTCGGCAGGTATACGTCGACGCCGGGGTTGGCCTCAAGCATGTTGCTCAGACCCTGGCCGTACTGAGCGGCGAAGGCCTCCAGCGGCTGGGTATTATGTTGCGGAATAGTGATGGTCAGCGGACTGCCCACCAGGCGGCTTCCTTCCGGCGGCAACGGGTAGCTCACCGCCAGAGCGCTCTGGCTGGTGAGGATCATAATAAGAGAACAAAGCAGTTTCACACGCCGCACAATTTCCCTTCCTTTGTGGCGATAATCGTGAATAAATTATAGCTTCGTTTGCTATCTCATATCTGATTTATCATCCTGCTAAATCTGATAATCAATCGCCGCTTCTTCCGGCTCCATCGCCTGGCGTTTAATTTCCTCCAGCGACAGCCCCGCGTTACACAGTTCAATAAAGCGCCAGACGTAGTTTCGCTGCAGCTGCCCGCGCTTCAGGCCCAGCCAGACGGTATTGGCGTCAAACAAATGGCGGGTATCGAGACGCGTAAAGGTATCAGACTCGCGCGCGTCGCCTGACTGTTCCGCTACCAGCCCAACTCCCAGCCCCAGTTCGACGTAAGTTTTGATGACGTCGGAGTCCTGAGCGCTTAATACGATATCCGGCATCAGTCCTTTACGGTTAAAGGCTTCGTCAATACGCGAGCGGCCGGTAATTCCCTGACGATAGGTAATGAGCGGCCAGCGGGCGATGGCATCGAGGGTTAACGGCGTCACCTGGGTCAGCGGGTGATCTTTGGGGACCAGCAGGCTGTGGTGCCAGCGGAACCAGGGAAAAGCCACCAGCGTCGGATCGTTGCTCAGACGCTCGCTGGCGATACCAATATCCGCGCCGCCGTTGTGCAGCAGCGCTTCAATTTCCTGCGGCGTCCCCTGAACTAACTCAAGACGCACGTCGGAAAAGAGTTCACGGAAGGCTTTAATCACCGGCGGCAGGCTATAGCGCGCCTGGGTATGGGTGGTGGCGATGGTTAAGACGCCGGAGGCATCGTTAGTAAACAGGTCAGCCAGGCGGCGAACGTTGCTGGCTTCATTAAGAATACGCTCGGCAATCAGCAGTAACGCTTTGCCCGGCTCCGTCATCCCCAGCAGACGTTTGCCGCGGCGGATAAAGATTTCGATCCCCAGTTCTTCTTCCAGTTCACGAATATGGCGGCTGACGCCCGATTGCGATGTATAGAGCATATTGGCGACTTCCGTCAGGTTGTAATCCTGACGGGCCGCTTCACGAATAATTTTGAGTTGCTGGAAGTTCACCCTTTCCTCCGGGCTATCAGACATAACATAGGCGCTATTGTTAAAGTCTGTTGTCCCTGCTAACAAATAATAAAAACCAGCAACTTATTCCATCCAGGAATATAGCCTAACTGACTAACAATAATTCACGGTTTTCCAGCGACGGGCGACTCACCAGCGACATCAAAATTTCCTTCACCGCCTGCGCCTGCGGTGATAGGCTGCCGCGAGCCGACATATTGAGTGACAGCGACAGGCTCATTGACGGCGTGCTGATGCGCGCCATCCAGCCATTAGCCGCGCCGCACAGCGAACGGGCGGCGGATTCCGGGAGTACGGTGACGCCCATGCCGCTGGCAATGGCCGCCGTCAGGGTGGTGATGGATTCAATTTCGCCGATAATTTTTGCCGACAGGCGACGCAGGGTGAAAGCTTCGGTGACCCGCGCGCGGACGGCGCTATAATCGCGCGGCAGGAACAGATTCATCTCCGCAACCGCCGTCAAATCCACGCTCTGCCCCGGACAATCCCGGGTGCCGACCAGGTAGAGATCTTCTTTCAGCAGCGGCTGGCTGACGATCCCGGCGACCGGCGAGCGTTCGTAGAGCACGGCCATATCCAGCTGACCGTCGATAAGCTTGTCGTTGAGGATCGATCCGCTGCTTTCCTGCAAATAGACCATCACTTCCGGCAGCTCATTACGCACCGTTTGCAGCAGCGGCATGGTAATGGCCGAAGCCGCCGTCCCCGGCGCCAGACCGATTGACACCTGGCCGCTTAGCGTCTGACCGACGTTGTTGACCGCCAGTTGCGCCTGCTCGCACTGGCGCAGGATAGTGCGAGCGTGGGTGTAAAGGATCTTGCCCGCTTCGGTCGGCGTGACGCCGCGCTTGGTGCGGATCAACAGCTGCTGGTCCAGCTCGCCTTCCAGGGTCGCAACCTGTTGGCTTAACGCCGGTTGTGCGATGTGCAAGACTTCAGCGGCCTGGGTCAGACTGCCGATATCGACGATTTTCACGAAATACTTCAGTCGTCTTAAGTTCATTTTGCCTCCTGTAAGGAACACCAGTACCAACACTGGCCGTTTAGATACAGAAGGTTTTGCAATTTGCTTGCCAGCTTTTTACCACAGACGCAAATGCCGCTGCAGGCCGCGTAATAAGGGATACTGATAGCAAACTGCGATTTTGTTGCTCGGTAAGCGGATTGCGGTATGCCCCATTAGGGGTATAAATGCACTGCAACGGTGCACCCGGCCGGCCAATGCCGGAAAAACAGGCACACTGTTGAAATTGTCAGCAAACGAACAAGCGCAGGTGATTCAGGCTTTGACAAGGGGGATGGTCATCGTTAATATGCGCCCCGTTCACACGATTCCTCTGTAGTTCAGTCGGTAGAACGGCGGACTGTTAATCCGTATGTCACTGGTTCGAGTCCAGTCAGAGGAGCCAATTTAAGGGAAGCAGACGTTCACTGACGTCTGCTTTCTGCATTTCTATCAGTTGGTTACCCCCTTCTTCAAGTTCACCTTCGTTCACTAAAAACCACTCGAAGCCATATCATTTTGATGGTAAAAATGCTGGTAATGCTGGTTCGATTTCCCTTTTACCAACAAATGAGGGGGTGTTTTCATGTCACTGACTGATATTAAAGCAAAAAATGCAAAACCCCTTGAGAAGGAATACAAGCTTACTGATGGCTTTGGTATGTTCCTTCGTGTTACCCCTAAAGGTTCGAAATACTGGCAAATGGCTTACCGCTTCGAAGGGAAACAAAAACTCTTCTCTATTGGTGTTTACCCTGCAGTTTCTCTTTCTGACGCAAGACAACGCCGTGACGAGGCCAGAAGGCTTCTGGCTCAGGGTATTGATCCTAATGCAAAGAAACAGGCAGAGGTTAAAGAGCTTAAAGCCAAACGTGATAATACACGCTCCTTCAGAACAGTAGCCAAAGCGTGGTTCTCTACGAAAACAAAATGGTCTGATGATTATGGTGATGCCGTATGGAAGCGCCTTGAAACTTATGTCTTCCCGGTAATCGGTGACAAAGATGTTGCCGAACTGGATACGGGTGATCTGCTGGTTCCGGTGAAAAAGGTTGAGGCACTTGGTTATCTTGAAGTTGCCATGCGCATTCAACAATACATTACGGCAATCCTGCGTCATGCCGTCCAGCAAAAGCTGATACGCCATAACCCAGCCTATGATATGGAAGGTGCAGTTCAGAAACCACAAACTGAACACCGCCCTGCACTTGAGCTGGAAGAAATACCCCAGCTACTGAACAAAATTGCCGAATACAAAGGCCGCAGGTTAACCATACTGGCAATACAGCTCAATCTGATGATTTTCATTCGTTCCAGTGAGCTGCGTTTCGCTCGCTGGTCTGAAATTGATTTCAAAAGTAAGTTATGGGTGATACCCGAACAGCGTGAAGCAATTGAAAACGTCAAACATTCGACTCGTGGGGCTAAAATGAAGCGTAAGCACTTCGTTCCCCTTTGTAAGCAGGCCATGAAGATACTCAAAGAGATCCGACAACTGACTTATGAAGAAGGTCAAGATGATGGGTTAATCTTTACTGGCTGTTATGACTCGTTTAAGCCCATGAGTGAAAACACCATCAACAAAGCCCTCCGCAATATGGGCTATGACACGAAGCAGGACATCTGTGGACACGGTTTCCGAACACTGGCCTGTAGTGCCTTAATTGAGTCCGGGCTATGGTCAGAAAACGCTGTAGAGCTTCAGATGAGCCATAAGGAAAGCAACAGTGTCCGGGCAGCTTATACCCACAAGGCTAAACACCTTGAACAGCGCCGCCTGATGCTTCAGTGGTGGGCTGATTTCCTTGATGCTAACAGCAACGATATGGTCAGGCCGTTTGAGTTTGCTTCAAATAAATAAAGGGAAAGGCCGTTCGCGGCCTTTCAACTTCATGCTTAATTACAATCTATGCTGAATATGATACTGAATCTTTCTCTATCGCTAAACCAGCGATTTTTTCCAGCATTATTTCCCAGAGTGCGTATTTTCTTTTGTGCTCAATAAACAGGGATTTTAAATACTCTTCTGTTGAAGGGATTTTTTCAGTCCATGTAATATCTTTACTGTAATCAATACTTTTTTTCATATCAGATGCCGCATAGCTGTAGTATTTACTCTGAGAACGGCTGATACAGTCCTCTGCCAGCACTCTACGGAGCAGAGTTGCAGAACATGCATAGCCATGCCTGTAAAGCTCACTCGATAAGGTACGAACAAAAGAACCGCGTAATAAAGACATCATCTCTGCGATTTCATTTTCACTCGCATTCATGACTTCAGAATCAAGTTTTCCATAACTATCTGTCCCGGACAAGAAAAGAATAACAAACGGAAAGCCTTTTTTCTTTGCTATGCCAGAGAACAAATCCAGTGAGTCATTATTTTTCTCTACCCGATTATAGATATTATAAAAAATAACATCACACCTGTTCTTAAATCCGTCTATACAAATTGTTTTTGCCTGCTGAATCTCGCCTTCTTCAATCAACGCCAGAGCCAACACCTCAGTCCATTTATCACGAAGCCCTGCCTGATCAACTGATTTATCTTCTTTGATTTTATTGAGAACCTGAATGGACTCCTCAGTACACAGTTCATCAACCAGCAACTCAGCAAACTTAATGATATATTCTGGCTGATTCAGTTTTCTTTTCTCAAAGCATTGCCTGATGAAATCAACATCCCTGATATACAGACTTAACTCAACAGCACCATTGACATCACCTGTCTTAAGAAGACTTTCCCTTAAAACACGAATAACATTGTATCCCAGTTCTTTTTTATACTTATCAAAAATATCAAAGTTAAAATACACATCACCTTTAAGTACGGAAATTATTTTATCCGCTACAACATCAATGCTTTTGTCTTTTTGTAGGGACAGGGATTTTAACCATATTTCGACAGCACCATTATAATAGTCCATCCATGATCCATCTGATGTATCTGCAATTTCGCTGACTTTATCAAATGAGAGCAGTAAATCATGGCAAAACGCCTCGGTTTTTTCAGGCAGCGTTGATACCGTCTTTTCAAGTGGAAATATGACATTCCTGTATAGCCCCTCAAAAAAAATCGCTGCTTCATAATAATCATAAAAGCGTTTTGTTTTAATTACCCTTTTGTATTCAGCCTCAGCCTTTTTCAGTGATTCTTCTGGAGTTAACAGATATTTATTAATAAGAAAGGATTTTGCCTGACCATTATCCTCTGCAATATCACAAATTATTTGCATGAGTTGATCGGCAGGTATTTCTTTGAGTAAAGCAAGTTGTTTCTTGTTCAGTTTAGCCATCATCACATCCTGATAATGTTTGGTAGACGCAGAAAAGCTAATTGTACTAACACGAGGACAGAACATTCAATAAAAGCATTAACATAATGATTTAAAAAGAAATCTGTAGCACGCTGTTCATTGATGAAATGCACTATTTACCGTAAAATATCCCCCATCACACAGTAACCTGATACAGATACGTGGAATGGTCAATGAACAAACTTTCGCCTGAAATGCCCGAACTGCAATCAATGAATATCACTGCTGATAACATCACCAAGCTTAAATCATTGTTTCCTGAAGCTTTTAATGAAGACAGTGTTGATTTTGAGGTTTTAAAGCAGCTTTTGGGTGAGAATGTAGACGACAAAGAAGAACGCTATGGCCTGAACTGGCATGGTAAGCGTCAGGCTCGCCAGCTTGCTCTCACCCCTTCCCGTGGCACCTTACGTCCATGTAAAGGTGAAAGTGTTGATTGGGATAACACCAAAAACCTAATGATTGAAGGTGATAACCTTGAAGTATTGAAGCTTCTTCAAAAAAGTTATGCCGGGAAAGTTAAGCTTATTTATATCGATCCGCCTTACAATACCGGTAAAGATTTTGTTTATCCTGATAACTTCCAAGATAACATGAAAAATTATCTTGAAATGACAGGACAAACAGAAGATGGGGTACGAATCACCACAAACGCAGAAACCAGTGGGCGTTATCACACAGACTGGTTGAATATGATTTATCCACGTTTAAAACTTGCTAAAAATTTATTAAGTGAAGATGGCATTATTTTTGTTTCAATAGATGATATTGAAGCATCGAAACTTAAAATTATAATGGACGAAATATTTGGCGAGGAAAATTTCTTAGCACAATTTGTATGGCGTACAGATGGCAATTTTGATAACCAAGCTAAAATAAAAAACTGCCATGAGTATATATTACTATATGCAAAAAAAGAAGTTAATTTTTCATACCCTCCTGTAGTTGATCCTAACATACCAAAAGGGAGCAAATTATTTAAATCAGAGATTAGAAATACCATTGTAAAGAATGGGCCTAAAAACCCACCAAGTAAGATAACGCTACCTAGTGGATTCCCTGCGATATTATAAGTGGAAGGCTTAACTGCGCTAAGAATACGTGGCCAGTTTACCATTCAGAAGCAGAAATTAGTGATAACAAATTAACAAAGCCATTAGTTATCGAAAGTGGATGGAGTTCGAAAGAACTACTTTTGGATTTTATAAAAAATAATTGTAATCCGATCAATGATAGTAAAGGACAAGAAACCAGTTTTGTACTAAGTCAAACTGGAACTATTGAAGTTGTGAAAAAACGCTCCGATTCACAAAGCCATGTAGTTTCCGTTCTAAATGGATTTGGTGGTACTCAAAAGGCAACAGCGCAACTTGATGAGATAGGAGCTTGCTTTGCCGGTTATCCGAAACCTCTTGATTTAATAAGTTACATTATTCAGATGATAGCTAAGGGTGACGATATTATTCTTGACTTTTTTGCAGGCTCAGGTCCAACTGGTCATGCAGTCATGTTACAAAATGCGAAAGATCGCTGCCACCGTAAATATATTTTAGTACAAATTCCAGAAGCACTGTCAGCCGAAAAGGAAACTCAAAAAACCGCAGTAGAATATTGTAGAAAAAATAATTTAAAACATAATGTTGCCGAACTAACAAAAGAACGCCTCCGCCGCGCGGGTAAAAAGGTTCGTGAAGACAATCCAGAATGGAATGGTGATGTCGGTTTTCGTGTGTTTAAACTCGATACATCTAACATTCGTCCGTGGGAAGCCTCTGCCGAAACACTTTCACAACAGCTTGATGCTTATGTAAGCCCAATCCTTGAAGGTCGTAGTGAAGAAGACTTGCTGACTGAACTGATGCTTAAGCGTGGTATTGATCTGAGTGTAAACGTTGAAACCCGTCAGTTTGATGAATTAACTGTTTCTTGTGTTGATGGTGGCAAATTGTTTACATGCTTTGCTAAACAAATCCCTGCATCTTCAGTAGAAGAACTGACCAAGGGGATTATCGACTGGCATAAGAGTTTGAAGGCTGGCAAAGATACTGTCTGCTATTTCCTTGATGACGCATTTGAAAATAATATTGCTAAAACTAATCTTTGCGCCATTCTGGAACAACACGGCCTGACTAACCTGCATAGCCTTTAAGGGATTGAGATGAAACTACATTTTGAATCTGACCTTAAATATCAACACAACGCTATAACATCAGTCTGCGATCTGTTTGAAGGGCAGGAAAAATGGGAGAGCGAAATGACTGTGCTGGCCCCAGCTCAGGGTGCACTCTCATTTGAAGGCGCAACAGGTTCAATGCCTGTTAACCCACAAATACCCGAAGATGATGTACTGCTTAAAAATCTGAACAATGTTCAGTTGAAAAATCAGCTTCCTCCCTCACCTGTGCTCGACAGCCATGATTTTACTGTTGAGATGGAAACAGGGACAGGTAAAACGTATGTTTACCTTCGCACCATGCTTGAGTTGAACAAACGCTACGGCATGAGTAAATTTATTATTGTTGTTCCTTCCGTTGCCATCAAGGAAGGCGTTTATAAAACACTACAAATCACTGAAGAACATTTTAAAAGCCTGTTTGCGGGTATCCCATACGAATACTATCTTTATGATTCGGCAAAACCTGCGGATGTTCGAAATTTTGCAACCAGTTCTGTTATGCAGATCATGGTAATGACGGTGGGTGCGATTAACAAAAAAGATGTTAACAAGCTCTATCAGTCCAGTGAAAAAACAACCGTGGACGATCTGGATAAGCCCATTGATTTAATCCGTGCTACACGTCCAATTATTATTGTCGATGAACCGCAAAGTGTTGATGGTGGCTTGAACGGTGCGGGTAAAACCGCACTTGATGCTATGCACCCCATGTTCACCTTACGCTATTCAGCAACACATATTCATAAACACCATATGGTGTACCGCCTTGATGCCATTGATGCTTACAACCAAAAACTGGTCAAACAGATCGAGGTTGCCGGGCTTGAAGTCCAGAATGCAAGTAATAGCCCCTATGTAAAACTGGTCAGTATTAACAATAAGAAGAATAGCATTAGCGCGACTGTTATTGTTGATATAGCCGATACAAAAGGGGGCGTAAATCGTTCTGAAATTACCGTGCATGACGGTATGACACTTGATGACGAAACGGGGCGTGATATTTATCAGGGATACAGGATAAGTGAGATCCGCACGGGCAAAGAAGGCTATCTGACACTGGAAACGCCTTCTAATACATATTATATGAAAGTAGGTGATGTCGTAGGTGATATTGACCCAATGCTTATCCAGCGGCATATGATTAGACGTACAATCCGTGAACATCTGGATAAAGAGCTTCGCCTTAATCCTCAGCAAATCAAGGTTCTTACCCTATTTTTCATTGATAAGGTTGATTTCTATCGCCAGAATAACGAAGAAGGGCTTCGTGAACCGGGTGAATATGCTCGTATATTTGAAGAAGAATATCTCAAAGCGATCAAAAGCCCAGCATATAAAGATTTGCTCCCTTCTCATCCAGAACATGCTAAAGATATTCATGATGGTTATTTCTCTATTGATAAAAAAGGCGGATGGGCTGAAACAACCGAAAGCAATAATACAGGCCGTGAAAATGCTGAGCGTGGTTATAATCTCATTATGAAGAATAAAGAGAAGCTTTTAAGTTTCTCGAATCCGGTGAGGTTTATTTTTTCACACTCTGCTTTGAAAGAAGGCTGGGATAACCCCAATGTATTCCAGATCTGTAGCCTTCGAGAGATGGGAAGTGAACGAGAACGCCGCCAGACTTTAGGCCGTGGTCTTCGCCTGTGCGTTAACCAAGAGGGTGAGCGTATACGTGATGATAGCATTAACATTCTGACTGTCGTTGCCAGTGAAAATTATGAAGCCTATGCCGAACGACTACAGAGCGAAATTGAGAACGAAACAGGCATCCGTTTTGGTATCATCGAAAAAGATGCGTTTGCCCATCTGATCTTCTCTGATTCCTCACAAGTTGTGGGTATCGCCGGTTCACATGAGATTTGGGCTGAACTACATGCTGAAGGTTATCTGGAAAAAACCGGGAAAATCACCAAAACACTGAAAGAGACTCTTTTCGATGGCACTTTTACTGTTAGCGAAAAGTTCCTTCCCCTTCAGGAGCAAATTGAATCTATCCTGCGTAAATCATCAGGACGACTCAATATAAATAATGCTGATGAGCGTAAAGTAATCAAATACCGGAAAGAGGTCTTAAACAGCCCTGAATTCGAAGCGTTATGGCAGCGCATTTGTCAAAAAACGCTGTACCGACTGGCATTTGACGAAGACGAATTGATCAAATCCTGTACGAAATCACTTTCTGAAATGCAGCCTGTAGCAAAAGCAATGGTCAGTTTCAGTAAAGCCACCATAAAAAAAAGCCAGTCAGGTCTTGGTGTTGAAGCTCAGTCAAATGGAACGACAAGCACTATAATTGATGTTGCAGAGCAGCCATTGCCAGATATTCTTGGTGTTCTTCAGGAAAAAACCGGACTGACAAAACGCAGTTTAAACACCATCCTGAAAGAGAGTGGAAGACTCGCTGATTTTGCTAAAAATCCACAGCAGTTTATTAGTGAAGCTATCACCAGAATAAACTACTGCAAGCGCTTGTCTATTGTTGATGGTATTAAATATTATCCACTGATAGGCGAGGTATATGCGCAAAGCCTGTTTATGGATAAAGAACTGACGGGATATGCCCGTAATCTGTTTGAAACCTCGTCTAAGTCAGTTTACGAATACGTTCCTAAAGATTCTGAAGTCGAAGGCCGTTTCGCTCAGGAACTCGAAGAACAGAATGAAGTTAAGCTTTATGTGAAGCTGCCGGGATGGTTTAAAATCCCGACACCATTAGGGACTTACAATCCTGACTGGGCATTAGTTATTGAAGACAATGGTGAAGAACATATTTACTTTGTTGTAGAGACAAAAAGCAAACACATTGGTCTTGGTAATGAAGAAGATGCGAAAATTACTTGCGGTAATGCTCATTTTAGCTCGCTCAAAGATCAGATGAGTAATCCTGCGAGATATATGCGTGCTACAAATATAAATGAAGTTTTAAGTGGCAAATAAAAAAGAAAAGGGCCTTTTGGCCCTTTCTTTTACCGTCAAGGGAACTACACATTGGGTAGGGTACATATCCCATATATGAAGCATATCAGACAATTTATGAAGTAAATATTCGAAAGTATATTTTACTGGATATAATATTAAACATCGGATGTCAAATACACTTGAATTTGTTTAAAATCATCATTACTACCGATCAAGAATAAATTCAACCCTCAATAAAGTGAGGAGGATCAAACCAAGTTCCTGACGCCTTGTAGTATCTAATAAAAAAGGAATGTTATATTTCTGAATATCAGGACAAGGTATATAACGATCTTATATCTATGTGAGCGAAAAAATTAAAGCATCTGGCAGCCAAATTAAAAGCATGTTAGCTACAAATAGATATAGCACTCTTTATTCTTAAGTCAAGCCACTATATCAACTTTATCTAACGATTTCGACTCACCAATATATCCATCGGATTATTTATTTAAAATAAGTGAGCTTATCATTTTTTGTTTTGACTACCAGAATTTCCTTTAACCCACGCCCCATTGGCAAGAACCTCACCATGACCATATTTATCATGATTTAACGGTGCATTTTGAATTTTAATTTTTGAAACTACCTGTTTATCTGATTGCGGAAAAGCATACTTTGGTTCATTAGCATGGGACATAGTTGAAAAACCAAATAAAGCTGACAATACTAATATTCTCTTATTCATAAATCACTCCTGTTATTTTTGGGTTTAAGTTCTCCTGAAATGTAAAACATAAAAAGATGTTATAAAATCGGGATGCATTAAATATATAATTTCATCCCGATGGAAATCAAATTTATCTTGCATAAATTAAGATAAAATCAAGTATAATAAGACAATCATCCTTATCTACATTGATATAATACTCTATCTTTTACCACTGTTGTGCCGCCACCATGACTACCACCACCTAACTGTTCAGTTGCTGTTGTATAAAACAATTCTTTCGCTATAGTGCCTGACTGACATGAGCAGGTGTTTGTTTCCGGGTTATTAACCAAGCAAACGCCTCTGTTCATTGTAAAAAAACCTGAAGTTCCAGAGGCTTTAACCCATTTGCCACTAACACATGATAATAGTAATCCATTTGATGCAGTTGCCTGTAAACCATTTGGAGAGCAACCCGACCCTACATTTGCTTTTCCATTTATGTATAAAAACTCTCCTGCATTAAGCCTACCATCAGCATCAATATTCCCATTTGAATGAATGTAGTTAGAGTTAAGGTTGCCTGAGGCCCAGACATATTGAGTGTTGACCTGATGCCCTACGTTAATATCATTTGATGCATAAATATTACCACTACTATTTAAATAAGCATTAACAGCACCTCCTGAACCTGCACCAACTGTTCCGGCAGCATAGACATCATTGGTTCTTAGACCACCACTCCAGCCTGAAGGCAAATCATTAGGATCAAGACCATTAGTCGCAAGGCGTTGCTGTATCTTTGCATTTTTATAAACATTTAATACAGTGGTATAGTCTGCAGCATTTGGAGAAAAAACGCTCAATGGCCTAGCTCCATTACTTAATCTTATTTCATAATCATTACCAGCGGCATCCCCCCCAAGCGAAATAGTGTCTCCATATCCATTATGAGCAACCACCTGCCCTGCGGCTGTGACCGTGCCACCTGATGTGATATTGCCACCAAAACTACCGGTACCGGATGCGATAATATTTTTTGCGTTGTTAATATTGTTACCTCCCATATTTAAATCACCTGTCATGGGGAGAGTTCCATCACGGCGTAAATATATGGAATACAATGCACTATTAAACCCAGTTCTAAATCCAAGTAAACCACTATCAGTAATATTGCTGAAATTAGAAGAAGACTCTTGCCATTGCCCCTGCATCCCGGAAATAACTGTTTTACTTTGTGTCATACCACTATCAACCCCAGCAGTCTGCATTGCTTTCCCAAGGAGGTCGTAGCGTGTTTTCCCTCCATCTTTCCATGCCGTAGTTGCCACAATCAAACCATTAATCACATAGTTAGGAGTCGATCCACTACGTTTTAGATAAATTTTATATGATGATTTGTAAATATTAATACCGTTATAAGAAACAGGCAGGAGCCCTTCATTTATTAGTGTCTCGTAGGTTATTTCACACCCTGACGCATTACACGTTCTTGGCCCCGGATCATTACTCTGACTACTACTCGATGTTAACGTAGAAAGTTTATCATAGCGTAAATTAATATATCCATTTACAGCTTCCCCAATTTGTCTAATCTGTTCTCCGGCTGTTTTTGCAGTAAAGTCCTCTTGCGACTCCTTCATATCTTGAAACTTCAACAAGGCCATTGCACTACCAACACCTAATACCAATATAAGTTCCAATAGAGAGAATCCTCTTTTTACATTAATCATATTCATTATTCCACCTTAAGTTATTGCTCTTTAATATTATAATTATCAAAACAACCAAATAAATCAAGATATCAAAACAGCAAAAACATAAAACAATATTAATAATAGACAGGCGGATTACCAGAGGATGGCCTATTATTTTATTGTAGACCAAGCAGAAAAACTAAAGATGGAGTTAACCATCTTTAATTATATGAAAGATTATAGAAGTAAATCATAACCATATTGTAAGGTGGAACACTATAGCTATGATACTGCTTTTATAAAGAAGTAAATATCAATGTATTGCTGTTACCACCAGTTTGACACTGTGTCGCAGTTTTAGCTACGTCTAATACCTCACCTGCTGCTTTAACATTACCTGCAGTTCCTACACCAGCACTATAGAAATTCCCAGCCGCCGCAGTAATAATCTTCGTGCATTCTGCTGCTGGCACATTCGAATATGTGATTGTAAAAGCAGAGCCAGCGGTACCAGAAGGTCCGGTGCTAACAGAAGCAAGCGTAACATTACCTTTAAAAGCATTTACAGGAGATGCAGAAGAACCGGAACCACTTAACATATTATCCGGGAATATTTTCGCCTGAACTGCTACAGTATTTGTCAATCCGGTAAAACTGGATGCTGATGTATAAAGTGCTTTAACACCTGCCTGTATTGTCGCTATATTATTACTTTCTGCCTGTGCACGTTGTGAAGCCTGAACCTTTGGATACACGATAAAAGCAGCAACAACTAACGCAGCAATAATCCCTAAAACTAATAATAGCTCTAAGAGAGAAAAACCTTTCTTACTTTTTTTTCTAATTAATAATGTCTTATTCATTTATATCTCCTATATTCAAATGTTAAGATATAAAAGAAATAATGAATATGGGCCTAAAAGCAATCCCTGTAGAAATATTTGTATGAAACTTACCGATAAACGGGCGACTTTTAAATGTAAAAAACAAAAAGGGTTGGATAAAAAATTATTATTTATAATTAATGATAATGATTTTTATAGCCTCGCACGATCTCTTTTAGTAACCCACTGCAATCGCGTAAATGCGTCGTTTCTTGAATTTGATGCTTTTAGTTCTTTCTTTTGTTTTCCGAAAGATTTTATCTTTTGTATAACTGGACTTATCATGGGATACTATTCTCCTTATTTTTATGACATTGAAGTACATACAATACAAAATGATAAAGAGTCAAATTTTATTTATACATAACGAAATCATCATTGCCATTACATTACGATATTAAAAACACACCTTAATATTAACCCATCATAATTCTTTCAGCGATTACCAATTGCCAAAATCAGAAAATGAAAAAGAAATAGTTTTACTACCTGAAGCGACATTAATTTTTGACGAACAAAATGTAGTGATAATTGACAAATCCCTATCGCCAGTGAAGTTTATATTAAGACCGTTACCTCTAACCTGAGAAAAATTATCACCTGACTTAGCAACTAATGATAAGAAACCAATACAATCCTCTATAGGGACTTGTGTATATTCAATAAGATAATACTGACTGGAACCGCCCATTGTACTAACTTTAATCTCCCCACCCCAAGAGTTTACAATTTTATTACCCTTAATCATGTCAATAGGTATTACTTGCATTTTCATTATATTTTCTGTCGTAAGCCATGTTAGATTCTTAGATACAGAACTGTTAGTATCGATAACATTTTTTATAAGTGACAGAGTTTTAACTCCTGCGTCAACTCTTTGCATAGAGCGAACTTTAGGATACATGATGAAAGCAGCAATCACTTATGATGCTATAACCCCAAGAACTAATATGAGTTCTAAGAGCGAAAAACCTTTTTTGTTTATTCTGTTATTATTCACAACCGTCACTTTCATTTGCCACTCCTATAGTTAGCTGATAAGAAATAAACTAATCCATAAATGATATAAATCAAGTTCAAAAAACCAGATCATATAGCTATCATTTGTAATATCCATCAGAGATAAAAATAATGGCAGAGACAAAAGGGCTGGAGATTATCCAACCCTTCAACTGGAAGCAAACTTCCTGACTTTATTAAAAACCAACAATACAGGATTACAAGATTGAATATGGAGTTATTCACCTGTATTAATGGCATCACTTTGTGAGTGATGATTAATATGTACAATTATATTTTGTTAATGTCAAATTTATTTTAAAAAAATACAATCTGAATTTAATACTGCCTACCTTTAAGGCTTGCTAAGAACAACCGCCCTCTTTTCTTATATTTAATCACATCTTCAGCACTGAGCTTAGGAATATCTGACAGAATTCCCATAACCAACTCTTTGTCCACATCGAACACACTGGTATCAAGCACTTTTGCTACTTCGGCTCCAAGAATAATTTTCTGACGTGTCTCAATCTGTTTAGCTTCAGTCTTTGATTTATGTTGTAAACGATTAAGTCGTAATTGAGCACTGGCAATTTTTTGTTGTAATGATTTTTTTACCTTTGGTTTTTTGCTTTCATCTTCTGTATCCATATGATTATCCCATGCTGTTCTCTATCGCTGTTATTAAAGACTTAATAAAACCATAATCTGAAAATCCGTAAATGTGGTCTGTTTCATTAATAATGATTGCCATCAATACAGGAATACAGGTTTTATCAAACCCATAGTCTTTAAACAGCTCAGCCACACGTCTATCAAAACCAGCACATGCGTTCATCAGCTCTTGTTCACCATATTTCAAGCGCCAGTCATGATAAGCAAAATCCATTTTATGGTATTTATATATTGTCTGTTCTTTTACATCTTCAATATCGACATTCAGGATACCAATAGCCTCATACACTTCATAACCAAAGGTCAGAATATCTTGCGGATCGCTAAACCCCTTATCACTTAATACCTGTGATGAAAAACAGGTTGCGTCATATATCTGATCGGCATGTTCTTCAACGATCATACATAAGAATGGCAGGTATCGTTGTTCTACTTCATATGTTTCAATAATGTGATAAAACTCTGTTTCAAAGTTATCGACTATTGTTTGGTAATTAGCATGGAAATTGTCAATATTTTTATTTCCCAATAAATCCAATGCTAACTTCTCTCTTAGAATTTCTATTTTTATGTTAAATTTTTCAACGCAATATTTGATGCGTTCATACCTTTCACAGGCCCTTTCATAATCATTTCTGTTAAATATATTCATTAAAAACTCCCGTTTATTATTTAATATGAAGTGTTATTTATTATAGTTCTTGTTATTTGTCAAAAAGGAAGAACATAATTCAGGAGCGTAGCAATGTTCGTACAGATTACATCCATCTTGTTGAGATTTTCGATGAACGTAAACTGATACTCGGTATCAACCCATTTTTAACCGTGAAGATAAGTAGAATCAGTTAAGCGCTGAATATAATATTCAGCAGACGGACGGACAGACCATTCGATAGCTGTCTGTGATGCGCACCAGCCAGTCAGCAATCAGTTGATTTTCCTGACTCAGTAAGTGCCTGTAGCGGTAGCAATATCCGCTGACGACAAAGAGCTGGCAGGCCAGACGGATAATACTCCCTCGGTGTTCTACTGCATACTGCACCATCCGCTTCCGGTCTGATGGCCTCACCACTTTTTTTGCCATCGCTTTCTGAAAAAACTGACACTGCTGATGCCATGTTCCCGGAACAATTCAGGAACTGGCACACCCGCCTCAGCGGGTTTGAGAATGGCGATGATCTGGCTGTCAGTAAAACGCGACCGCTTCATTGTAATACCCCTGTATTCAGGTTAGGAGACAATTCTACTTATGCATGCACTGGTTTTTCGAGGGGATTACCAAATCAGCATTGCCAAAGAGAAAGCCGGGAAAATGCCAAAAGGGTCAATGGAGGCCCTGAAAGACGAAATGACCCATAGAATCGGCAAACAATATGACGACGTTGAAGTGATCGTGAAGACGTCCAGTAATGATGGCCTGAGCGTGTTGTGGGTGACAGATAAAGAAATCTCTAAAGAATTTGTCGAGACTACTCTTAAAGACGCCTGACGACTGGTTCGTGCGTTATCTGGTGTGTAAACTTACTCTGACCACTTGGCATGAACACCTGCGGTTACTTCCCGCCCGATAGCTCTTGCATACGGTTGTCGGGTGAGGAGTTCAACAAACAACCTTGCGAGCATTTTTACTACTGACCACTTCACCAGTCGCTAACTTGCTGGCCTTTCTTAAAGCTGCATTAAACGCAATTATCGTAACTGGGCTATATTTATTTTTTACACGATTTGAATGGCTCTGAAATACAAAAATATCTTGAGGATACATCATCCTTCTACGCTCCAGTATCGTGCAAACAGGAGCACTTAGCTCAATCTGCTTAGCTTTGAGCCTTCCTTTCTCTCGTAGATAAGCAGTCTCACTTTCAATGTCTGTATAACGAAGGTCGATCAGCCTGCCAACACTAAGACCTGTGTAAAAAATCAACGCCCACATATCAGACCACGTGTCGGATATGTGGGCAAGATTGCTGTTAATCGTCAAAAATTGCTCAAAGCTTATTGATTTCTTCGCGTTCACAACTAAACCAGACTGTTTTCATAACTGAAGACACTGATTATCTCAAATGTTACACTCGAGAAAAACTACTGACATTTTGGATCACTGCCGGTAACCGAGAAGGATTTGCAAAACATCTTCACACCTACCTCGATCACCTCTCCATCTCGGGTAATGAACAAATGCCCCTGCAACTGGCCGAAATCAGTCATCCCGTCGTATCGAATCAGCACGATATCGCCCTGCTCTGGCCTACATTCTTAAACACTCCTATGGCGTTGTAATCTCTCTGTTTCCACGTAGGACTTTAGCTCCTAGTAGATAGTCGTTAATTCTTCATTAGTTTTCGTTCTGCTGTAAATCGCAACCACATATCCCCCCTTCACGAACGCCGGGTATGACGTCGATAACCCTAGGTGTCTACCAATCAGAATGGTTCGTTTTACCTTAAAGGGAACTCTCCATTGGAGAGAATACATATCCCCACACTTGGGGCAACTCAATCAGTCCATTGGGATGTAAACTATTTTCCATATATGGGGCATCAGACACTTCGTTGAAGTGAATGTTCTCAAGGAACACATATTAAGTGCAATAATAAATATCGATTATAAAATTTAATTTTCTTTAACTTTCATATTTATAAATAACATACCATTAATAAAACACTACTATGAGCAAAACACTACAACATAAAATGCATTGTTCATAGTAGACCGTATAATACTCAAAGCAACTCTTCATCTTCACACATTGGCAACGAATCAATCGCAGAAATTTTCTTTAGTTGAGCTAAATAATCTGGATTATTATCTACTAACCAATTCAATACCGCATAATTAGAAAGTAATTTTTTAATGTGACCAATAATCACTGCCAATTTTAAATTATTTGTACCATATATATTTTCGAGTTGCTTGGTCTCCATTTCCATTGCAGCCATTTCGCGTTCCATTCTGGCAAAATTTTTTGCTATGTCTTGTTGCTTGAGTTTAGAATCTTTCGGATTTATTAACATATCATCGGGAGTGTAATGTAATAATGATAGAGCAAATTTACGACTGAAATTATTTATACTCATCATCGTTGATACCGCTTCCAGCTGTCTTTCTGATTTCATTTTACGTAAAATAGCGAATATTGTTTGAGGGACATGTTGATTTGCTAATAAAGCGGTAGTTTCCGGGCTAATCCCATCAAGTAATCTAAATTTCGCCCTGAGTGTATCTACTGATATATTCAGCGATTGAATGATTTTTTCCTCTGAAACACCAGCATCCACAGCCTGTAATATCATACGATGCTCCTGAATAACAGGTAATCGATTTACATACTTGTTATAACTATAAGATTCTTCATCCTCTGAAATTAAACAAGGCACAGTGGATAGCCCAATATCCTTTGATGCTTCAACTCTTAAGTGACCATCAAGTATGATCTTTTGTGACACTTTATTAATATAAATAACTATTGGTTCTATGATACCAACAGTTTTTACCGTTGAAAGTATCTGAAGATATTTTACGCTTGACTTCACATTAATAGGCAACTCTTTCCCATATAGCAGATCAGAAACATTAATAATAAAACACTTATTTCCGAAATTAGGTTTATTCATTTTCTAGTCCTCGTTCGGGGTCAACATTATCCAAAATGAATGAAGGAACAGAATTTAGGCTCTCTACAGATAGAAGATCGGAAAACTCTCTATTCCTCAGTAAATTAATCATTATCTCCTTAACAACCATTAGGCTAGATATTGTAAATTCAGATCTTGTATGAGTAATTTTATGCCTTTTGACATTTTCTTGATAAAGCTCTTTTAACTCTTCAGAAGTAATCCGCTTCTTTTTTACTCCCTGAACAAAAGAATTATTTTCACTTCCCTTACCCGATGTTTCCCTCTGAGCTAAGATCCTTTTAATTGCACCTATCTGCTTTGAGTTAAGCTCACCAGAATTAAAGCCCTCTAAAAGAATATGTTGTATATCAATTCCTTTAGCTCTTGATATTTCTACAGCAAGATATATCGGCATTCTGCCAGATTCAACGGCAGAAAGTAATTTATCCTCACCATTTTCTTTTAATGATACAATAGAAGATACCCAATTTTTAGAACGACCAATTTTATTTGCAATCTCTAACTCAGAAAAACCTTTATTCTTTAATTCTATAATGCTGTTGAGAAGCTCAGTCGAACGTGGTTTTCTTCGAGCAATATTTTCTGCAAGACTCATGATATGACCATCTTCATGATCCACAGACTTTACTATTGCTGGGATTTGTTTTTCACCTAATATTTCATAAGCCTCAATCCGCCCTTGACCACAAATTAAATCGTACACATACGTCTTACAGGTTGAGTCAGATAACCTAACCGTAATAGGTTTCTTTAGCCCTATGTTTTTTATACTTTCAACAAGTTCATCGTGAATAGATTTGCTTCTTGAACGTGGATTAACGATCCTGATCTCTGAGATATCTATAAGCTTTATTTCTTCATATTCATTCATCAGTTGATTCCTTTTAAAAAACATCACGTTTAAGGATTTGTAAAAAAGGTATCAAGTCATCATATCGATAAAATTCTAACTGGTAAGGATTTAACTCTTCAAAAACAAACTGATTATCCAATAACTCAATTGATGGAAATATATAGTAATCTTTTGTATTAACATTTTGGCTATCAAGTCTAACAACGATACAAATATCATAACTAAACTTACGCTCAAACCGGATTCTCCAGCGCTTTCTCGTGTTATTAATGAAACAACGGAAGATAACTACAGATATTTTAACTTCATCATTAATAGTAAATAATTTAGACTCTTCATCATAATCAACATAACAACCTCGTTCTGTAATATCAAAAATCAGTTTTTCAACTAAGCAATGATATTTTTCTCTTAGTAAGGAATTAATTCGCAAATAGTCATAATCATGCTTTGGTTTATAGTCAATTAATTTATAAGCCTGTAATAGACCGCCAAAACGTTTCCTATAAACAGATGAGGATGGTGTATCATCATCTTCATCTATAATTATGCCAGATAGTTTCCCTTTGGTTTTAAAAAGCGCAGAGAGTTTACCAAGTAAATCATCATTACTAAGATGAATACTTCTATTACTAATGATATTCTGCGCTTGTAAAAATAACTCAGGAGAAATAATCGTTTCAAAAGCATTTTCGCATCTTATCCATTCATGTTGTGGGTTGTGAATAAGACGCTGTTTTAAACGAGAAGATGTTCGGTTATAGACATTATGACCAATATACTTTTCGTTAGTTAAAATCTCGTGGATCTTTCCTCTGGTCCATTTAGTGCCATGCTCTGCAGCAATCCCTCTTCTATTCAACTCAGAGGCAATAACCCTCTCTGGCTTAGAATTATTCACGAATTTATCGTATATCCACCTAACCGTTATGACTTCATCTTCCGGTCCTAATACTAAAATTATTCGATCAGTTTGGATACTTTTCCACTCTCTATATTTAAGTATTCCTTTATGTTTATGGTTTTCATCTATCAACATTCTTCGTAAACCATATCCAGCAGGCCCGCCTTGGTGATATCCACGACCAGCCAGATTTGCTTGCCCAAGAAAGACTTTTTGTGATAGATCCCGACTTAATGAAGAAGCTTTTTTTCTATCTATGAATAATTGAAAATCAGCATAATCACTATTACCTTCAATGATGGGGTTTGCACAATATATGATGCCAACACCATGCATTTGAAGTTGATGGGTATAATATCCAAATTGATCTATACTCTGAAATCGCCCAAAACGGCTTATGTCATAAACTAAAACTGCTTTAATATTTATTTTCCCTTCAACCACATCATCTATTAACTGTTGAAATGCCTGTCTTCGGTTTGCCGTAACCCCACTTTTTCCAGAGTCATCATATGTATGAATGATATTCATCTTATGTTCTGACGCAAATTTACTTATGAATTGAGATTGATTGAATATTGAATACTGCTGATGGTCTGTAGACATTCTCAAATATTGAGCAACATTGACTTCATCCATAACATCCACCTCACCTCAATGAAAAAGATTATGGTTTCATGGAAAAGCCAAATTTCAAAAAACCTTCCTCCACAATACCTTAACGAAAATTCACTTAAGCTAAACTACACTATAAAGCACATAGATTTTCTTGAGCACGATCTCAAAAATGAACACTATTTGAACAATCATCTCTGTCGTTCTAAATACCCGACTGTCGTTAAAAGATAAAAAGCCTTCATTATCATGACGTTATGTTTTTCAGTCATTATTCCTGTCGTCCAACCATATTCTCAAGGAATCTTTTCCCTCGTAATTTAACTCTTGCTTTAGCATCCGCATTAATGTTCGAAGTTTGTAATAATATCCCCAATACAAATTCCTTATCGACATCTTCAACTTTACAGCCCACAGCTTTAGCTACTTCCGCACCAAGGATGATCTTCAAGCGTGTCTCAGCACTCTTGGACAAAGATTTCTCTTTGGTCTTGAGACGATTCAAACGCATCTGCGCTGATGCTATTTTTTGCTTGATGGTTTTTTCTGTTCTTGGCTGTCTGTTTTTATCATCCGTATTCATAATTACTTTTCCTTTTAGTTGTCAAAAACATGAAATACAATTAAAAAAGGAAACGGTCAAGCCATATCAAGAGGGTTGAATACTTTACATTCCAGATTAAATTACGCAGCGCGAGATGATTGTTCAAAACAATCACATTGCTGGAACAGGGTTCATCCCTGTTAATGATAGGATTCATCCCGAAAAATGGTTTTTTGGTTTTAAAAATATGATATCAGTAAGCTCAAAATAAAAACATGCAACACGTACGAGTGCAGTCACTAACATTAATTATCTGATACTCTCCGCGTTACTTATTTTATTGAATCAATGAAAAAAATCAACCTGTTGTTTTTAGCCTCTGATTTCTGGTCTTAACCTGTGAATTGTGCAACACATAAAAGCATCTTTTATTTTCATAATTTCACCGTAAATTACACTTTCCCGCCTTACGGCGGGAGGGAAAACACTACTTTTGCCCTGTCGGGCGCTCTCTAAAACCATAATCATTAAGATTCGTGTAATACCTCAGCCGTTCATCCGATTCTGGCCCTGCTAATTTCACAGATATTAAAACTAGCGTTATTATTTAAGTATAGAAAAACTTAAAACATTGCCGTTATTTTTAGCTCCTTTAGGAGATATAAAAATAAAGCAATGCCCACCTATACACTGCTACGCAGTGTGTGGGGTCTACCGACGGTTGCCTGCCGCAGGCTAACACCGTTTCCTTCGGAAACAAGGTCAACGTCAACACCAGAGTTTTTCTTACGAAAAACTAAAACCAGCTTGGTTATATTTGAGGGTTTATATTTTGTCTGATATTAAAATTTATATTGAGGTTATATTATATAGTGGCTATTTTTCATCTTGATTTTAAAATTGTGAAACGAAGTTAAGGCAGATCTTCCGTTGCGAAAGCTGCCTATCACGCTCGTTGCAGAATCACAGATGAAAGAACAGGTGATACCTATGATTACAGCCGCCGTACTGATTTATACGGACATTTCATATTAGCACCAGTTAATGCTCCTCAACATATCGTAAAAGACTCTACAGCATTGTGGAATGAAGTTGAAAGGGTTGAGCGCCAGAATAACGGTCAAACTGCTCGTTATTTCGATGTTGCTATTCCTGCCGAGTTAAATAATGATGACAAGCAAAAACTTGTTCTTGAGTATTGTCAGAAAAATTTCGTTGAGAAAGGCATGATTGCCGATATCGCTTTCCATGATCTCGATAGCGATAATCCTCATGCTCACGTTATGTTGACATTAAAAACCATAGGCCCGGAAGGTTTTGGTAAAAAAGAAAGAAGCTGGAACGACAGAAAAATGTCTGTGTTGTGGCGGGAGTCATGGGCATCTATGGCTAACAGCTATCTTGCTGCTGTTGGTTCACCAGAACGTATCGATCATCGTTCCCTTCAGGCCCAGCATGAGGAAGCGTTAGAAAAAGCAGCGGTTGCTCTGGATAATGAAGAAAAAGCGCTATGGCTTGCTAAAGCCACTGAAACGAACCGCCCTGCAATGAAACGTATCCACAGTGCCAAATGGCGTAGTAAGGCTGCTCAGGAACAAAGAGCCACAGAACAAGCTGTTCGTGATGCTGCCAAGCAGGAAGCAGTTGAAGTCTACAAAACATTCGGCGAACTTGATCTTGAAATCGTCGTTGATGTCAGAAGCTTTACGATTACACATCTTGCTGAACCAGAAGAGATTGTATTACCAGAAACACGCTCCGGCTCTTCGACTAATGAAGTACAAAGACCCGTATTGGTAGCGCCAGCTCCTAATACCCGCATCAGGGGCGTTAAATCCTATCGTGATAAATCCAAAGTCAGTAAGGTTGTTGCTGGTAAGAAACCATCGGTCAGTATTTCTGATTCTGGAACAAATACTATTTTGAAAACATCCTCCTCTCAAAAACCAAACAGGGCTTCCAGAAGCGCCCCTGAACGTGTTAAGAGGAAAACAGCTACTCCACGTCAGGATAATATTTTTAAACGCTTCACTGCCCTCTTAGTTGATTTTATCAGGGATAAATTCATATGGGCTAAAACAGACAAAATTAAAGTTGATATTATCAGTGAGGAACATGATAAACGCATTGCTGAAAATTATGTCTTTGACGAAGTATTAGGTCATTCTGTTCCACGTGCTGAATATGAGAAACGCGCTAAGTTTAACCAAGATGACTACAAGCCAACACCAAATGAGATCAGCCGTTTCCCAAGTCGTATAAAAAAAGAACAACAGGAAAGCGAACGCTGTATGGATCTAACACCATCAATGCCACTTTCAGATAAAATTAATGTCCCACAATTAACACCGAAAAGGAATAGTAGTAGAACATAAATGAGGAAATACACAAGTTACCATTATATGGGTTTGATACAACATAGAACCATTTCAATTTTAAATCATGCCGTATTTAAAATTGAAAAATGCTATACCCTAAAAACCATAATATGAAATTGACATTATGCTATGGAGTCATAACACCACGTTGTGATTGTTCGTAACAATAAAAGTGCTGACAGCAACATCGTAAAAATTCTCTGACTAATGTGAATTATTGTTTATTGAAGGTGTTGATAGAGATAATTTGGAAAGATAGTAACACTGAACCCTCAATGTCTCGGTTTCCTCTCTTCGCTTTCAATCCTAAATACGAGCCAAGAAGGAGTATATATCAACTTTCATTATGGCTGGTTATTTCTTTTACAAGCACACTCACACATATAATAAAATACTACTATACTTAGCCCCCTTCTTATTAGAATATTTAGAACAATAACAACCTGTTATAAATCAGTTATGTTTATCATAAAGTGACCTTATTTTTATTTATAATTTCCTTCAGTTCTCTTTTTGCATTTTGTGATATACAAGCAATCTCTATCTTTGTATTTTCTTTATTTTTATTATGAAGTTTAACTAAGCTCTCATCTTTATCAACATCTTCCATATAATAAAACATATTTTGTGCATTGATTAAGTTACCATTTTGAGCAATGAAATAGAACTCAAAATTATCCTTTTGATCAAATATAACGTTCCTTAGGTCATTCAAGTCATTAACTAACCAACACACAGTGCTATTTCCACCTTCCTCATAATAACCGCAAACAGAATTTAGCTTTTCATTATACTCTGAGATTTTGTTATTGATAATACTCATTTGAGCCTCATAGACTTCTTGCACAAATTTGTAGGTTTCTTTTATTTTATTATCAATGTCTAATGAAAATGGATTTTCGTAAATCATGCATAAAATTAAATCCTTTGGTAGCTCAAAAGATACTTCATGTATTTCAAATGTATCTATATATTTCTTTACCGCATTCTTTATATTTGATTCAATTTCAGTCATAAATAGATAATCGAATTTTTTTCTAATTTCATCGAATTTTTTATATTCATCGGCTAGGAAAATTCCATGTTCGAAAAATTTACATTTTTGTAGATACCTTTGATACTCCTCGTATCCATTATATTCATTAGATTTTTCCTTATAGATTATCGAAGCATTGAGAGCAATTAAGTAAATAACATCATTTCGAATCAATGATCGAAGTGGAGAAGTGTACTTTTTGAAACATACTGGTTCATCGGAAAAGGTGAATATATGTTTTAATAAATGGTATAAAACACGCATATACGGGCTTACAACAGAATGCCCCATTAGTGTATTATGCGCTTCTTCGAGAGTCGCCATGCTACGGATATTTTTAAAGAATGATTTACCACCCAAGCTGACAACCTTGTTATTATTAGCGAACTTATCATCTGAGTCGAGATATTCGCATACTGACGTATGTAAATTATTATGAAGAGTCATCAAGGAATTATATTGTTGCTCAAAATAACTAAGCCTGCTATTAATTAAGTTATTCTCAAGGGTTTTCTGAGAAATTATACTTGCTCGCCTTGAACTTTCCGCACCAATCCATGTGGCAGCCATGACAACTACCGCAATTGAGAAAGTTATTTTTTCATTAAACTTCATCGTTTCGTCTGGAATGAATAACCAAACATAAACTATAGCAAGGATTGAAATTGGTACTGCAAGAGCATTCAATAAACGATTAATCATCAGAATAGCCAAGATTGATAGAACTTAATATAACTATACAGCATGAACATAGCAAAAGTAATTTTTTTGTTAAAAATTTCTTCTAACACCACCTCTAGCCTTTGTGCTTACTCATATAACATCCAAATCGACTATATATAACGATTTTATTTATATGACATACGCAGATACATTTATATTAAAATTCATCATACTGATAAAAAATAGCGATAATTATTTTTTTTAGAAAAAAGAAAAAACTTCGTCTAGCTATTCACTTTTTAATAATTAACACATAGTATATAATAAGGTCTAATTACCTTTTCAAACACAGCCCTTAGACAAGGACTGCAATCATTATCTAATTTTTAAAAATTATTACCTGAATCAAAACCACTAATAATTGTATAATTAATGGATGAGTTATCTGCTTTATTAATTTTAAGTTTGGCACCTTTATATGCAACAATTTGAGTACCATCTGAAAGGTCCACTGAAAAATCTGTAGTATAGGCTGCTCTAGCCATATTATGTGAAAATTCACGATATGTGAACTTTAGAGTACTCGCTGATTTTCCATTATATTCAATGGTTTTTACTAATGAATCACTTACCATGCAAAGTCCTTGCGGTACATACTGTATAGATATTTCACTTGAACTGTATGCAGTTCCGTTTGGTGGAGATATTGTATTCTTAGCTTTATCATAACTTACATAATTAACTGAATTCACAACAACGCCGTAAAGGTTCTTTAACCCGACAGAGGTTTTATCTGCATAATTTACATACACATTATTTCCAGTGTGGCAGTAAGTTCCCTCCTTAATATCAGACAAAGCCCCTGAAGCGCTACCTAGTTTTAAGAGTTCTGTTTTATACCCTGTAGCTGATTTAATCATTGGGTCACCCATATAGGCTGTATTCGTCGTACCTACAGCTGGGTTAACATATTCCTGAGAGGATATCTTTGGTGCAATACCGCTTGGCGCACAACCAGCCAAGATTAAAGAGCCGACAATAATAAGAGGGACTCCAGTTTTCATCTAACATCTCCTTTTGGTTATTGATTTTCATACCTTACAAAAGCGTATTATATCAATAATTATTTCATTGTCATCAAAAAAGCGTCGAAATAAAAACAACTAGGATTCCTCTTCGTCTTATCACATCTTCTTTAATGATAGGGGGTAGTATTTCTAAATATCTGAAAATCACCCTCTTAAAAAACATTAAATTATATTATCACTAATTGCTTTAACGATAAATTGACCATCCTATTTTTATAATTAGGATTTCTAAAAAGCCTAAACGTTTGGAGTCTAATTAAGATAATCTTCAACCCTATCATCTTTAGAAATATAATCACCCTAAAACTTACATTAGCCAGCCCCCCCCAAAAATATAAGAAAGAATCGTAGCCCAAGTCTGCTAACACTGAATACTTATGGGAAAAAAATTTATTTTAGTTATTACACTACTAATATGCGTAGATTATTATTACTTTTAAGTCTTATATACTATTATTTCAGGTTGTACAAAAATGAATAAGCTGTTATCTGCATGTACCTAGAGGAATTTCAGGATCTGGTTCGTTTGTTATTCTGTTACGTAAATCTTTGCGGATGATTTCAATGGACCAAAAAAAATTAAATAACAAAATATTTCAGATACGTTTTCATACCACGGAAGGTCAAATAGAGGTGGAGTCAGCCCTATCAAACGAAATGAAATCATCTTAACATAGCTGATTATAGAATTCATATTTATCTTTTTTTATTACACGTTTATGACTTTCATAATGCTTCTTGTTATATTACCTCTTGCGTCTCCATTTAAAAAACAGGAAAATCAAAGTAAATCTTCATTTACCATGCATAAGTATACCAAAATCACGTTACCACCATATAAAGAAACCACATTTCATGTCAAAATGTGGTTTAAATTTAAACTTCCATTTACATTCTTCGCCTGAACACAACATTATCAGAGAAGATTGCCTTACCTGCGATAAACCCAACAGCCGCAATTATTGGTAGGCTGATAGTAGCTCCCGCCATTCCTGTAGACATTCCGATCAGTATAGACAGACCAAAAGTCAGGACGATAACCACGAAAGCATACCAGCCGGGGTAGGCTCCATATAAAACAGTAGCCATGCAGCCGGTGCAGACGTGAACTCCGCGTTGGCTTTCTTTCAGACAAAAAGGACACTGGATAGTTTTGTTTTCCATAATAGCCTCCTTAGATCGCTTTCCAGCCATTACTGGTTTTAACAAGATTAATCATACTGTCTTCAGGTTCATTCATACCCTTGACGCCGGAGAACGCTTTTTTGTCCACCCATGAAGGAACATCCTCTAACTTCCATGTATAAGACACACGAACAACTTTCTGATTACCGTTTCCCGGTTCGGTCCATTCCTTTATCTCAGCAACAGCACGATGACCCACACAGGCACCTTTCTCACGGTCCCAAAACTCAACCTCTTGGCCCTTGTCTGTTACTTCCAGAACATCGACACTACTGAAACCATTAGCTTGTTGAGAAACATCAAGCAGTCCCTGATTAGCCAGACCTTTTAAGATTTCATCACTGACACTGTATCCAGCAGAACGATAGCCGTGATTAACCCGGCTGGGGAAACCTTTATTGAACACAATGTCATTGTCCTGCAGTGAGTAGCACAGCTTCGATTGTGATATTTTCGCGTTGATCGCTTTCTCAAAATCGCCTTTTTCACCGCATCCCGATAAAAGAGCAGCAAGACCTGCCACGAGTAAAAATTTACGCATCGTGTTATCCCAGAGTTAATGGTTGATCGTGCCGTTTCTCAGAACAACCAGACGAACTGGCATATCGGCGTTGTTGACGGTAGCGAATCCCCGGACCTCGAAATTGTTTACCGTTCCGGTGACACTGACTTTCCGGCCTTTCTTATAGGTAAGAACTTCATCATCAATACCAGAGTAGTAATCCAGCCAGACCATCCCGCCGCAGTAGCTTGTATCGGCTGTTTTAAAGAGCAGGTAATAGTTAGGTGCTGATTTGGGCATTCCCGTCATCATATCGCTGGCACTTCTGCCCTTCGTAACTTCCAGAACAGTGGCATTGGTGATAGCGATCCTTTTGCCTGTCCATTTCTTTTCTGCTGCCATCGCATTTTCTTCATAGTCTTTGCAGACAGCACCAAGGCCAGAGACCGATGATACCGGGCCAAGGCTTTGAGTCGTGACGGTTCCCCCCAGCGCTTTACCTACGGAAGACAACGAAGAACTGATTGCTCCATTAACCTTATTCACACCTTGGTTGAGCTGCTGGCATCCTGTCAGTGCCATTCCTGCCACAAGTAAGATTCTCTTCATTTTCATATCCCATAGGTCAATACATACAACCGGCTTGTACTGGTATGGGTCGCGTGAACTTCTCTAGATATCACTTTTGATAGCATTGAGGTTATCTGTATCGGCAAACCAGTACATCATTACAAGCAGATACTACGTTAAACGTAGTATCGAAAACAAGGAAAAACTACGATTCTCGTAGCTCTTAATGATGAGAGCGTCTATGAAGCAGCGAGAATCCCATAGAGACATTTTTTGTAAGCGTTTAAAAGAAGCGCGGCTTGCTGCTGGTTTGTCTCAAAAGAAGCTGGGCATCGCTGCCGGGATCGACGAATTTGTAGCAAGTACCCGTATAAACCGATATGAAAAAGGGGTACATGAAGCTGATATCCATACAGCACAAAAATTAGCACAAACGCTAAAAGTTCCTTTAGCTTATTTTTATGTGGAAAATGATCAACTTGCTACTATCGTGATGAACTTTGATAAATTGTCTATGGTGGATATAGAAGATATAATTGCTAAAATCAAAAAACATAATCAATAGATGATATTGCTTTTTCATTCGTATTAAAAATGTATTCTCTCACCCACATAGTTCCTTATGTATCTAACACACATCTCAACTTATGGCATTAATAATCCCCGGCTTTATTCACCCATTTAACTAATAGACTTATTGAACATTATATTGTCAATATCTTATCACTTTAAATTGCACCTCAATCCAACAGTTCTATTAGGTTTCATACATGCTAAAGCTCTGACATTCCTATAAGGTACGAGCTACTGTATAAATTTTAAGATCTGACATGAAATATCGCACTCATATTTATAGCAGACACTCCTAATGGCTGTTCAAAGGAACACCTAATTACTATTTATCATTGTCGTATCAACAAACGGAACAAAGAAACCGGTTTCTTTATTATATTGATTAAACTTGCCACAAAAAAACGGTAATAACTCCAACTTACTGATAGTGTTTTATGTTCAGATAATGCCCGATGACCTTGTCAT
>ENA-UOZI01000050-UOZI01000050.1-food-metagenome-genome-assembly--contig:-NODE-50-length-58314-cov-5.068110_pt1 | contig 58314 bp, 61 predicted proteins | sample MGYA00249871_ERZ772729 | MGnify/ENA primary metagenome ERZ772729 (study PRJEB29005, sample SAMN08379449) | food metagenome | isolation source: cheese - non spiked | study: EMG produced TPA metagenomics... | reverse complement strand
AGTTTCTTAACATCAAGAATGTGAGCCGTGATGACATGCTGGCAGCTCACCGCGTGCCGCCGCAGCTGATGGGGATTATTCCAACGAATACCGGCGGGTTCGGTGATGTTGAAAAAGCGGCGCGCGTTTTCGTTCGCAACGAACTTACCCCCCTGCAGGGCCGCATCACAGAAGTTAACGAGTGGCTGGGTGATGAAGTGATACGCTTTAACCCATACCTGACCGATGAAGACTGACGCGCAGCTGGTCAGCCTTTGATATCAACCGCCCTTCTCCGGGCGGTTTTTTATTCCCTTACGCCCTGCCCCACCATCAGAGCGCCTCAGCGCCTCGCTGCGCGCTCTTGCCCTTCACTCACATGACGCCTCACAATTAAACGCAGCGCCTCACCACGACGCAGGCGCGCACAACCAGCCCCAAAAAATGACCATGCCCGCCCAACATTGAGGCGCCAAAACCGCGATTAACCCCAAAACCGCGCGCTCGTAGCCCCGCCACGCCTGCCCGCTTTGTGTAGTGGTTTTCATGCACCTGCATGACATAAGCAAAAGCCCGCCATTCCTGGCGGGCCTCAGCAAAAACGATCCTCAAACGATCATGCGGATTCATGCAGCATAGTCATGCACTACCCTGCTCTGCATCGCCAGCAGTCCTTCTCCTGCGTGTTGATGGCTTTTTACCACCCAGCTTGCGACAGTCTTTCCTGTCGCGCGCTTCGTCTTCTTTAAATTTGTTATACGTTTCAGTGTCAAAAAACGAGATGGTTTCAACTTCATCTTTAGGGATCAGCACACGGAAATCCTGGATATTCAGGCGCGACATCCCACCGATAACGCCGCTTTCAAGATAGTGCTGATGATAGTTCGTCGTGATGCTTATCGTGAGATCGTCTTTATCACGATAGCCACTTAACATAGGGAGTATTTCCAGGTGTTCCGACAGCCCATTCTCCAGCGCCGGACACGTCACCAGGCCAACATAGATTTTTCGCGATGAGAGTGTCGCGATGATCGGAAATTGTCGTGCTGATGCTTCCATCAGCAATGACTCAAAAGAGTTATTCCCCACAGCCTTAGCCAGCGCATCCCAGCGGCGATCACCGCTCTTTGTACGCAACTTATTACCCAAGCCAGAAATTGCAGAAAGCACAATTGAAATAACAACCCATGCAATCTGCTTGATTTCATTGATACGCTGGGCTTTGTCGGATGAAGTAGACAACATGCCGTTGAAGCTATCCGGCGTAAGATTAAGCTCATTGGATAGCCAGCGGAACCCGCCTGTAATATTCAGGACGAAGGTTAAAAAGCCACCGAGCAGAAAGAACACAATTCCCCAGGCGGCGACAAAAAAATAAGCGTCCCAGCCATTGGAACGCTTATATCTGTAACGTGTTGAAAGTGATAGGTTTACATATATAAAACCACTAACCAAAATCACTGCTAAAAGTAATGTTGCCATTATCGGGTTCTGTAATAATGTTTTGCTTTGACATTGCTCGTTTTGATGCCTTCAAGCTTATCCATCTGATCTCTGATGGCTTTCATAGCTTCTTCGTTGGACAAATCTACGGACACAAAACCATCTTTACTCAGATTGAGCTTGTCCTGGTTCTCTTTCAGAACCCGTGCCAAACGTTCAACTGGATTACCCAGCCTCAATGCGGCGATACTTGACATAACCCCTCCTTCTTATATGGCGCGGAAGTGTACACTTCGTCACCAGCAACCACAACAGCAAATTCCTTATAACTAAGACAACCGTTTTAACTGTTGGTTGCGTTACTTAACTTAAGTTCATTGCCCCTAATCGCGCAAGATGTTTCTGCCTTAACCCGCTGCATTTAGCATATATAGTGCCTCTTATGAGAAGTAGGCACTAACCAAGACAATTTCTAACGCCTCGCGTGGCTCGTTGTTCAACCTTGCGGACGGTAAAAACCAGTTTTATCGTCCGCAACGTTCGCTAATGTAACCAGCTGTCGTCCTCCCAGACCTGCTGCATTATTTCCATCACTCGCTTTTTATCTTCATCCATTTTTAACCCGCTCAGCTCAACGCCGTTGGCGCTGCCCTTACGGATACGAATTGCTGTTTTGGGATACAGAGGGCGCAAATTACGGTAAAGCTCGGATTCAAGGGCGTCCAGTGTAGCCTGGCTAATCTTCTGCTCTTTATCGATCATTATTTCAATGCGCATACAGATTCCCCTTAACTGGTTACATCCATTGACCGGCAGTATTCATGGCTGCGGATTTTCGCCATCAGCTCGTCGGTCAGTTCGGACACCCACTGGATAGCCAGCCGCTTTTCTTCGTCGCTGCACTCACTAGCCGCTACAAGCTTGATAAAGAAATCAATACGCTGGAGTTTCAACGACTCCAAAAGATAGTCCTGCATTTTCCCTCCTATCCTCACTACGGGATAAACCAGCCAGCATCCCCAGGAAGAGACACTGACAACTGTGTGCATATCCACTGTTTATATATACAGTATAGAAGGATTTAGGGGTTGTAAAATATTTTTTATCAATCAATCAGATGAGTCTGTTTGCTGAGGTTAATCATTAACTTCACTCAGCGCCGTCATTATTGCCAGTCGCTCAGCATGGGGCAGAGCTGCGAACTTTTCGCGCCAGCGCTTCGCCTTACGTTTGATGCGCTCCCTGTCGTTGTAATCCTTACCCGCGAAAGTGTGCGAGTAGGCTTTCCCCTCCGGGTAATTCATCCAGATTTTCTCTGTGCGCACACCGCCGCGCGTCATGGCCTGAAATTCTTTCTGGCGCCAGCCCGTTAACAGTTCGTCATAAAGCGTTGACGGATAGCCGGACAAAATTACACTGACATTTTTTGGCAGGCTTTTAAGGCAGGCCAGCAGCCGCTCATGATCGGCAACGGTATATTCATTGCGATACCGCGCGGCACTGGTCCGCGTTTCATGCAAATAAGGAGGGTCAGCGTAAACCAGCACACGACCGGCAGAGGAAAAATCGAAGACCCTTAAAAACTGCACCGCATCGGCAACATCGATAAAAAGGCTATCGCCCACGTTATCAAGGAAATCAGCATTGCCCTGGCAGAACGCTTCAACCGTCAGGGGATCAATATCAATGCCCCAATTACGGCGGGCCGGTGGCTTACGCAACATGACAGCGCCACCGCCCAGGTGCGTCTCAATGTAGGTATCATGCGGCGGCATTTCCGCAATAATCTTTTGAAAAACACCGCTTGCGGCCTTGCTTCCCAGATAGGTCATTTCTGTTTTCCTCAACTCCTGATTTCGTTTTAATTCACCTGCAGCACAGTCGAAAATGACGTTACTCAATGAATGGCCAGCACTGTCATTTCTGACGGTGAATGCCGGAACGCGGTACCACACCGTCAGACCTGACCATGTTGATCACGGGCTATTCACGCGCTGAAAATGCACGCTTCATTCGGTTCAAAAGGTCATCCGCCTGCTGTTTAATCTCCACAATCTGGGACGGCAGACGTTGAACACCTGCCGCAGTACGGTTTCGGACAGTAAGGCGGCCTTCTTCAACCGTTAACACCTGATCGCCAAAGGCAACCACCGCACCAGAAATCAACGAACGGACCATTCCGGCACTGGCATCCACACCACGCAGAGACAGCAGCTCACTAATTTGCTTTTCCTGCTCCGTCATAGGGCTGGCTTTTGGCCTCACTTTGACGCACTTGTTAGTTACCCTTGCCGCGTCGCTCAGCCGCTGCGCTATCACCCGTTTTTCTTTCCGGGATAAAGAGCCAATATCCGCCCAGCTGGCACAGTCATTAATGACCGTGCCGCCAGGATCGGCGCGATTTTCAACCTCCCGCGGCTCCCGCGTACAGTTATTGACAGAACTCCGAGGGGCGGCGGGGCCGCCTGAAAAATCAAGGTCAAAACCTGAAACGCCGTCGGCCTGACGTTTCGGCACAATTTTGTATTTGGTAGTGCGCGTATGAATCAGCGATTCCGGCCCACGGATTGGGGAGTAAACGCCGGAAATTTTGGAGACGTCATCCCCGTAGAGATTGCCGTTTTCGGTGACTTCATAGCTGAGGCGCACGCGCAGGAGATCGCGGGGAACCAGCGGGCCACCCTGAGCACTCACGTACAAATCCCACGCGCTGCTGTCGGCGGCCTGACGCACTGGCTCAATTTCGGGGTGCAGGACCAGCTCACGATCACCGAGGCGGCGCAATTCACGCCACACTGTTACCGGTGCGCCGCCTATCTGCTGGAACTGACGGATCGCCCAGCGAGACGCCCAGGCACTTACGCGGCGCGCCATCTCTTTCAGAGGCTTGCCGGTTTCATCATCCAGATCGTCATCAAGCTGATAGCCATCAATATTTTTTGAAATGTATTTGGCGATATAGCCCGTTGCGCTGCCTTTCTCTTTCTCGATGGGTTTCATTTCGAAGCGGTTTTCAGCGGCGCCAGGCTCATTTCCATCCTCACGCATGGCGTGCTTACGAAAGATCGCTGTTGCCGGTTCGATATGCTCCGGGCGCATGAAAAGCAGGAGGTGCCAGTGCGGGGTTTCATCGTGGTGAGGCTCGACAACACGGAAACCAAACACGCGAATACCGTTGCGCAGCCAGGCCGCACGCGTGCGCGCCCATACTTTACAAAGATATTTCTGTGTCTCACGCGGTGACGCGCCGCTGTATTTGTTGTTCCGGCGCCCGTCGTACTGCATTGAGTGATACCTTGATGGAGCGGTAAGCGTGAAGAACGCCCCGGCCAGCCCGGCCTCATTCGCTAAATCTTCGAACCCACGCATTCGCGCCATCAGTTCACGGCGTCGGTTAGCTGGGTTGGCAACGCTGCCGGCCACTTTATCAATCAGCGATACACGTTCTCCGGTGTCCTCATCTTCCAGCTCCATCGCTTTCAGAAATTCGCGGTTGGCTTTCTTTTGAGCCGTCCACTCCTGCAAACATGGATCACTGCAGTACGGTGCGGATTTTTTGTGTACATACCCGGCCGCAACCATCAGATGCTCACGCCAGCGAGCGTGCATACGGCGCAGACGATTAAGCCACCACTGCGGAGACTGCAGGCGGGCCACTGCTTTCAGTGCGTCTTCCGCCTCCAGCTCTTCTTTGCAGTAGGCCGTCCAGCACGGAACCGGTGTTTTGAGGTGATTGGCAAGAAATCCCATGCGGCCATAACCTGACAAGGTGGCGAAATGAGGATCGGACGTGCGGGCCATCTGGAAATCAAACTCGCGGTTAAACTCGCTACCCAACAGGTCAGCAAGATTATGCGCCAGCCGTTTCAGCTCTTTTTTTCCAGCCCAAAGCAGGCGCCAGAATTGTTCACGCAGAGGCAACAAAGCCGCAGGCATCATCCCCTGCGGCAGATACTGCTCATTGACCTGATCTATACGACTAAGAACGAATCGCTCAAAGGTATTGATAAGCCAGGCATCAGCCGCTTGTTTGCCTTTACGGTCTACCTGTTCAAGTTTTTGAGCATACATACGACGGACAAAATGAGGCAGCGAAGCCAGGCGGCGGCGAACCGCCCGGCTCCGGTCTGGTGCTTCATCCGTTTCTGCCAGTTCGGCAATCGACAAACGCTTGCGATTGCCGTCTGGCGTCAGATACATGATCCCCGGCGCCGCATCAGCTTGCTTAAAACCGCCAATTGCAGGACGCGGAGCATTCCAGCTATAGGGAAAAGCAGTATCAGACATTCCTGCTACCCATCATGGAGAGCTTATTGGCCGCCTTATTACCTTCCCCTGCAGCATAATCAACGCCATACCATTGCCACTCATTGCAGCTAGCACGCACTGGTTCAGATACAGCGATAATTTCCCTGGCGGATTTACCTTCTCCACCCGCTACGCCCATGCTCCGTTTCGCGTCTAGTTCATAAATTTTAAGATCACGATAAAGAGAGCGCGTTAGCTGGGTGTCACTGTTGGATACAACAACGCTGCGCCCCAGCGAGGAAAGATGAAGAAGGATTGAGGCAAGGTGGTACTGGTTATCCTCATTAAATCCTTTTGTGTGATAGGCCGTAAACGTATCGTCGTATGGAGGATCGCAATAAATAACATCGTCACGCTTAACCATTGCCAGCGTTTCTTCATAACTTGCACAAACGAAATTGGCGCGTTTTGCTTTCTCTGCAAATGCGCGGATCTCATTTTCTGGAAAATACGGCTTTTTATAATTACCGTACGGGACATTAAAAACACCGCTTAAGTTGTAACGGCACAATCCACGATAACAGTGGCGGTTCAGATAAAGGAAATATACTGCGCGGTGCAAGCGGTCTAATTGCGAATCGTGGTTAAAAGCTTCTCGTACACGATAATAATTTTCAGCCACGATAAAACTTTCAAAAACTGCTTTAGCAAGGTTAATAAAGTTTTCTGTATCTTCCGCAATAGTACGATACAGATTAATTAAATCTGGATTGATATCTGCGACAAGATAATGAGGATAGTCTGTCGCCATCATTACAGCGCATGAACCCGCGAAAGGTTCAACCAGTCGCGGGCCAGCAGGAAGGTGCTTAATCAGTTCCGGCATGATGGCGGTTTTATTTCCCGCCCATTTCAGGATAGTGCTCATACAACACCTCCGTTGTAGTGTTTGCCTTTAAGCTCTGAAATTTCCTGACAGGTGACGCAGCACTGCACGCCCGGAATGGCGCGGCGGCGAGCTGGCGGGATCGGCGCATCGCAATCAATGCAGAGAACACGGGAAACGCCCGGCGTTTTATTTCGGGCGGTGTGGATGTGGCGCTGGCGTTCTTCTTCAACGCGCTGCTGTACAAGGTCCATTGAATCAGCCATCAGTGAATCTCCTGCGCTTCGTTCTGAATCTTCACCGCTTCCTGACGTAGCAGCTCAGCCGCTTCCGTGTGGTTAAGCTGACGTGACACGATACGAGCAGCTAAAGAATCCAGACGTGCAGCCATCACATCTGCGCGTCCCCGGCGTTCTTCTTTGCGTGCCTCAGTCAGCAACAGGTTGAGTCCAGCATCATCTGGTCCGGTTTTAGTGGTACGGGTTTCGATATTTCGCATAGTTGCTTCTCCTGAATTTGGGCAATAAGAAGCCCGGCGGGTTTACGCCATTAATTTCTGTTGTGGATTAATTCGGCATGGTTAGCCGTTTGGGAAATAAGCTCACCACTGCACGAAAATGATTCATTGCTTTCACCAGTTCCCGCTTTTCGTCAGTAGTCAGATCACTAATATTGACGCCGTGACGTTCTGCCGGAATTTTTGCCATATAAAAAATGGCTGCCAGTGCCCGCTCATTCTGTTTATTATTTACGTCGCGTGGATCGCGCATATCTTTAATAAACCTTTCAAGCTCCGGCTCAAGATTCAGACCAAACACTTTAGCCCTCAATTCCGCAATATGGTTCAGTCCGTCCAGGCGTTCACCGGGGCTTAATGGAACAGTCGCCGTAGCGCCTTCAATAGCCATGATTTCCCCTGTTTGGTTGTGGACAGGTCAGCCAGCAGTTCATCCTGAGAGCGGCACGGGTGCCAGCGTTTGCCATCCTTCCCCATGATCCAGCCGTGACCGTAATGCATTGCCGGGCTTTGCTTTATGAGAAGTGACGCGAAAGATGGTTCTTTAGTCAGCATAACTACCTCAGATCAGACCGAACGAAGCGCCGAGGCCCGTCACGGTATCCACCGCGCTTGCCATCGCCGGGTTGGCCTGTAAACGCGCCTGCATCGAAACGGCAGCCAGTGCCATCAGACGAGTAACAGAGTTAATGCTGCTGATAACATCGCGGCGGCCTGCGGTGGTTTTCACATCACCCGATACGGCACCGGCAGCAACACGTCCGATTTCAGCAGTAGCGCTCATGACGTAATGCGGCAGCTTCTCTTTTGCCACTTCGTTCATCGGCACGCATGGCAGGCAGTGAATCTGGGCCAGAAAACCGTCAACCAGCGTGGAGTCCTCAGTAAGATCGGTAAGCAGCCAGATTTCCGACGGCGTGAGCTGATGCGGTTGCTCCGGGTTCAGTTTGTTACGCAGCGTCTGGACGTTCATCCCCGCACGTTCTGCAAGCTTCGCCATGTTGTGACGCAGCGCAAAAGCCCGGCAGGCTTCGTCAAAATGCGGATGTTTGGAAACACGATAATCAAACATGATGTAAATCCTTTTCTATCCCAAAATGGAACTATCAGGCTTGCATTGCGACTTCGCAGCCTTGGGCCGCTTCCATCGTCAACGCGAACATGTTGATTTCGATAAGGCTGTTAACTCCGGCTTTTTTCCTGATAGGCAGGCGGTTTTCCCGGATCATTTGACGGGCATAGCTTGGCTTATAACCAGTACGGCGACAGAACTCATCCAGTGTGATGAATGGCTCAGATACCACAAGGTTGATGCTGGGGCGCATTGAAAAATTGCTTTTCATGATGCACTATTCCTCAGTTTGTGTTTAAAAACTTCACTATTCGGAACTATTCGCAATCATTCCGAACACCACAAAACCGATGATAGGATCGCATTTTAAATATGTCAAACACAAAAGAGACCCTTTCCGCGATCTCAAAATACAACTTTCCATCTCAAAGTGGTGGAAAGGAAGCGATAACACGTATCCTCCAGGCCTATGGATTCAGTACCAGACAGGCTTTGTGCGATCACCTTGGGGTATCCCAGAGCACTATGGCAAACCGTTGGATGCGCGATACTTTTCCACATGATTGGCTCATTGCCTGCCATCTTGATACAGGTGCATCTATGCTTTGGTTAACTACAGGACAAGGCTTGCCCACAACAAAAGCAGATAGCGACAGTGGATTGCCTTTGCAATTAAAAGAAATCTCAAACGGGATTTTTTCATCCTCTGACCAAGTTCGCTACGACTCTCGCCTTTTACCTCAAGACACAACTGCCCCATTCATTGTGAAGTTTGAAAATTCGTTCTATCTAGTGGACGAGTTCAGGGGAGAGATCAACGATGGAATCTGGTTGATTGAAATAGATGGCTTTATGAGTATCAGACAGGTTTACCGTCTTCCAGGCGGACGTTTACGCGTAGAAAATGGCCCCGCATCCTTTGAGTGCACACCATCGGATATTGAAGCCAATGGCAGAGTGATCAGCAAAATAACGTTTACTGAATAAGGAATATTGGTATGACTCAATTTAGCGCTTTCAACTATACACACAATAGAGATAAAGCCATCGCTAACTTAATCAACCTAATTGAAGGGATGACCTGTGACGGGAAACTAAGTGAAAAAGAAATGATTTTCCTTGATACGTGGCTGATGGAATCAGACGTTCTTTCCCAAAATTATTTCGTAAACTGCATCAGAAATAAAATAAGTGAAATCCTTTCGGATGGTGTAGTTGAAAAAGCTGAATTAGACGAATTGAAAGACCTGCTCCATGAAATGCAACGCGGATTGATGGATACTCCTAACATAGACCTTTACTCAGCTGACTCTGACAAGCATTTGCTAGAGGGTCTATGTAAGGGGCTTGCTTCCGACTATCATTTGAGCGATGAAGAAATCAGCTATTTAAACTGGTTCTTATCTACAAATGCAGCTTTAAAAAGCAACTATCCCGGCAAACATCTTTACGAACTGGTTCAATCAATCCTGAGTGATGGGGTGATCACAGACGAAGAACGCACCAAATTATTACAAGAAATTACTGCTTTCACTGGCTCAAATATTTCTGATGGTATTGTGGATGGATATTCCACAACATCACCTGTTGACCTAATTGATGAGTTTAACCCTACAGATAGTAAAGTCTGTCTCACTGGTAAGTTTCTATGTGGCTCCCGTAGACAATGTGAAAGTGACCTTTTAAAGCTTGGCTGCCAAATTGTTGATCGTGTTACTCAAGATTTGGACTATCTAATTATTGGTGCCCTCAGCTCTAAGGATTGGAAATTTCAAAGCTTCGGAAGAAAGATAGAACAGGCTATTGATTATCGTGACAATAAAGGAGTTCCGCTCAAAATCCTCAGTGAAGAACACTGGCAAACCTTAATGCGTGATAATAATTCTATATCTCAATAGGCCTGCAGAATGGCAGTAAGCAAATTAAGCAATGGAAAGTGGCAGGCTCAGGTCTTCCCCAACGGTAGGGATGGGCGGCGTATTCGTCGCCAATTCGCCACCAAAGGGGAAGCCATGGCCTTTGAACGCCACATTAAGGATCAAGCACAGGATAAGCCTTGGTTAGGAGAGAAAGCAGATAAGCGACGGGTTACAGACCTTGTTGAAACTTGGTTCAATGCTCATGGAGTTACACTCTCTGATGGCCTCAAGCGTAAGGGGGCGATGGAGTTTGCCTGCTTCGCCATGGGCAACCCTCTTGCAACTGAATTTAACGCCAAGCTTTTTGCAACCTACCGTGAGCAACGTTTAAGCGGGAAAATTACACGTTCTGATCGGGTAAAAGCAGTGACACCCCGCACCGTTAATCTTGAGCTGGCGTATTTCCGCGCCATGTTCAACGAACTGAAAAGGCTGGATGACTGGAGTGCGCCCAATCCGCTCGAAAACGTCCGGGAATTTAAAATTGATGAGGCAGAGCTGGCCTGGCTCACAGTCGAAGAAGTCAAGCAACTGCTGGCAGAGTGTGAGAAAAGTAAAGCGGTAGATTTAGTAACCATCGTCAAAATATGCCTTGCAACCGGCGCACGATGGGGCGAGGCGGAGTCACTAACAGGCAAGCAAATAAGCCCCGGCAAAATCACTTATATCAAAACCAAGGGCAAGAAAAACCGCGCCGTTCCAATAAGTGATGAGCTTTACGAAATACTCCCAAAAGTAAGAACATCAAAACCAGTCTTTACGGGGTGCTATTCTGCGTTTCGTGGGGCAATTAAGCGAGCGGGGATTGAGCTACCTGACGGGCAGCTGTCACACGTTCTACGGCACACATTTGCAAGCCACTTTATGATGCGCGGGGGTAACATTCTTGTACTGCAGCGTATCCTTGGGCATACTGATATTAAGGTGACGATGCGCTATGCTCATTTCGCCCCAGACCATCTGACAGAAGCAGTGGAGTACAACCCCTTAAATCTGATTTGATGGCAGCAAAATGGCAGCAAACCTATTCACTATGCTTTCATATTCCCCACTATTCGACGGCGCAAGACGTTGAAATTAAAGTAACTTATTGTTTTATAAGCTTTAAGTTTATGACTCATAATCGCTTGGTCGCTGGTTCAAGTCCAGCAGGGGCCACCAGACAAAACAAGGAGTTAGATGAGAAATCATCTAACTCCTTTTTCGTTTTATATGAATCGGGTCAGGTAATGGGTCAGGTAAGGAATTACTTCCCTTCCCTCTTCATCTCGCTGCCAGCATCCCCGGATAGTGCTTCGCCACGATATCATTCATCTTTTCTATCAGATCGTACCGCTTAAAAATGATGTGTGCGGTTCCTTTCTGGAAGTAACGTATACTGAAAAAATCATCTTCGTAGACATCCTTCGAAGGGTTGTCCCGAATATGCTCCATCAACCGTGTAGTGACATCGCCACGGTTGTCGGGTATCGGTTTACCATCGAGCAGAAACAACATTCTCTCCAGGTCAGCTAGTTGATCCCGTCGCCAACCCCAGTTCAAACTAAATCCCCAGCGATTGTGACTCACCAGATTGTTGACGATGATTTTCTTACTGAAGCTACAAGGACTATTGGTATGGTAGTCCCATGACAGTCCTTTGAAGACATTGATAATGCCACGCTCAAAGACATCCATTTTGTTCAGATGTAGCTGCTCAAACGTAGTGAGAATATTCGCCACGCTGATTGTAGGAAGCTCGCCCTCCTCCAAGTTCTTATGCCACTGGTCGCGAGCCTGAGCGTCCATTAATGCCATCATGCCAGACTTCAGCATCAAGTCTCGCCAGATACTACGGTCAATATTGCGGGTGACGGCAGGCAGCGCTTTATCTACCTTTTCGGTCATCCAGCTATCGTAACGGTGCCCGGATTTCATCGCCCAGTCTTGCACTGTGCCACCGCCAATTTCTGAGGTTAGCCGTGAAATCGAATCAAGCTGCTGAATGAGTTGTTCTATCTGTTTCAGTGCGGTATCGCGGCCAGTGACCACACGTTCGATATTGGTCGAAAGGATAAGTTCGTTGTGACCTGTTAACACGTCGGGTTCTGTTTGCATCTTTAATCGTCCATAAAAGCAAACACGCCTGCCGGAAGTGGCAGGCGCATTATGCGATGAATAAAAAGTGAGGAAAGTGCAGAGGTAAAAATCAGGAATGATGCTCGAAGAATTTACGTATTCATTAATCCGGTAGCTCGCTTTGCTCTGAGAATATCGGTAGCGGTCAGGAACGGTGCCTGCTCCTGCCATGTAAACCCTTTGCGGTCAGTGCGTATCAGTTCATAACGTTCCACCAGGAAATTCACCGCATCAGCCAGTGTTATTCCCGCTTCAATATGTTCCTGAATGGTCGCGTCCTCATGGAATGGCGTGTCGTTGAGTGTCAGGCCGTAATGCTGCTCCAGTAGATACGTTAAAAGTTGCTGCCAGACCTGCACAGGTGACAGGCGTGACGAAACCGGCAACGTGGCCGGTACAGTTGAGGTTTGCATGAGTTGAGTCTCTTAAAGAAAGGAACGAAAGATTTGATGGCTTACTAAGCTAAGTTGATGCAGAGGATCAGTCTTTAACCTGATTTGATGGATAAATTGCGATATATACATACCCATAACTGCCCAGCGTATCGGCTTCACAGGTCAGCCCATTACGGTACAGCGTGACGCAGTGCGCGCACCGGGGATTCAACTCACCGGAGAGCAGCATCAATTCCATATGTGCGACAAAATGCGGAAAAGCTTCATCCAGATCTCGGGCCTGCATCTCGCTGAATGAACCGTTGAATTCTGCCCGGTCTGCCAGAAAATGCAGACGATGACCTTCCTGCACCAGCCGAGCTCCAAAACACGGTGTGATATCTCGTTTAAGACCCCAGGTTTGAGTAGCATCTTTATTCATCATTTTATTCCTGTTAAAGAAGACCATGCTCGGCGAAAGAGAAAATCTGTCTGCCACCGACAATCAGGTGGTCGGGCACTCGAACTTCCACCAGCATCAACGCCTGCACCAGTCGCTGGGTAATAGCCTTGTCTGCCTGACTTGGTGCAACCTCCCCGGAAGGGTGGTTATGGGCAAATATCACCGCCGCAGCGTTAAAGTACAGGGCGCGTTTCACCACTTCCCGGGGATGAACTTCAGTGTGATTGAGGGTGCCGGTGAACAGTGTTTCGTGGGCAAGCAGCTGGTTCTGGTTATTGAGGTACAGCACGACAAATTCTTCACGCTCAAGGGTTCCCATTTTCAGTCTGAGCCAGTCGCGAGTGGCTTGTGTGGAGGTGAATGCCACACCCGGTTCGTGCAGGTGTTGTTCAAGCAGAACCAAGGCTCGCTTAATGGTACGCAGTGCCGGTAACGGCAGTTGAGGTGTAAAAAGAGTGGTTTGTTTATCCATAGCAAATCTCCTTAATTAAAGATGGTAAGGATGGCACTGGATTCGGCACGACAGGCGTGATGACTTTATTCGAGCAGACAGAACTGCATGAGGAAACGAAGCCAGTAATGACCCAGTGACTTATACACAATCACAGTGTTAAAAATAAAAAATCCCGCAACCCAATGAGGATGCGGGAGGAGGCTTGTGAATAATATCTATGTGAAATAATTTAGAAAAATGGGTTTTTTCCGAGTTCTATTATGAGATGTGTTCGTTTAGAGGCTTCTTAGATATATCGCCTGCTGAGTGCCAGTAGAAGACGTAATAATATAAAAACTGTGAGAATTAACGCAAACAATGTTTGTATAACAAGAAAATAAAAACCACAAAAATTAATTTAAAAAATGACACAATGTTAAACTTTCTTAAACTCATTACGAATTTCATAAAGGTATAGAGTTATATTATATACTATAAATATAAAATCCTTAGTGGAATATACAAATCCACTGTGTATTATGACTGTGTTATTTAGTTACCATTCCTGTGTGATTATATTAGCTTACATGCATAACAACTTAATATATTGCGAAAGCACAAGTCATCTGATATTATTACCATAACAATAAATAAGTTATTTTCTGGGACTAACAAAATGAAGCTTTGTTTTATATGGGTTAGAAGTTATAAAGGGTTTAGTGATTTTTCTTTAAACTTATCTGATGATTTTCATTTTCAATTTGATTACCCCTCAAATACTCTAACGAAAAAACAGAATGAAAATTTCATTCCTAACCTTTTCGATCCGAGTATCAGTTGTGTAACCGCAATTGTTGGTAAAAATAGTGCAGGAAAGAGTAACTGTTTAGAACTTATCTGCACGATATTACAAGGCTCAATACATCAATTTGACACTGAATTTATTTCTGTAATGGAGCATGATAATAAATTCTATATTTCCCATACGTTACCTACCAATTTAAAAACCGACTTCAGTTATTTAATTAATGAGGAAAAAGGAAAGGCTAAAGGTTTTAATACAATATTCTTTTCAAATGTGCATGATGAACGATTTTACGAATTCAGTAATGACGTTGTTACAGCCACAGCAAATAATGGATATGGATATCGTTACTTTAGCAATATAAGATGGAAAAAACGATCAAGTCTCTTTTCAATACAAGTTGATCTTATCACTAAGCATCGTCGCGGCTTACAAGATGAAATAAAAATACAAATTCCACAATACATAATGGTAGAGTTTGCTCCTATTAGGCCTCATCGACGGTATATAAAAAACTCTGAAGATTTTATCCGTGCATTCAAGAAAAGACTCAGTGACATGATTAGCCAGGAAAGCAAATTTATCTGCATGATGAAATATTCATTTTTATTACGAATAATTGACGTTTATGTGAATTTTCGACTAGATGAATTATCATTATCTTTAGATTTTATGGAGAAAGAACCTACAGATGCATTTTTAAATAGATCTATTGATTCAATGATACAACGACTCTGCAACATTGCAGTAGAAAGGAATGGAGATCCCGATTTCCCTACAGATTTTAATGAACAACTAAAGGCTGATTACGGTGATTTACAACAAATAGCAGAATGTATAGACAACATTTCACCCTCATTGATAAATAGCCACTTTGGTAGTAGTTCATTATGTTTCAAGATAAAATTTAACCATGATAATCATCATATAGTTAAAAAATTATGTCACGCATTCGGTTCTGAACGCATCATGAGGATGAGTTGGATTGGGATCAGTTCGGGTGCTAAGGCCTATTTGACTTTACTTGCAGTTCTTAATGATAAACTGAAAGGGACACGCAATGATACTTTGATTTGTATCGACGAGGGTGATTTGTATTTACATCCAGCATGGCAGATTGATTTTTTGCATAATTTAAATAAGATGCTGCCTAAGTTCTTTAATGCTAAATTACAATTAGTCCTAACATCTCACTCCCCATTTTTGCTAACTGACTTACCTCGTGATAATGTCATTATTCTTGAGGATAAGCATGTTGTTAATAAATTTGAGTTTCCTGTAAGGACATTTGGTTCTAACCTTTATGAATTGTATAATAATGCCTTCTTCCTAGAAGGTAAACGATTTGGTTCTTTTGCTGAAGCGCACATTAAGAACATCACGAACAAAATCAAAGATAGTGAGCTTCAAGGTGCAGAACTCGATAGCGTCGAAAAATTTATCGATATGATTGGTGATAAACTGCTTAGAAATGTTTTAAAAGGATTACTAAAAAATGATTAAATTCATTGATAGTATTTCTTCCATCAATCCTCAAAGTTACATGGATGGTAAACTTGTAGATTTTTGGGATATTTTGAACCCGAAGAAAGTTGATGATAGTCTAAAAAAAATTTCAATTTGTAAAAAACTATCCTCACTTTTAACTCAATATCGTTCTGGTTTTTATTTAAATACCGTTGCTGACGGATGTAGAATAACAGAACTTAGACATATTGAATATCTTGAATATTTGGAGCGCAATGATTATCAAAAATTGAAAGCTGTTGTACTGGCTACTCCTAATGAACTTGATAATTACATAAATGAAGCTTTTGAAATATTGCATAGAGACGATATTTCAATATGTACCAATGGAATATGGCAGGCTGTAAGCCTTGGTGAATTATTATCTACGGAAGTTTTTTCATATGGCTCATTCAGAAAGAGTGATAAATGTATTTTATTTTATAAGAACCTTGGGATAGATAAAAAACATTGTCTCTATTGTGGCGATACAAAACTAAATATCATATCCAAGGAAGTGCCAAATGCTAAAAATCATTATCGCAATAAAGATGGAAAAATATTATTTGATTTAGATCACTTTTATCTCAAATCCCGATATCCTTTCCTTTCCTTATCATTTTACAATTTAGTTCCATGCTGTGGCTTATGCAATAGTAGATATCGCTCAACGAAAAATTTTGATATCACTTCACATATTAATCCTTACTTTGAATCCTTTGATGAAAATTATTTTTTTGAATTTAATAAGGCGGAAGTAGCCGTTTCTATTAGAACTACCGTCCCATGTTTAGAAACCTTAAATGTAACATTTAAGCCTAATGCCCACAAACCGGGTGATAAAACCGCTAGCGATCTATGTATTGAAGAACGTTACCAAGAACAACTACATTATATAAATAATATACTTAAAGAGATCATATATTATAGTGATAGAGATTGGGATGATGTTGAGATTATAATTTGTGGAGTAGATTATGACAGAATACCTAATGAGCGTAGCAATATTCTTGATGTCAGCATGGCTAAATTCAAAATGGATTTTGTAGATGTAATAAAAGGTTACTTTTAGTTGATTTAAAAACAGCCTGAGTATACGTTAAATTTATAACGCCACAAAGGGGCGTTATAAATTTAGACTCTGAAAGCATTCGCTTCATACTTCTTTTAATTGATGCTAACGATAGGTGATAAAAATTTTTCCCATGGATATTTTCTGATGACTAGTGCTGAACATATAGGTTGAGTGAGCTTGTTGAGGTTTCATACTGTTAAATAATATTTTACTAAATGAATAAGTTTTAGGAAGCAATCAATACTACCCCCCAGATCATATCTACTTAATTTTAAAGGTAAGCAATATATACCGTCTGCCCCTCGCTCACGGCAGACTTTATAACCAGAAGCGGATACATTTACCTGAAGAACGAAACCGACCACTGCGCTCGTGGTTCGGAAGTGCCAAGGATGTCGGTGGATACTAAGCGACAAAAAAAGAACCCCGACTGCTGGAGGCAATCAGGTTAGTAATGCCACCAGTGCGGAACCCGCTACCAGTAGAATGTGAATGTATTGATCGAATTTCATATTCTTCCTTAATGAAAGTTAGCGTGTTTTCTTTTGCTGACTCAGTCTTCGTTAGCGACGAAACTGGCTCAGACATCACGCACGCCTTAAATGCAAAAGCCCCTGTTGCGTGAGCAACAGGGGCTGGATTTATTTTGTGTCGATGACGGTATCAGTATCCGGTTTTAACTTTGTACATCAGCAACGTTTTGCTGCCCCTGACAATCTTCACATACAGACCGTTATCCTTTGCGCCACGCACGAAACTGGCCTTCACATCGCCCTGACACTCACCGCCATCGTAGGGCACATTAATACCGGTCTCATGTACCAGGTCGATAACACCAAAATTATTATCAGCACAGGCAGTGCCCGGCCAGTCCTGAATCAAAGCAAATTTATGGTCGTCACTGACACCACTCAGCGAGCAGACAGAGCTATTGATATCGTTTCCCTGACACCAGTACGACTCGCCCGGATTGTCTTTATCCATCAGTTGTTCGGGTAACTGCGCTGCACTAGCGGTAAAAGACAACACAACGGCGGATACTGCAGTAATCATCTTGAACATGGTTTACTCCCTGAATCATCAGTGGCGCATGGCTACGCAGATTTCTTCTGTGCCAGTCATGGCATGATTAAAAGCGTTTATAGCGGAACAGCTCTTTACCCTGGTACAGCACCACCAGGTCGTCGTAATCTGGCTTTTTGTGATTGGGCATAAAGGTGGCAATCGTCCCGGGACGGCACAGGTCTTTTACGGTGACACCATATTTCTGGTCTGGTGTAATGGTGAAACCTTTTGACGCTTCATCGCGCCGGATGCTTATCCAGCCCCACAATCCACCCTCGCAGTCTTTGAGCGGTGCTGAACGTACGGTCACCATTCCACCGCTGCGATCAGCAAACATAGCTTCACATTTCCCGGTAACCTGACGGTGTGCATCACACCAGAAAATATTGCCGCCTTTATTGTTTACCGCAGCAGGTAATACCCGGTTGTAAGGCGCACCCTGCACCGTGGCGCAAGTCAGCAGACTGCCTGCTATCAGCAGCGTTCTGAACATTGGTTTCATGATAATTTCCTTTAAAGAGAAGCCACCGGTTGAAGGCCGATGGGAATACTTCAGGCCACCAGCGTCAGGAACAGCATCACCAGCCAGACCCAGAAATAAGCTGGTTTCTGCCCCAATGATTTAGCCCGTCGCCAGAGATAGAACGGCACCAGCCACGCCAGCTTGCCGAAGGCTGCCGTATCCACCCCAGCCTTACGCAGACGTCTTTCATCCAGGTAGCCCAGAGCGATATTGAGCAGCAATGTAATAAACCAGTACTGTCCACCCGATACGGCGTCATAGGCCTCCTCAAAATCCATACCGCTCAGTCCCGCCGTCCACAGTTCAAGCGCGTAGCCAATGAACGGGGCAAAAGCCAGTGTCCAAACGACACCACCCGGAATGCTGTGCCCCGGCAGTGCCGGTGGTGTGATGCAATGCGCCAGCGCGGCCGTCAGCGAGGTGGTGGATAAGGGTTGCCAGTCTGTCATTCCCGGCTGCCACACCAGTGTGGATGCGGTAAGTTCGCCGCGTTTAACACGCTCCGTCATTTCCTCTTCGGTGATATCGTCGTGGCGGATGCCATTTTTCTCGTAATGCCAGTTCATGATTCTCCTTGTCTCTGAAATACCGGCACAGGCCGGAGGTTGATTAAGCAGCACTACCCGCTGAGCTTCTGTCAGGAGAGGTCAGTAACAGGGCCTCGCGAATGAAACTAAAGTGAGGAAGTGCGTGGATGAAAGCAGGCTGACTGGTCAACTGGCTGATGGTTTTTCTGGGTGTAAAAGGGGTGTTCAGCACTGTGACGGCGTGAATATCTGTCAGCGGATGGACCATGATATGCCCCCGAAACTCACCGGCCAGATACCAGCAACCTGACTGCGAAATCAGACGGTACGGGGCCAGGCTCTCACAGCGTTGCCCTTCGGCCAACAGCGTCACCCGCTGGCGGGAGGTAATGGCGGTTACCAGTCGGTAAAACACCAGTGAGCCGGAAGGACTCACCCCATGTGGCAGTTGCCACACCAGACAGGGTGCATCATCCGACGCCAGCAGCGCACTGACCAGTCTGCGGTCAAACCCCGGAAAGACATCAGCAAGCCCGGTGCGGTGAGCAAAGGTCAGTACATCCAGTTCACCCTGCGCACCGTTACCTCCGGTACGCAGTCGACAGAGGCCCTGACGGTACTCCAGGTCTAGGTATATGAGCCGCTCACGAAAATCCCGCCGCAGAGTGCGAACCGACACCCCGAACTCGGCGGCAAGCTGCGTCACGCTCAGAGTTTCGCCCGCCACTAGGCGACCGATGATGAGTGACAGTCTGACCGCCAGCCGGTCATGGCGACGTTCTGCCTGTGTCATGGAACATTCTCCGTGAAGGATTAACTAGCTGAAATTAATGTGATTACTTTACAGAGGGGGGTGGACAGGGAATGGACACTGCGGGAACTATTTTTTGCATCCGCAATATGCGAGAACGGACGCGGCCTGCAGCAATATCAGATTGTTTTATAAACAATCTCAGTGAGGGGTAACGGACAGGTGGTGTCCATTATTAACGCAGCGATAACAATACCGGCGTTATGGAGAGTACAATTCGCTCTGTTACAGCTGCTCAAGCAGGGTTTCCGCCATCACCCACAGGGCACGATTAAGCTTCACATCGCCATCGATACCACGTACCGCACGGGTATGGGTCCGTCCACCTTTTGCACTACGACCACTTAGACCGCCTTTAATCAGGTTTTCCTGGATACGCTGATAGGTGGTCCACAGGTCATCACTGTAATCCTCGTAACGACGGGGAGTCAGAACCTGCGCCTCGGTTACCGGCTGGTGGTCCTCGCCAAAGCGGTAAGTGATTGCGGCTTTAGCGAGTGCATGACGGACCGGTGGTGGCAGCATCAGCGATTGCATGGCATCGCGCTTTTCCTCCACATGGTCAAAAATTCCCAGTACCTCATACGCCCCTTCAATCACCTGACTCACCACGTCTCCCTTGTGCGGAACGCGCACCTCGCCAAACGTCTCGCCGCAAATCAAACCATTCTGGCAGACCTCGCGAAACAACCCTGGCAGCATCTGGTAGGAACTGGAGCCATCGTGGGAATTCAGAAGAATGATTTCCGGCACCTGTTTACCGGTGATCTGGCCCTCACGGCGCAGGCGCAACATGTGCTTGGTGTGCTCCCGACGTTCTGGGTCACGAACACGGGTCTGACAGGCAAAGAACGGCTGAAAGCCTTCGCGCTGTAGGCTGTCGAGAAGAGTAATGGTCGGAATGTAGGTGTATCGCTCGCTGCGGGATTCGTGTTTATTCTCGCTAAAAACACTCGGTACCACGCGAAACAACTCTTCACGAGTTAAAGGGCGATCACGACGGATGACATTAGCTGCGCCAAAGCGCGAAGCCAGATAGGTCATAAGCAGACTCCTTACGGAAATTAAATAAAGGAAAGCTCTGTCGCACAGGCGACAGAGTTCAGGGAATAGCAAAGAGTTGAAGAAAATTCAGAAGAAGAAACTCCAGACGGCACGAGCGACAGATACAACGGTGTCGCGTACAGCCTGGATGATGGTCCGAACCGAGGTCGGTATCAGTGGCATGGAACTTACCGTATCCAGAAACGTACCTACCGTCTCACCAAAATCGTCGCGGGCTTTTTTATTAACGGTATCAGTACGAAGTGGCGCACTGAGCTGTACCGCCACGGGGCTACTGGCCTCACGAGGAAGGCTACGAATCATCCGCTCAGCCATCACCCTTAGTCCCCACTGTAATCGGACCGACACCGCACAGACTGGATTTACCGGCTGGAACAGCTCATGCAACAGGCCGATTTTGCGGCTGATATTTTGCTTCTGCTCCGTGGAGAGTTTATTGCCACTGCTGGTGGGTTCGACTTTATCTGCCTGACTGATAACAAACAGCACCTTATGCCGGTAAGACTCACCGATCACCTGGCGGTAAAAATGTTCATCTACTGCCAGCGCCCGGTCATCGGCCTTAATCAACCACAGCACCAAGTCTAGGTGAGGAAGCTGTTCACGGTAAAGAGCAGCATATTCGGTATCACGTGCGCCACTTTCCCCTACTCCAGGCAAATCCACCAGCGTCATAAACCGTCCTCCAACCTGAAAACGAAAGCGCAGGGGTTCACGGGTACATGCCACCACATCGCTGACCGGCGATACCTCACCGGCAAACAGGGCATTACATAATGACGATTTTCCCGCTCCGGTTTTGCCCATAATGCCGATCACCGGTTCATAGCTGGTTAGCTGGCTTACCTGGTGCAGAATGCGTTCAGACACCCATTGCGACAAGCCAGAAAGTGAGTTCTGCAGTGGCTGCAGACCTTCAGAATTGTTCATCACTACTCCTATGAAAAATAAAACAAAAACGGCAGAACCGTGAGGTTCTGCCGTTAATCGGGTATGTTCAGAAGAATGATATATATCCGAAGATTTTTTAATGCACACAGGTGCTGGAATTGGTAGAACCTTTCAGAGCCTGCGAAGCCGCTTACCGGAAAAAGGCATTATCTGACTTGATTATAGATGCAGTCGATAAGAACAAATTGCGATAAAATCGCATCAATAGCCGTAACCAAAAATCAATAACAGGATAAAAATGACTAGTCTTCAACAACGAGCAGAACTACACCGTCAAATCTGGGCAATTGCCAATGATGTCCGGGGGTCGGTCGATGGTTGGGATTTCAAACAATACGTCCTTGGTGCGCTCTTCTATCGCTTTATCAGTGAAAACTTTTCCAGCTACATTGAGGCCGGTGATGATAGCATCCACTATGCTGCGCTGAATGACAGTATCATTACCGATGACATTAAAGACGATGCCATCAAAACCAAAGGCTATTTCATTTACCCAAGCCAGCTGTTCTGCAATGTTGCCGCTAAAGCGAACACCAACGACAGGCTGAACTCTGATTTAAACAGTATCTTCGTCGCTATTGAAAGCTCAGCCTACGGTTATCCTTCTGAAGCAGACATTAAAGGCCTATTTGCCGATTTTGATACCACCAGCAACCGCCTGGGTAACACCGTCAAAGATAAAAACACCCGCCTTGCTGCTGTGCTGAAAGGTGTCGAAGGCTTAAAGCTGGGTGATTTTAATGCACATCAGATTGATCTGTTCGGGGATGCGTATGAATTCCTGATTTCCAATTATGCAGCAAATGCCGGAAAATCAGGAGGCGAATTCTTCACGCCACAGCACGTATCTAAGCTAATTGCCCAACTGGCAATGCACGGTCAGACCCACGTAAACAAAATCTACGACCCGGCGGCAGGTTCTGGCTCACTGCTGTTACAGGCGAAAAAACATTTCGATAATCACATCATCGAAGAAGGCTTTTTCGGGCAGGAGATTAACCATACGACCTTTAACCTAGCGCGTATGAACATGTTTCTGCACAACATCAACTACGACAAATTTGATATCAAGCTGGGTGATACTCTTAAAGATCCACATTTCCGTGATGAAAAACCGTTTGATGCGATTGTCTCTAACCCACCTTACTCGGTGAAATGGATTGGCAGTGACGACCCGACGCTGATTAACGATGAGCGTTTCGCTCCTGCAGGTGTGCTGGCACCGAAATCGAAGGCCGACTTTGCCTTTGTGCTTCATGCGCTGAACTACCTGTCCGCCAAAGGCCGTGCGGCGATCGTCTGCTTCCCGGGCATTTTCTATCGTGGTGGTGCGGAGCAAAAAATCCGCCAGTATCTGGTCGATAACAATTACGTTGAGACGGTTATTTCACTTGCTCCTAACCTATTCTTTGGTACCACTATTGCCGTTAACATTCTAGTGTTGTCAAAGCACAAAAAAGATACCAGCGTGCAGTTTATTGATGCCAGTGGTTTGTGCAAGAAAGAAGGAAATAACAACATCCTCACCGATGCGCATATCAAACAGATTATGCAGGCCTTTGACAGCAAGGCAGATACTGACTATCTGGCGAAGTCTGTGCCGCTTGAGAAAGTGGCTGCCAATGACTATAACCTGTCAGTCAGTAGCTATATCAAGGCTAAAGATAACCGTGAAATCGTTGATATCACTGAACTGAATGCCGAACTAAAAACCACCGTCAGCAGAATTGACCAGTTACGTAAAGACATTGATGTGATTGTTGCTGAAATTGAAGGCAGTGAGGTGCAGGCATGAGCGAGATGAGCTATCTGGAAAAACTGCTAGATGGAGCTGAAGTTGAGTGGAAGCGTTTGGGTGATGTGGTTCGCATTAAAAACGGTAAGGATCACAAGTCGCTTGGTGAAGGCGAATTTCCGGTTTACGGTTCCGGTGGAATCATGCGATATGCAGACACCTACGCCTATAACAAGCCTTCAGTCTTAATTCCAAGAAAGGGCTCGCTTGGTAATCTATTCTTCGTCGATGCTCCGTTCTGGACCGTTGACACTATTTTTTATACGGAAATTGATGAAGCACAAATTCATCCAAAGTATCTTTACTACTTCTTGACGACTGTAGGTCTTGGCGAAATGAACCAAGCAGGTGGCGTGCCAAGCCAGACACAATCAGTTTTAAACAAGCTGAAAATCCCTATCCCCTGCCCTGGCGCCCCGGAAAAATCCCTTGCTATCCAGTCAAAAATCGTCCGAATTCTGGATAAATTTTCGGCGCTTACCACTGAACTTGCCGCTGAGCTTACGGCACGTAAAAAACAGTACAATCACTATCGCGACCAGTTGCTAAGTTTTGATGAGGATGAGGTTGAGTGGAAGGCTCTGGGAGATATAACAAAATTAATAACCAAAGGAACGACTCCCAAAAAATTCGTGGATGATGGTGTTAATTTTATAAAATTAGAAAACTTTGACAACAATAGAATCAAAACAGATAAGTTCATGTTTATTCCTGAGAGCGTTCATTTCAAGGAGCTTAAAAGATCAATACTTAAAGCTAATGATATTTTATTTGCTATTGCTGGGGCAACCATAGGTAAGTGTGCAATTGTCGATGAAACTTTGCTCCCAGCAAACACCAATCAAGCTCTTGCTATTATTCGCACGAGCGAGATGGTTAATGTTAGATTTGTTTTTTATTACCTACAAACAAGATCAATGAAGGAATATATAGCAAGGTTTAATAAAACCTCAGCTCAACCTAATCTGAATTTGAATCAGATGTCGAATTTTAAAATTCCAGTTCCATCTATTGAAGAGCAACTTCGCATCGTTTCAATACTCGATAAATTCGATGCACTGACCAGCTCAATAACCGAAGGTCTACCCCGAGAAATCGAGCTGCGTCAAAAACAGTACGAATATTATCGGGACATGCTATTTAGCTTCCCGAAGCCGAAAGTGGCAGAGGCATGACATGAGCAAAACACTCTCAGAAATAGCCCAACAGCTGAGTACGCCCAGGAAAACCAAAAAAACGGTCACCAAAGAAGTAGAAGAGATCAAGTCTGTCCCAAAGGTGCAGTTAATCTACGCTTTCAATGGCACGGGAAAGACCCCTCTTTCTCGGGATTTCAAGCAACTGATTGCGCCTAAAGTCAATGGTGGAGAAGGTGATGGCGAAGCTGAACAATCCGAGTTGTCGCGCAAAAAAATCCTCTATTACAATGCCTTCACCGAGGACTTGTTTTATTGGGATAACGATCTGCAAGAAGATGCCGAACCGAAGCTGAAGGTGCAACCTAATTCCTATACAAACTGGTTGCTGACATTGCTCAAAGATTTGGGACAGGATGGCAACATCGTCCGTTATTTCCAGCACTATTCGAACGACAAGTTAACGCCACACTTCAGTACAGATTTTACCGAAGTCACTTTTTCCATGGAGCGCGGCAACGATGAGCGTTCCGCTCATATCAAGTTATCCAAAGGTGAAGAAAGCAACTTTATCTGGAGTGTCTTTTACACCCTACTGGATCAGGTGGTAACAATTCTCAATGTCGCCGACCCGGATGCGCGCGAGAACCGTTCATTTGATCAGCTGGAATATGTGTTCATTGATGATCCCGTCAGCTCCCTTGATGATAACCATTTGATTGAACTGGCGGTTAATCTTGCAGGACTGATCAAATCCAGCAAATCCGATTTAAAGTTCATTATCACGACGCATAGTCCAATATTTTATAATGTACTTTTCAATGAGTTGAACGGTAAAGCTTGCTACATGTTGGAGAATTTTGAGGATGGCACATTTGCCCTTACAGAAAAACATGGCGACTCTAACAAGAGTTTTTCCTACCATCTCCACCTAAAACAAATCATCGAACAGGCAATTGCTAACAACAACGTTGAAAGATATCACTTCACGTTACTGCGCAATCTTTATGAGAAAACGGCCAGCTTTCTGGGCTACCCTAAGTGGTCTGAACTCTTGCCTGACGACAAGCAGCTTTATCTGAGCAGAATCATCAATTTCACAAGCCACAGTACGCTATCGAATGAAGCCGTTGCAGAGCCAACGCCAGCGGAGAAAGCGACTGTCAAACTGTTGCTCGAACACTTGAAGAACAACTGTGGCTTCTGGCAGCAGGAACAAAAAAATGGTTGATTGCACCAAGTCAATTGCTGAGTCCAATAATTTCATCATCTTGGATAAATACAGCCCAGAATGGAAGATTACCGAGAGCTATCAGAGTGAAGGTGATCTGGAGCGTGAGCTGATTCAGGACTTGGTTAACCAAGGCTATGAATACCTGCCAACCCTGAATAACGCCGGTGCTATGCTGGCTAATGTCAGGGAACAGTTACAAGCCCTTAATAATGTGGAGTTTCTGGAAGCAGAATGGCGTCGTTTTGTGGAAACCTGGATGGACAAGCCCAGCGATGGCGTTGTCGAAAAGGCCCGTAAGATTCATGATGACTATGTTCATGATTTCGTCTTCGACGATGGCCGTATTCAGAACATCTACCTGCTGGATAGAAATAACACTCTTCGCAATAAAGTGCAGGTGATCAAACAGTTCGAGCAAACCGGCACGCATGCCAATCGCTACGATGTCACCATCCTGGTCAATGGTTTGCCACTGGTTCAAATCGAGCTGAAAAAACGCGGTGTAGCAATTCGTGAAGCCTTTAACCAGATACACCGTTATAGCAAGGAAAGCTTTAACGGTGACAATTCCCTGTTTAAATATCTGCAACTGTTTGTCATTTCTAACGGCACCGATACCCGCTACTTTGCCAATACCACAAAGCGGGATAAGAACAGTTTCGACTTCACCATGAACTGGGCGAAGTCCGATAACACGCTGATTAAAGATCTGAAGGACTTTACTGCCACGTTTTTCCAGAAGCATACCCTGCTTAATGTGTTGTTTGACTACAGCGTGTTTGACAGCAGCCAGACGCTGCTGGTGATGCGCCCGTATCAGATTGCCGCCACCGAGCGGATTTTATGGAAAATTAACAGTTCCTATAAAGCCAAAAACTGGTCAACTCCGGAAAGCGGCGGCTTTATCTGGCATACCACCGGCTCAGGTAAAACCCTGACCAGCTTTAAGGCCGCACGTCTGGCGACCGAACTGGACTTCATTGATAAAGTCTTCTTTGTGGTCGACCGTAAAGACCTCGATTTCCAGACCATGAAAGAGTATCAGCGCTTCTCCCCGGACAGCGTCAATGGATCTGATAATACCGCGGGTCTGAAACGCAATCTGGATAAAGACGATAACAAAATCATCGTCACTACCATTCAGAAGCTTAATAACCTGATGAAAGGGGAAGTAGACCTTCCTGTTTACAACAAACAGGTGGTCTTTATTTTTGATGAGTGTCACCGCAGCCAGTTCGGTGAGGCCCAGAAGAACCTGAAGAAGAAATTCAAACGCTTCTATCAGTTTGGCTTCACCGGTACCCCCATTTTCCCACAAAACGCATTGGGCGCAGAAACCACCGCCAGCGTGTTTGGCCGCGAACTGCATTCTTACGTGATTACCGATGCGATTCGTGATGAGAAAGTGCTGAAGTTCAAGGTGGATTATAACGATGTCCGCCCGCAGTTTAAGGCGCTTGAAAACGAAACCGACGACAAGAAACTCACGGCAGCTGAAAACAATCAGGCTTTTTTACATCCGCGTCGTATTGAGGAAATTACCCGCTATATTCTTGCCAATTACCGTCAGAAAACCCATCGTACTTTTCCGGGGGCAAAAGGATTCAACGCCATGTTTGCGGTTAGCAGTGTGGATGCAGCCAAAGCCTATTATGAAGCCTTTAAGCAGTTACAGCAGGGGCCCGACAATCATACTGACACCCGTAAGCCACTTAGGGTAGCGACCATTTATTCATTCGCTGCGAACGAGGAACAGAATGCGGTCGGTGACATTACCGATGAAAGTTTCGATGTCAGTGCCATGAACAGCAGTGCCAAAGAATTTCTTGATGCGGCCATTGACGACTATAACCGTCATTTCAAAACCAATTTCAGTACCGACAGCAATGGCTTCCAGAACTATTATCGTGATTTAGCACAGCGCGTGAAGAATCGGGATATTGACCTGTTAATTGTCGTGGGCATGTTCTTAACAGGCTTCGATGCCCCAACTCTGAATACCCTGTTTGTGGATAAGAATCTGCGCTATCACGGCCTGATGCAGGCATTCTCACGCACCAACCGCATTTATGATGCCACCAAAACCTTCGGCAATATCGTGACTTTCCGTAATCTGGAACATGCGACGATTGACGCTATCACGCTGTTTGGTGATAAGAATACCAAAAACGTGGTGCTGGAAAAGAGCTACACAGAGTACATGGAAGGCTTTAACGACATCGTCACCGGTGAAGCGAAACGTGGTTTTATGGCTGTAGTCTCAGAGCTGGAACACCGGTTCCCAAACCCGGCGAATATTGACAGCGAGAAAGAGAGAAAATCCTTTGTAAAGCTGTTTGGTGAGTATCTGAGAGCCGAAAACATTCTGCAAAACTATGACGAATTTGCCACGCTAAAAGCGCTCCAGAAGGTCGATACCAACAACCCGGAGGCACTCGAAACTTTCAAGGCAGAGCATTATCTCGATGATGAGAAGCTCGCTGAACTACAGACCATTCGCCTTCCTGCCGAACGCAAGCTTCAGGACTACCGTTCAGCCTACAATGACATCCGCGACTGGCAGCGGCGCGAAAAGGCAGCGAATGATAAAGATGACTCAACCACCGACTGGGATGATGTGGTGTTTGAGGTAGATTTGTTGAAGTCTCAGGAGATTAACCTGGATTATATCCTCGGGCTGATATTCGAGCATAACAAACAGAATAAGAGCAAAGACGGGCTGACCGAAGAAGTCAGACGTCTTATCCGCTCAAGCCTGGGCAATCGAGCCAAAGAAGGGCTGGTCATTGATTTTATTCAGCAGACGAACCTGGATGAACTGCCAGATAAAGCCGGGATTATTGATGCGTTCTTCGCTTTTGCTCAGCGCGAACAGCAGCGTGAGGCAGACGCATTGATAAAAGAAGAAAACCTGAATGAAGAGGCGGCCAAACGCTATATCCGTACGTCCCTGAAACGAGAGTATGCCACCGAAAATGGTACTGAGCTAAACGAGACGTTACCGAAGCTTAGTCCGTTAAACCCGCAATACAAAACTAAAAAGCAGTCCGTTTTCCAGAAAATTGTGGCTTTCATTGAGAAGTTTAAAGGAGTGGGTGGGCAGATTTAAGCGTGGGTGTTTGAAGGATATATGCATTGATAGCCTGTCTGTGAGTGCAGCACTTCGGACATGGATCCACCTGTCACAATAAGGAAATGAGTTAATGACCTTCTGCGATAAACTAAAAATCCTTCTGGAAAACAGCCAGCAAAACCAACCCCAACTAACAGTTATGATTGTTGAGCAGGCATTGTAGTCATGGGAACTATATCCTATCAGGTAAAAAAAACCGGGATGCTGCTAGAGCAGCGTCTCGCTATTCCGTCATACCAGCGCCCCTACAAATGGCAACAAAAACACGTCAATCAACTAATTGATGATGTGTTAACCCACCAAAATAAACAGAGCTACCGCCTTGGGACTGTGGTGTTGCACCGGGATAAGTTAAAACCTGCTTATGAAGGTGAGCTCGATATCGTTGATGGTCAGCAGCGCCTTCTGACCTTAACCTTGCTTTGCTCAGTGCTCGATCAGAGTGATGAGTTTTCAACGCCCCTGTTGGAACAATCTTTTGCTTCAAGGGTTAGCATCAATAACCTTGAGCACAATGCCAAAGTCATTGAGAACCGCCTCGTGGGACTAAATGATAACGAGCGCAAATCACTACTTCACTTCGTGTGTAACAAGTGTGAACTGATCGAAGTGACGCTCGATGATTTGAGCGAAGCCTTTCAGTTTTTCGACTCGCAAAATGCCAGGGGGAAGGCCCTCGCGCCCCATGACTTGCTAAAGGCATACCATTTGCGCGAAATGATGGATGCTACAGAGCAAGCGGAACGACTACACCACGTAAGCCTGTGGGAGCAAGGAGTCAGTCCGGATGATGAATCCGCTAACCTTCACCTCATTATGGGCGAGTATTTGTTCCGCCTGCGGCGATGGCTGGATGGCGATTATGGCGTGCAGTTCAGCCGCCACAATCTTGAGGTGTTCAAAGGCGTCAACCTCTCCACTTCTGATTACCACTATCTGCAGTCTCTGCTCGCCCTGGATTTTGCGGTTGAGCACTACAATAATGACCCTATCAGGAAGTGGGACAAGCAGAATAAACCTTATCCGTTCCAGGTTAATCAGTTAATAATTAACGGAAAGCGCTTTTTTGAGTATATCCAGCACTACAAATCCCTGCATCACACCCTATTTGAAGGTGACAACGCGCTGCTTGGCAATTTCTTAAAAAAACATACCCGTTATGCTGGCAGTTCACGAAAAGGGGATATGTATATTAAAAATCTCTTTATGTGTGCAGTAATGGCCTATTACGATAAGTTTGGCGACAAAGAATTAATTCAAGCCGCAACAATCTGTTTTTGTTGGAGTTACTACTTGCGCTTGCAATATCAAAAAATCGGTATGGACAGTGTTGATGGTTATGCGCGTGAGCCCCGAGGACTATTGAGAGTGCTCGATAAAGCGATCCACCCACAACAAGTCCTACGCTTTCAGCCAAAGCGTTGTATAAACATTCGTTTTCAAAATGCCAAACCCGTAGAAGATTCAATCGCTCAGATGCTGGGAGATGTAGATGCCGACGAGTAATGATTTAGCCTTGCTGACCATCGAACAGTTATTCAGCGCTAATAGCCATTATGTTATCCCTATTTATCAGCGTAACTACGCCTGGGGCGCGCAGGAGATTGAACAGCTTATTCGGGACATTGCAGATGCTGCTGAAGCCCTTAAAAATGCAGAGCAACAGGAAGACCCGAAATACTATCTGGGCAGCTTGGTGGTATATGTCAGAGATGGCGCTGATAGCGCACACCAAGGCGTAATAGTCTATGAAACGATTGATGGACAGCAAAGGTACACAACGCTGTCGATTTTGCTCGCATACTTAAAAAAAGTTGCTTGTTGCAGCGAACAAGATTTATCCCCGCTTCACCTTAATCTCGACTTTGACAGCCGTCCTAAATCAGCCCGAACGCTACATAAGCTGTTTCAACAGGATCAGAGCAATGATCCTGAAGAACCCTCAATCCGAGCGGCGTTTACTATTATTGAACGCTACTTTGAGAAAGAGGACATAGACACCAACAACTTTTGCCGATATCTACTCAAACACGTCACTATTTTAAGGGTTCCTGTGCCAACAGAGACTGATCTCAACCACTACTTTGAGATCATGAATAACCGAGGTGAACAGCTAGAAAAACACGAAGTGTTGAAAGCGAATTTGATGTCAGTTTACAACGGTGAAACTGCCGCAAGAAACGGCTTTTCTTCCATATGGGATGCCTGCGCTGATATGAGTCGCTATGTGCAATTGGGCTTTAGCTCAGAGGCTCGCAAAGCATTATTTGGTGAACAGTGGCTAGGATTCCCTGCAGATTTTGAGGCGATCAAATGTGCTATAGAAACTAATCCTGATACACACGAAAAGCCGACGCTACGGGAAATTATCGAAAGGCGACGCTTTCATCACACTGATGACAACGATGAAAAAGCAAAAGAGCAGCGTTTTGATTCGATTATCGATTTCTCCAACTTCCTACTGCATGTGCTAAAAGTGACAGTGGATAATGACGTGTCTTTGGACGATAAAAAGCTACTTCAGGCATTTGAAATCATAAAAAATGACCGAAAAAAAATCACCCAGTTTGCTTTTAACTTACTGAAGTTTAGGGTCTTGTTTGACCGCTATATCATTAAGCGCGATCAGGCTGAGAAGTGGAGCCTGCTGACGCTTGAGTACTATGCCAGAGACAGGAATTCGAGCTTTAGCTATAACAACTCTTTCGATCAAGATGAACTATCTGGTGTAAATAAACAATTAGCGATGATCTTGTCGATGTTCCATGTCTCCCACCCTGCCTATGTTTACAAGCGATGGCTCAATCGCTCGCTGGCCATTTTGAATACTCTGGCTTTGGGTCAACTGAACGTTGACGGAGCGGCTTACCTCAGAGAGCTTGAGCAACTCAGCCATGAGTTTTTGGCTGAGATTTGTGGTGAAAAGGAGCAATTCGATGCAGAGGCTCTGCACCGCGGTACCAGCGTACAGAACTTTGTGTTTAATCTGCTCGACTATCGTTTGTGGCGTGATCTTACTACGGGCCAATCATTCGATGGTAAAGGGCTTAATAATCCAGATATTAAGAAACACTTTGATGGCTTCCAGTTTTCGCCGAGCCGAACATCGGTTGAGCACTACTTTCCTCAAACTGATCCCTCTGGCGCAAACAAAATGGGGGATGATGTCCATCGTTTCGGTAACCTCTGCCTGATCTCACCAAGCAGCAACTCGAGACTTAGTAATTATTCGCCGGCAGACAAGAAAAAATTCTACGTCGAAACAGAACGAGCAGAGAGCCTAAAACAAGCAATCATGATGAGCTATGAGGAGTGGGGGCCGAAGGGACAAGGCATCAACAACATAGAAAGCCATGAACACGCAATGTTGACATTGCTCAAAGAGCATCGAGATATGACCTTACCAACCAGGAAATAATGCGTGCAACTGTGTTTTATAATATCAAGTGTGATTACAATCGCTGGCGGTGCCATAGTGCCGTTGGCAGTCTCAGCTCTGAACTATTTGAAAACCAAAACCTTGATTAAGGCTGTGCCTACCTTACGTCAGTTGGAACAGTATGTTATATAACCAAATTAGACGTCAGGGTTCCAATATTTGTGGAATCCTGAAAAGCTTGATACCTGCGTTCGAGAATGGCTGTGAAGTATTTAGATCACTGGTGATGATGCAGTGATCCGATTGGACTGTGTCATAACATCTCCTTAATTTTCGCAAAATTGTCACGGATATCTAAATGGAGTCGAACGATTCAGGCGGGGTAGCCGCCAAGCACGGTTTCTTATTTCAGGACTGCGTAGCCGCTTACCATGTCACCCGAATGCTTCGTGACAAGACTATCCGCAGTGTACGCTGCGAGGTCACAGACGATATCGACATTGTATCTGATAGATACATCGACTTCGTTCAGGTAAAAAGCACGGGCAAAACACGCTGGAACGTTTCGGACATCGTTCAGAATTCAAAAGGTGCTGATAAAAAGACGATCCCCTGCAGTTCAATTTTGCACAAATCAATGCAGTGTGAGTCTGACCTGTCCCTTGGACGTAGGTACTCCATCGTCACAGAGGAAAAGGTCAACAAAACCCTTGAGTACCTGACGATCAACCCAAACGCCCGACTAGATAAGCCAAGTAGACAGGAACTCATCGATGATCTCAACAAACGCACAAACAATTATTTAACAGACTCAGGTATAAGCGTTTCAGATTGGATCGATGCGGCTACATGGGAAGTGTTTTCATCCCTGCGAGAACTGGAACTTCTAGGGATCAAAAACATACGACTGGCCTCCCAAGATCTACATGGGGTCATTCTTAGTTCCGAAACCGTTGCCGAAGAAATTTGGTGCCGAATCCTTGATACTGTGACGCGCAAGGGCGAGCATTCTCGACGCATTCACAGTGTGGATGACAAGTCCTACTTACGACCAGAACTACTTGAGTGGTTCAAGCAGCGTGTCGAAGATGACCAGTCTCGATCAGGTCGCAAAATCTACGTCAAACGGGACTTACCCCACATCCTTACACCATTTAGAGCACCTCTGGCTTCGGTCTGTGCTAAGCGTAAAGGCCAGGTTCTACATCAGCAGTACTCGCTTAAGAAATACCGCTACAAGTACATCGCGGATAACGTCTGCCAATGGTTGGATGAGGTATTTCTCCGACCAAAAGAAATGTCTGATATTCATAAACTGACACTCATTGAAAAGCGAGAACGACTAAAGAATTCAGTCTTCAAATCGCTCAATGACGTCAGCGAATTCTTGGGTCGAGTGTTGTTGCATGCAACGATCCGGCAGCACCACCAAAGCCAGCCTATCCCTTGCATGCTATACGTGGAAAAAGCAGGGGCCGAAAAAATTCTTGAAAACGTGCATATCGTTCGCCGCGATCCAGAAGGCGATCAGCTTTGGATTGGCTTCAGCGAGTTGGTGACTGATATTGACATTGCCGTCAGACTGCCGGAGTTACGGGATCGGTTGTACGAGGACATTTCGGATTGCATCGACACAGCACGCAGAAAGATCCTCGACATTAAAGACGATAATTACCTGCTTCGCCACGACATTGACGAAATTCTTGATGGCAGCCAACCTTTCGATGCTCACCTCGATCGTTTCACGTTTGTTCTGTTCGTGGGCTACGACTCCAGGCTGCTAACTGAGCCTGAAACGCCGGGGTTCGAGGGTGACCTGGAGAAGGAAACGACGGCGCTATTCGAAAAATTCGCGGCTGACCTTATCGAGGATTCGCCGTTTGCGAATCTTTGCATCCACGTATTCATTTATCCAGCCCCGAGTCTTGAGCGGTTAACCCAATTAGTTGATGAGAAGGTGAGAGAGGTCGTATGACAGAGATCTATGAACAGGCGAAACATAGCCTGCAGGGTGAGGACTTCTCATCGTTCAATTATCTGTTTGCGGTTAACAAGCTGTTGTCTAACCCTGTTTCGTATGACTTGGGACGGGACTTGATCGTGCGAGCTCTCGATTCGCGCGAGCGGTTTTCCGAGCACACCACAATTTTGAAAAATATGGTGAGAAAATCAGGTTTGTTCCCGTATCTCAAAAAGGAGTTCACCAGCCTGACACCTGATGACCTGAGGGTGCTTGAGCTATACCGGACGCCATTCTCGGATGGTTATGTTTTCCACTCAATGCAGTTCCACATATTTGATCTGCTTAAGTCCGGTCAAAACGTGGTTCTGAGCGCACCTACAAGCATGGGCAAAAGCGCAATCGTCGATTCTTTGCTCGGCATGGGAACGTTGAAGCGGCTCGTTCTGGTTGTTCCGACTGTGGCTCTTGCCGACGAAACCCGTCGCCGACTACAAGAGCGATTCGGTGACCGATATCAGATCATCCACCACAGTTCCCAAGTGTGCCATTCCGATCAGGCTGTCTACGTGTTAACGCAGGAGCGAGTGAACGAGCGTGACGACATCGTCGATATTGACCTCTTCGTCATTGACGAGTTTTACAAGTTGGCGTTCCGGCAACTGAAAAGCGGGGACATTGATCATCAAGACGAACGAGTCATCGAGCTCAACATTGCTTTGAGCAAACTGCTCAAGGTCTCCAGGCAGTTTTACCTGACTGGACCGTTCGTTAACAGCATTCGCGGTCTCGAAAGACTTGGATATCCGCATACTTTCGTTTCTACCGACTTCAATACAGTCGCGCTAGATGTTAAGACGTTCGGCATCAAAGCGAACGACGACAAAGCCAAGCTCAACGCGCTAGGAGAAATCGCGCACGTATGCGTCGACGCAACGATCATTTATTGCAAGTCACCAACTGTTGCGGGCCAGGTGGCGCGCGAGCTGATCAGGCTGGGCCATGGCACTCCGACTGAGAGTCCTCATGTCGACTGGGTCAGCGAAGAGTTCGATGCCGACTGGGATTACACAGTCGCACTTAGAAACGGTATTGGCTTGCATTTTGGCGCGCTACCGAGGGCATTGCAGCAATACACCGCCGACCAATTCAATGCTGGAAAACTGCGCTTTTTACTTTGCACCTCCACGATCATTGAAGGAGTCAATACTATCGCTAAGAACGTCGTGATCTACGACAACCGCGATGGAACTCGCAGCATTGACAAATTCACCCATGGCAACATCAAAGGGCGCGCCGGGCGCATGGGCGTTCACTTCGTCGGCAAAATCTTTTGCCTGGAGGAAATCCCGGAAGACAACCTCAATCAAGAGGTGGATATTCCGCTCGGTATTCAGGACATTGATACCCCAATCAACCTCTTGGCCAGCGTTCAACCAGACCACTTGTCCGAGTTTTCACAGGATCGCTTTGATGAGGTTTTCATAAACGACCATGTTTCCATCGACCTTGTGAAGAAGCATTCGTACTTCCGTGTCGAGCAGTTCGAAATGCTGCAAAGCATGTTCGAGATGATGGACGACAGCGAATTTTCCTCGTTGGTTTTCCACTGGACCCCCGCGACAAACTTCCTCAAGACCTTTGCAAAGATCATTGCCAGACTGGTTCCCCATACTTTCAGTCGCAATGGGGTCCCTGTTAAGCCTACGGATGTGATGATCGCCAAACTTGCCGGCTATTTAAGCGCTGAAAGTTATTCGGAATATCTGAAGAATCAAATCGTTTACGCACGACAACGGGTCTCTGAAGGGGAAAAGCGCACTCTTTCCGACGCACTTAATAATGATCTGAAACTCATAACCAATACTTTCGGTTACACGTTACCTAAAGTGCTCAGCTTGATGGAGGATGTTGTAAAATATCACGCGTTGAAGAGAGGTATTCGCAGCAAAGTCGATTACACGCATGTCAAAATGACGTTCGAGAATTTTCATCTTCCGCCAGGTGTAAGTGCCTTGGAGGAGATTGGCATTCCCATTCAGACGTTACACCGGCTGGTAGATTTGCTGGAATTTTCCGACCAAGCTGATGTGGATGGGTTGTGCCAGTATCTTCGGGATACTCAGGACGTTTGGAGCCAAACGATTGGGTTCGTGGATCAGACGTTCATAAGGCGCGCGCTCGGTATTGAACAACATTGATTTAGGTGCGTTTGTGTTCCTTGGTCGGTATAAACCGTTTGTTGCTTACCGTCCTGTTAATAATGGCTTTGACCGAATCTCAGCTCACCTCGCTTGCTATTGTGCTTCCCAATTGGCAGCAAGATGGAGTTTGAGGCTAATTAGAATACGCCGCATCACCCTGAAAAAACCGTGTGGCCGGGATCGGCCCCCTGAGCAAAAGACTGGTGAGCATATTGATAAGTTTTCAGATTTTACGCAAAGCGGTTTCCAGGTTGATATTTCGCCTGCTGGCGGACAAACCTCTGCCCACGAAAACCCCCGGCGAAAAACTGCATATTCTTCTGCTTCGCTGGGACGCAAAATTGGGCGACTCCATCGTATCTTCTTTCTTTTTTCGCGAATCACGTAAGCTCAATGCACGATTGACTGTACTTACGGTTAACGAGTTAGCTGAAATGCATACCAACACCTTCGGTGTGGATGAAGTCATCGTTACGAATCCGCATCCAGGGCTTGGTGAACTACGCAGATTGGTGAACCAACTAAGTAATGTCGATGTCGTTGTTCATCTGGTTGGACGACTGCAACCTGCCGAAATCGTTTTTATGCGGTTACTCCGCCCGGCGAGTCTCTATTCCCTTGATGATTCACTGCGCTGTGTGAATCGTAAAATGGGTTTTGCTGCAAACACGCTCAATATCGTGGAGCAGTACAAATATATTCTGCAGGATCTGGGCGCGAAAGTGATCGACACCCAGTACATTGTGCCGTTGCCTGCCGAGCTCCCGCCTGCGGCACTTTCCCCCCAAATACTTTTTAATCCTTATGCCAGCCGAAGAGACAAGGGGCTATCCCCTTCCCGTGCAACCGCAGCTCTACAAGCTATCACCGACGAGTTTCCCGGCTATTCCGTGGGAATTCTTTGCAGCCCTTCAACGCTGCACAGCGCACAGCATCTGGAAAACGCAGTTGCACGCGATAATGTGGCAGTCTTGCACGACGGGCTAACGCCCGAAAAGGTTGCAGGCTATATTCGCCGCGCGCAGGCAGTTGTTAGTGTGGAGACTGCCATTGTGCATATGGCTGTTGGCCTAAAAGCGAAGCTGGTGGCGATCTACCCGTTGATTACAGGTCAACACAACCCATGGCTGCCGCCTCGCTCACCTTTTACACAGGTGATCTACAGCGAGCAACAGCCAGACACACTCCGTCGCACGGGCAAAAAAAATATGGATGCTTTTTCGCTAACGTCATTAATAAACGCATTGCAGACTCTCTTAACACTGCCAGCAGAAGCGAAAAAAAGCATCTCGCTTAACGCCAGAGTCATCCCCGGGCTAGGGGTAGCAACGGGTACGCTGGCGCGACAACTGCCCTTAATCTGTGAAAAATTTCCTGAAGTTGCAGGCTGTTATGCCGGCACGATCAACCTTGAATTCAGCGTTCCTGTCGCAGTCGTGCGCCCTGATCACCGTACCGCGCCGCTGGCCTGGACTCCCAGTGGACGCACCACCGAGATATTCGATCTACTGCGCATTGAACTTGAATTCAGCCATTTAACTGAACGCATCCCCGGATGGCTGTATATTGCCCACAGCTCGCCACACCGCCGGACGCCGACCATTCACGAAGCAATCGCGCCGCGCATTAACCTCAATGGCGCCACGCACTGTCGACTCCACTTACCCGCTGAGGCTATCGTACTGGGCGAAAGCGGTACTCAGGCAACAGAAGCTATCAATTTGTCACTTTCATCAACCCAGTAATCCGCATTCGCCTCAATATGCAAAAACAGTTTTGCCAGCAGCGAGCCACCCGCCAGGAATTCAGCCACGGTTTCTCTCCGGGCTTCTGTACGCCGGAAATAGGTGTTGTAAAGTTTGAGAATGGCCACGTCGTTAATCAAAAATGCCCCGACGGCAATATCGGTGCGACGCATCACCTCGCAACCAGCAAAGTTGTAAAGAGGGCGGTATCCGGGATCGATGACCTCCCCGCCAATCGGGATGGCAGCATCGGCAGCCTGGGCAATGATATTTTTGATTCTCCCAGGATTACCCCAAGCGTGATTCTCGCTCTCAAGCCCTATAGCTAAGGCTTGCGCAAGTATGGGGTTTCCCGGCAGGGACGCGAAAATACACTCGCTATGCCAGTGCAATTTATGGCTCAGCCCTGTCGGAAATAACTCAACACTCGGATCTCTAAACAGCAACGTATCCGCATCCAACCATGCCCCGCCCCAGCGATGCACAAACGCCATGCGAATGAAATCGCTCTTCGCCACAATAGCTTCAATGCCGTCCGCCAGCGTAAAGCTCAGCGGTTCAAAAGCCCAAGCTTTATTCATGATGTCAGCATCGATGTGCTCGCTTACCGTTCGCGGCGTAAGCAGAAGAAAACGATCGCCCAGAGCTCTGCGCATAGAAACCAGTGCCAGGGCAACATAAGCTGGCATGGTCTGACCCGGTGCGTTTTCCCAGTAACTGACGTAATGGGTAGTGTCGGACGTCATTTCACCAGCACCTTACCTTTCGCACACAACAGCCCATTTTGCATCAGATATGTTCTGAGCATCACCAGTGATGGCGCGCATGTAGGCTGAGCCAAAAACTCATTATTTAACGCTGATTTATACAGATTAAGCCAGGTCAGCACCGGCACATTTGGCAGGAAAGCCGGTAAACTATCCCGGTTGTCTTCGCCAAATAACAGACGCAACGCACGCAGAATGGGCTGATAGCCCGGAGCAGAGAGCAGTTGCGCGACGTTTTCATCCAAATGCTGCTTTACGCTCACGCTGTTCAGCCGATCCTCCACCGACGCATCAGTTAATGCCACCCGGGGATCTAGCGCCACTGGGTAAATGGCACGAAATGACCGGGCGCCGTTACACAGCGATTCATACAACACTTTGTCCGCCGTTGCCCCAGTCACCAGCACGTCATCTCCGAAAATGACATGCACGCCGCTCCAGCGGTAAAAATTCTCCGCTGGAATCACATGATCCTGCACAAGATTGACCCGATCGCGCTCGGCCTGGCTGAGGCTGGCATAATTTTCACACGGCGGCGCAATCCTGGGCAGTTTAACGTTGATAATGGTGGGCAATCCTTTATGCGCCAACGTGAGATTAATTTCCTCAACCACGATATCGTAGAGCACATTGGCCGTGGAAGGCACATTACGCCAGCCCGTGGTCATCATCACAACACTCTCTCCCTCCTCTTTGGCCTTGCAAAACAACCCTGACCATGAAGAGGAGGTGTCATCCAGTTCTGCGGCAAGATAGTCGATAACGCACCGTGCCAGATAGCGTATCTCGCTCACTCCGCCATATTTCGCACGGCTATAAATGCCCGCCAATGTTGTAGCGTCAGCACCAGTGCGCATATCGCAAAATGATCCAGTCGCATTCGGCGTCAGATAATACAGCGCCTTACCACCAAAAATAGCGACGTAATCGGACATGTCGATCAAACCGCGCGCCAGCAAATCGGTCGCGAACGCGCGAAAACCGGATTTAACATCCTGCGCATTGATCTGTGCACTGGCCTGGCGAAACATTGCCAACTGGGTTGCGAGCGGTTCGTTGTGCAACGTGTTCCACGCAAGTGAATGCGGAGTTTTTAGTCCATTCATGGTGAAGATCCTTAGCGAGACACTGGCACAGTGTGAAATTGAAGGTCATCCAACAGAACATCAATACGTTGACGCTGCTGATAATAGCTGATGGATTGAAGCCCTAATGGCCTAAGTGCCTCCATCAACTCGGCGATCCCCGTTCCGGCATCACGAGGATCATGCGCATCGGATCCGATGGTCAATGGAACATTGTTCCTCAGTAATTTCTCCAGCAAAGCGCGGGAAGGATAGGACCATCTTCCTGCAATTTCTTTACCCGTCGTAGGATCAAGGCTAGATTTTCGCAGGCCCGAAGCATTCAGTTCATATGCAATACCGCTGCGTACGAGCGGCGCAATCAACGGTTCAACGCGACGCAAAAACACATCCTTTGGGATCGCGCGCAGTAGCGTGTCAGCGTGCCCAACCGCATCAAACAACCTGCTTTCCAGCAACGCTTCAAGCTGAGCAAAGTACTTGTCCAGAAAGGAGTCTGCCGCTAACCGGGGCAGTTCCCAGACCTTCACTATCGGCTCATCGGCAACAGTGACGTAGTGAATTGAACCGATGACAAAATCCATTGGATAGCGGGCAAGTAATTGCCGGTTATAACGCTCAGTACCCGGCATATAATCGAGTTCCAGTCCGCGTAGCAGCGTGATCTCGCCTTTATAGGCCTGCTGCGCCTTATCAATATCGGTGAAATAGCTCTCCAGTTCCGATTCCAGCAAACGGTTCTGCGCATCCACTGGGAACGGAGCATGATCAGTGATGGTGAGTACCGTCACCCCCGCAGCAATCGAGGCACAAACAAGTTCGTCGATAGTACCTACAGCATGTTTCGAGTAGAACGAGTGGCAGTGCGAATCAATCATGCTGCCTTCCATTGTTCAAGCAACCCGGAATGCTTCCCCATCTCTTTGACCAGCCAGTAAGGATTATTGGCGGTCGCGATGATCGCGCGCAGCTGAGGGGTGTCTTCTAGCCGCGCCAGCAGTTCGGTTAACGGCTGGGTATATAACGCGCGGGACAAGGGATTATCCCGCACATGGCTCGCCAGATGATGCCAGTCGATCGCATCAGAATGGATATTTGCAACACGCTCGGTCTCAATACCGTACAGAAACACATCGCCGTTGGGTTTAATTGTCACGTCCATGCCATTAGGCTGGGGTGCACGGTTCAGGCTGCCAAAGGTAAAAGGTTTATCCACTTTGGACTCAATCGCGGCAATATATCCCTGTAAGTCCAGATAACCCTCCGGCGTATCTCTTGCCGGATGAACCAGATTTTTGTAGTCGATGTTAAACGTGTCCGCACCTATTAATAATTTGTCTTCCAGTACGCTGACTGGCTTTATGCTGGCGTTAATTCCCCATGAGGCCAGTTCACTCACCAGATATTCGCGAGTGAAGGCCCGATCGATATCAATTGAGCGAAATGAAAAACTGAGCGATGACGGTTTTTTGCGCTGAACATAATCCAGGCTAAATCCATGTGCACGCCATTTTACTTTTTCAATATGGTGGCTATCTGAACTCAGGCGAATATTACAGGTATCACCATTGTCGGAGGCAAGACGATTGATCTCATCAAAGATCTTTTCCATCTTCTCATGGCGAAAAAAACCGCTGGTAATAAACTCAAAGCTGTTGCCCCCTCGGGACAACGCCAGTAACTCATAAAAGGTATGAATGTTATTGAGCGGTTCACCTTCGCCACTCACGGAAATACGCTTTACGGAGGGATCATTAATGAGCGCCGACAGGTTGTCACGTGCCTGCGTTGACAGCACCATACTCTTACCCGTTACGTGCTTATCCGCATACATGCAGAACGCACAGCCGATGCCGCAGATCTGGGTGATATCCACGTAAAGCAAATGACCATGTAAATCCATATATAATATTCCGCCATATTTTTGAAAAAAAATTCAATTTGGTACAAATCAAACTCTTTTGCAGTGTATGTTTCAAACACCAATTCTCTGCGTATATCTCCTCGGTGCCTTTGATGTATTTAGACAGGTTCCGGGTCCGATCCCAACAAAGCCTGTAAACGCGCATCGGCCTGCGCCCTGCCGCCCTGTAACATCGTTAATACTGCGTTGTCTTCCTGCTGGTGCTGCGCACCAAACAGATCTAATCGATCGAGCATATAGACCGTTAATACGGTACCAAGGCCGGTGACGCACCCCGTCAGCACAGCCACTAGGGTAGTGATCAGCCCACCGGGAAGAACGGTAAACATCGCGCCGAGAGTTTTGCTGAGATACTCTTCAAGCAGTACACCACCAATGACGAATGCGCCGCTGACAGCAATCTTTAGCCCTGCATCTAGTGCTTCGGCACGGCTTGTACCCTCTGGTCGTATCAATACAGTTTTGGCTGCGCGGAACAGCGAAAAAACCCCTTCTCGGATCATTCGCACCAGGTTGCGGGCAGTTGTGAAGAAGGTGTTAATCAGCGTTGTCATCAAGTTACTAATGATTCCGCTAATAGCCCCGTCACGAAACGCCGTTAGCACGTTACGCCAGTTATCGAGACAGCTTTTTGCCACCCGCCCAGCACGGATTTTTAATGCCTCCCAGACATGCTCCTGGTCCACCCCATCACAAAACCCGTTATGCCAGCTGTCGTGAACTTCCAACAACAGGCCGTCGACAAAATCCGTCAACACCAGGCCAATCGCCTGCTGTAGGCCCATTTTTCCCGCTTCGACAGCGCTGGTTTTCAGTAAATATGCACCGAATTTCGCACTACCGTAGTAGCCCCAACGAAGACTGCTTTCATACTGCTTGCGCGCCACTTCATCCAGCTCGCGCAATTTTTCCTGATCGACGGCGTTCTGCTGTTTGTACTTCTCCAGTGCGTTCTGATCTTTTTTGCTCAGAGGCTCATTTTTGGCTTTCTCTTCCAACCGGGCAATTTTGGAATCGCGATCGGCGCGGTTTTTGTTCAACCAGGCGATGTACTCCTCTGCACTCTTTTGCAACTTCGATTCATTGATCGAGTGGTGCGTCTGATGCAGATTGGTTTTGTGGTTCGCCAGATCCGCACCATTGGCCTCCGCCAGCCAGACTGCAGGGTCGTTATGGATTGAGGCGGCAGAAATAAGGTGATCCTGCTCCGCATCGGTATTCCTGCTCAGTGCCTGTCCGGTATAGGCATCCACTGCTTCGCCTGCATCCTGTTTTTTACTGTTTTCGGCGTTGGTCTTCTTGTAGTTGTCGTGCTTATGGTATGGATCACTGTTGTACTTACCGCGGCTTTCATAACGCACTTGCTCCTCTTCCGTGGCATACACCCCGGAGCGAACATTATGAATGGTATCGACAATCCCCCCCCCCAAGACCCATGCAGAGACAAAACTCCCCACCCCAAACCGACCAATAATGCTAACCAGAAGCCCCAGACGCCACTCAGCCAGCATCAATGTTGTTTGTTCCGTGCGCCACTTCTGTTGATACTGCCGAACTTGCTGATGTGCCTGCCAAACACTGACATCGGATACTGTAACGACCTCTTTTGTTGGTGATGGTATGAGCTCTCTTGTCTGTCGTTGACGCTGCTGGTTCAGACGCAATAAAAGTGTTTTTCTGTCCATAATCTCCCCTTAAAACACACCTGCACGCTGGCTAAATGCCTCACGAAGCACCGCCATTAGCTCAGCAGCCTCAGTTTCCTGAATACCTAACTCGAACGCCTGTTCAAGCGCAGTGTGGATATCAGGCGGATTGGCAATAAGACGATTAATTGTGGCTTGTAATATCGAGGAAAGATGCCCGCTCATCATCCCCAAGCAGCAGGTTTCGATATCGCTGCGCACGTCAGACGGCGCGATACCTTCCTCTTTAGCACAAGCAAAGGCAACAGCCAGCATTGCCTCACAACGTTTTTCAAAACGCTGAACTTCATCCATTTGTTTGAGGACCTTATCTGCATACTCTTCCGTCGTCTGCTGTTGCCCGGCCACTACTCCCTGCTCAAACGCCATATTGCGCTCACGCCTTACACTGGCTGCAGTAGAAAGTCCTACCATACGAAACATGTTCGCCACCCAGCTGTCAGCATCTTTCTCATCCTGCCAGCGATGATACTCCCACCAAACTTTATCGGCTTCCGCCGTAGCGTGAATCCGTTGGCGAAGTAGTGCTACCTGAACCACTGCAGGAATCGTAACGCGAAACGCTGGTCCCGCCAGGTCTAGGGCGGTCCATAGCCCAGTAATCACCCAGCCAATCGGCCCCAAGAAAGAAGCTGCCCCTCGCGCAGCCACAAACGAGGCTGCGGACATCACCACCGTCCGTCCGAGCAGTTGGCTGGCAAAGACGTTGGCAATTAACGATGCCAAGAGCAAGCTTGAGAAGCGGCTAGACTGCAACTGCGTCATTAATTTTGCTTCTGGGAAAAGCATCGTACTACCCTGAGTAAGATCCATTTTTTCAAGCAGATTTTTGCGTTGAGCTTGGTCCATATCCGACCAAGCCTTGCGAGTAATCGCCGCCAGCACAGCCAGTTCGATAAGGTCAACGCCCCAGTCCTTCTCGTACGTCGCGTCAAGCTTGTCCGCCACATCGATCACCACGGTTTTCCACTCAGGGCCACCGCCGCGAAACAGATTGACGACGGTATTTCCGCCAAACTCGCACAGCTCGTGGGCAATCAGATCGGCATACTGACTGTGTGCCGGGCAATGGGTTTTATAACGTGCTTTACTCTCAATGCCGCTGCTGAACGCCTTCGTGATGTATTCCACCAGCGGGGCCAATTCGCTATCCGATGCGTTGCTTAATACTGGCAGCAGTTGACTATCACCTGTACTCATCATTATTTTCCTGTTCTGTACTAACATCGTCTAAGTCGCGTTTAATGTTACTGATGGTGTTACCAAAGGTTGCAAGAAAGCCATCGAGCATCGGACTGTCAACAACCGTGGCGCTAAAGCGCAGCCGCCCGTCGTCAAGCTCGCTGACCTGTTGGTCGGATGAAAGTGGCGATTCCAGCAAAAGTTGCGCCCGCGCGGTTTCAAGCGTGAAATGAATTCGGATATGTCGCCCTTCGCCGAATCCGAAACGCCCGTCATCGTCGTAACGTTTGAGGTTAAAATCCGTGGGGCGGGAAAAGTGAAAGGTACTGCAGACCGCCGAGGTAATGCGGTTCAGAGCCAGGCTGCGCTCGTTATCGTAGCCTTTAAAGCGGCAGACCAGATACAGTCGCGAGCCCTGTTGAGCCAGCCCGAGGGGCATCACCTCGACCTGACGGCGAGTACCGTGCGCATTGCTGTAATCAATATTCAGCCAGCGGTTGTAGTAAAGCGCTTCACTAACCGCGTCAAACACGCCTTCCTGGATCACTGGCGGTAGGAGTGGCTGGCTGGCAGCGACTACCCGCACCTTCTGCGACCATTCCCGCTCTCGCTGCGCCTGTTCGCTGTGGCTAAGAGTGTGTCCCGCTTGGCTAAAAAATGGCGAAAATGAAGCCATCAGATGTGCGGGTAGCAGATGCTTTAAATGCGCCTGCGCCATCTGCATCAGCAGCGATTCTGCTGGCGATAACTGCGCCAAGCTCAGGCCTCGCGAACCTACCCGCCATCGCCAGCCATAGGGGCGGCAGCGATCATCACACTCCAGATCGAAGTGTTGGCTCAGGCGTTCAAGCTGGCGCTGAATGGTACGCACATTACGCTCAATACCTGCATCCATGAGTTGTTGATGCAACTCATGGGCAGTAATGCGCTGATTACGCGGAATACGACGCAACAGCTCAAGAGCAAAAAATGTGGTATCAACGCTGTTTGTTCGCTTTGGCATTACGGCTCCTGTAGCAGCACCCTGAATGCGTAACGCATTTATACATATCAGATTTATCGGCAATGGCCGTCAATACTTAACCGATTTATTCCCCACCAGATAATGAGCTGAGTATGCCAGATGCACGCGACAAACTATGTCGCAGTAATAAAAAAATCAGTGGAAAGACACGACACGGTTATTGGCCATTTAGCACGTTTTTGGCTGACATAATGCCATACGATATATTGGTGCTTAAGAATGAGAATATGCGTGCTCTGAGAGAATAATTATTAACCACTAAGATCCGTATCGGCATGTGGAAAGATTTCAGCGAATCACTCATGTCAAGCCTACTTGGCGGGTCAAACACCACCATCCCGACTTGCTGATTGTCACAAAATAGCCTCTTCGGTCAGGCTTTCGTCCTATATAGTTCGTATCTATACCAAACCCGCTAAAGCAACATTCCTGACTCTGCAACCGACTCTGCTGGGTCACAAAGAGAATATTCAGTAGGACAGTAAAAGTCATGGGGAGAGTGATGAGCCCTACCCTGAGACGCTATGGGTTAATCTCAACACTTTCGAATTCTTGGTCGATTAAAATTTATACCGGCGCGATGTTCAAAGTATTAAAAACTTCCTTTTTTGAATAAAAAAAATCAGGCCCTTTCACCATAAAAAAGGCCTGACCTGTAAAAATAAATTATCCTCTACTACAACCGAAGTTCCTGTCACCCTCACCAAAGACTTTGGTATCGAGTTTTGTCATGTAATCCAGTCGGTTAAGAAGATCATAGTAAACCTCAACATAATCAGGATCATTGACCTCCAGCATATACCTGCAGTTGTCAGGAAAATGGACGAGTTGTGGGCAATCTTCAAACGTCAAACCCAGAGCGCTGTACCAGGCTTTCATGATCATCACTCCCAGGCTGTCTTCGTATTTAAAATCACCTAAATGGTAATAGGCATGTTTATTGAACAACAGACAGATATGAAAGTGGCACTTACCCAGCAGCGTAAATTCTCTGACCCAGATATTACGTAAGGTGTTCGGGTGTATTCTGGTACCGTCACGCATTCTGCGATCCTCACTGGCGCTGAGGGTTGCTTTCAGTGCATTCAGGAAGCGGGAGATCGCGCCTGGTTCCTGATTATGAAAGCAGGAGATAGTATCACCTCTATCCAGAATCGGTGGGTAATGAAGATCTACCCGCAATGCCATTGTTCGAGGATATTGCCTGATGGCATTTTTTAAGGTCTGCTCAATTTTGACTTTATAATCAAAAATATGTTCACCATGAGTGCCATTATATAAATGCATAAAATACTCCTTTTTAATAGTCCTGCGTTACCACAGGACTATATTAGTAAGCGTCGACTGGTGTTCTACTTAACAGAGATAAATATAGTACCTTTCCTACATTTAAATTAAGACAAAAGTACCCTACAACCAGTAAAGACTAATTGAAAATAACTCTGCAATAATATAATTGAGTTGGTGGGGACTATCTGCTTTCTACATCTTATTACCTCATTAAGTCACATCTAATAAATCAACAGGCTGTATAAAAATAGTCTTTCCTTTTTTATAGGTCTTTATTCTACCTTGAGAATAAAGCATGCCTAATAACTCTGTCGTTTTTTTGTTATCCCTGAAGCGATTGGGACCATATTGCTGTATGGTGTTTTTTCTGATGTATGGCAAAAGATTTTGGCTGCAGTAATTTTTCACCCACCAGTACATTTCATCAACATCTGTATTTACCATCATCGATTCCTTAGGTTTAGAAAAAAGATTAATGTGTTCATTTGCATACCACAGGCTGATCGCTATGGCAGCTTCCACGGCCACAAGAGATATATCTCCTTTATCTTCGTTGAAGTAGTGCAACAATGCGGCGATTCTTGCCATATTTTCAGCTACTTTGGATGCGTAATCTTTGAAGTCTGACAGATTGCCGATAAGCCCCATTTCTGATTCGATTCGATTGTAAAAATCAATCCATGCCAGTTCCGCTTCAGCGGAAAAATACAAACAAAGTCTTTCACCATGGTTAATAATACCTTCATCAACGATCTCCATTAATCGCTTGTGAAATACTGGTAAGTGCTCACTAGAAACAACCGGATTAGTTATTTTTCTCTGTCCTTGCGTTGAGTAGGGATGACTAATCAGAGTACGAGCAAAAAATCCTATCCCTTTTGCCATCTCACCTTTCTTCTCAATATACCCGTTCATGACTAAAGGCTGAACCATCAAAGATAGCGTCAGTCGGGCATCTTTTATTAATCTTTCTGGCTCATTTTTCCTTTCTACTGAATAGGTTGATCCATCCCACATTTTATTAATGAGTGGTAGCTCATTTAATGTATAACCATTAAAAATACTCCCTGCCTCATCTGACATCACGCCAACTGACCTTTTGCGCCCACAGAGATGCTCTTTTAGTGCCGCAGGTGTCACATCGTTAAATATCCACTTGTGCCTGACGGGTTCTACAGGACAACTGGCTTGCAGTGTTTTCAAAGACTCACGTGTTGCTGATGGGTCTTTACCACGGCGAATCTCCGATTTCAGCTTTGACATCAAGGCCTTTTCTTCCACCTTGAAGATCCTTATGTTATTTTGCCATTCCATGAACTCCTGCTTATATTGCTCAAAAAGCTGCTCTTCTCGTTGATACAGAGGCTTCATTAAAAGATTGCTCACTGTACTTTTCCTTTCCCCTGATTCTGCAATTGTCACGATAAAAAGCGATACAGGGCTACGCAGATTATTCAGCCGGCAGACATCAATCTGGTTCTGACAAACCAGAGAAATCACGCCAAGCATCTCTGCTGCAATCAAGGGAAGTGGAGCCTGAGTTTGTTGCTCTACCTCATAAATTGCATGCCCGATTCTTGCTGGAAACAGATGTAAAGGAAATTTTTGGTTTCCTGACATAAAACACCTCATGATCAATTAGTGTCGAAAATACCTTTGCTTAAGTTGCTATTCCGCTATTAATAGTGGAAATAGCAAGATGCATTTCCGACCATTAGATGAAAAACACTAAAAAACCATGGTTCTTAGCGTTCATTAATCCAGTAGAGCAGATCGCTAAGCAACCACCCGCACGACTTAGCCCCAAGTGATTTTCGTTGAGGAAACCGCCCAGCCTTTTCGAGCTTCCAGGCTGTCGAGCGAGAAATCGAAGTGATATACTGTCGCTCTTTTTCCCGCACCAGACGGTCACCTTTCTCACCATAGACATGCAGAATTTGCAGCCGTTGTTCAGGGGTTGGAATGATAGATGTTGTACTCATACTGCCTCCTTTGTTTCAGTGGGTGCAGCATGAATCAGTGTGAGCGTGGAGAAAAGCTGAAGAGCTCTTGCTAAGGTCTTATTAAGCCTTTAGCAAGAGATGTTTTTTCATTTTACTTTCATTAGGTTAGCAGCCATTTTAGAGGTGAAAATGATACTCCATTTTCTTGGTGATGACCTGGCAAGTTCGTTCAATATTTGAGCTACACTTGATGGTGTCTTAGCAAGATTTTTGCCTTTGCAATAAAGTGTGATTAAGCACGAAGCTATCTTTGAGTGCTGAGGCTGATGTTTGTAAGGTTGATCTCTTTTTTCAGATGTTTCTTCGAGGACTTTTTTTATGGTTGATTGCGTAACTTCAATTCCATTACTTAAAAGAATTGTGCTGACATTTGAATAAGTCACATTTCCATTAATGCTAAAAAGTTCATTAATAAGCAAAACCATTGCAACTCTGTTAATGGGTGGGTCATATATTTCTATATCATAATCTTCATTAGATGAAAATAAGTCACGCAAAACTTTACATCCAGAATCAGCTATATAAACCGTTTCAAAGGAAACATAAGTATCTTTATTAAAAAGCAAACAATCACGTTCATCCCGACCAAATATTTTAACTTCCCCAGGAATAGTATTCCAAGATTCATTAGCATTTTTGAGACTGTAATTATCTCTTGCTAATCGAGTGGTGCTTGTAGGTTGTAGCCGCCAAAAACCACTAGCATATCCATTGTAAATATATTTAAAAAAAGAACTGCCGCTAAAAACCGGATACTCATTTATTTCAGATTGGTCACAAGGTATGAATGTTCTTACTGCAAACTGAGAGCTATCCTCATGTTGATAAAAGTCTCCTCCTGCTCTGATATCAAAAGTATCATAACGATGCTCTTTTTTATTCGCATAACGAATTATTCGGCAGTATTCTGAATGAAGGTTAACATAGAGACTGATTTTATCATCCAGCCATGTGGATATAATATCCTTCAGGCTCACTTTAAATTCTTTCGAGAACTCGTCAGCACGACAAAAAGTATCGGGGATATCAAATTGTTCAGGAATATTAAAAAGCTCAGAAGCATCAAAAAAATCGGAGTTACTTGTCATTTATCGCCACCAATGCATTGACCTTATAAATTACAAAGGATTATATCAAGGTAAAGCGATGAGTCTAAAAGCTATTTAATGACAAGTAAGTATTTTCATCATCTCAAATCAAGAGATGTACAGCGCTACTCTGTAAACGATACAGGCTTTCACCGTGCAATCCCAATTGATGTCAGCCTTGCGGGCTGTCCCTATCCACACTAGAATCAGTGCAACAAAACAAGGTTATCACCATGACAAAAAAATCAGCACACAGCCAGATCACTAAAACTCAAATCTATCGTTCCGTTGCCAGCTCAACCGCGATAGAAACGGGTGTTTCTGTGCAAAAAATTGAGCAACAACTTAAACGCAATCAGGCACAAGCGAAAGCCGTCGGCCTCGCCCGCTAGTCTGGCAAGATGTCGCTCACCAGTTGCATTATAGGGTTGTAGTTCCCTAATACGCCTGCCTGTATTGCCTTGAAGTAAAACGCCTTGTGCTCATCCCACAGGCTGTAATCAAGTAAGCCCTTCCCTGCCTGAACCGACAGCACATCGCAAAGTAGCCGCGACAGACGCCCATTACCTTCTCTGAAGGGGTGGATCAAAATAAATTCCACGTGACATTCAGCCAGGTAACGAACCAGCTCCGGACGAGCCAGGGATTTGAGTTCACCAGACCGAGAAAGAAACTGCTTCTCGAAGCCATCAAGCAGTAGCGGAATCCTGTCGGCAGCCGCAAACTGAAAGCCATCCTTAGTTAGGTTGGCATTACGCAGCCTCCCCGCCCAGTCGTAAACATTTCCCAGCCATTGGCGATGCCACCTGCTAATGTGCTCAAAAGCCAGCATCTCAGGCGGCTGGCCCTCAATAAATAGCTGCTCATACAGCATCAGCAGCAAGCCAGACTCCAACGCCTCCATTTCCTCTTCATCTGTAATCCCTAGCTTATTAGCCAGCACTAAGTCTCCAGAGCCCGGCTGATACCGCTCTTCTGCTGAATTAAGCTCATATTTTGACAAGCTCTTACCTCCGCCCAAACAAGTTAACAACGTTGTTTTCCTGCTGCCGTTGATAGTTATTAACCCGATCTTCCCAGATCTCAAGCGCCCTGCGCTTTTCAGTCACGTAATCATAACGGTCATAGTGTTTCGAGCTAACGTCGTTCAAGGCGTGATTCTGAATACGGTCACGGATCTCTTTGCTGATCCCCGCCTCCCCCATCAGAGTCTTACAGGTCCGACGTAAATCTCGCGCCGTGAAAACTTTAAACTCAGGATTAAAGGCCCGGAAATACATGATGGAACGGGCCAGGCTATCGGTACGTACCGGGCGCTCACCGTTGGTTGATAGCGGGAAAATATAGGGACTGTTACTTTCCTTAGTCAGCTCTTTCACTGAGGCTAATTCCTGTAATGCCGATTCAGTCAGCGGGATCAGGTGCTCACGCTTGTTTTTCGATACATCGGCTATGACCAATAATGTCTTTTGCTGCCAGTCAATTGCACTCCATTGGCTGGCAATCATTTCAAATGGACGCTGCCCGCCAACATAAACGCAAAAGCGGATTAAATGCTGCATCAGCGGCCCAACATTAGTGGCTTCTGCGAACTGCTCCATGACAACACGCAGCTCTTCCAACGTTAACCATGTATCACCCACCTTTTCCGCCGAAGACTGCTTAGGTATGGCCGAGACCGGGTTAACCTCAAGGCCGAACGTAACACCCACACTAGTATTCATCGGATCGTTATCAGCTTTCAGACCGTAGTTGAATGCCGCCATCAGGTAAGAACGGACTCGGTTTGCATGGACCACCGCATCACGTTGGATAATGCCAGACAAGATCGTTTTGATCTGTAAGGGCGTGACATCCTTCGCTTTGGTTTCGCGAGGAATAACCGAATAGCACTCTTTTTCAAGACGCTTCAGGACATCGGCCCAGGTCCGCTTGTTGTCGAGCTTCATCTTGTTGACGTAGCCATGCACCAGTTCTTCAAAAGATCCCTGAGAACGATGGATCTGCATAATGTGCTGCTCGGCCAGGCGCTGTTGCTCAAGCTCTTGCTGAGGTTCTTTTCCTTCAATAAGCCAGGCACCATACTTTTTCGCCAACTCATTGGCCATCACCAGTTTCATCTCAGGCCAGATGCCCAACTGGATGAACTTCTCTTTCTTCCCTTTCTCAACGTAATAACGGAAATAAAAAACTTTGCTGCCTGAAGGCTGAACCTTAACGCCAAGCCTGCCAGTACCACGTTGAGCACTGTTGCTCCACACGTAGTACGCCGTGCTTTTTGTCTTCAATCCACGTATAGCAGTCTCGGTAAGATTAGCGGCCATGAGTTTACCTTTCTAAGGATAAGCGTTACCTGACCCGATGCCCATTTCGGGTCAGGTAACGGGTCAGGTAAGGATAGTACAATGGGGAAATGAGAGAACCAATCAGAAACAAAAATAACTTCATAACTGATTGATTATAGACAATTAAAAATACAAACAGAGACAATGACGAACAATTAAAAACATGCCAATTTTATGACTCATAATCGCTTGGTCGCTGGTTCAAGTCCAGCAGGGGCCACCAAATTAAAGCAATAAATACATGCACTTAGGCCACTCTCGAGAGTGGCCTTTTTGTTTTCGCCAGCACAAGTGTCGCAAAAGTGTCGCAAGAAGGTTTAGACCTGCCAAATTGCTCTGAGTTAGACATGACGTTCAGAAGTAGTTTTGGAACAAAAAAGACTCAACTGCAAAAGTTGCTACGATGGCCCCTGATTCACCTGAACAATTTTGCTTGGGCTGTGTTTATGCTACCAACGTATGATGCAATGCCTTTACGTTCATGGGGATTTTTGCTGGAAATAAATGCCTGTAAAAATTCAACGATTCTTTTTGACGTTACACGTAGTGAGTTTTGGCTAAGCTCGAGGTTAAAAACGTTAACCATCAAGGAAGGAGGCTGGGTTTTGTTTTCATTGACGGTATAGCCGGATCTTCTTATAGCTTCAAGAATAATATCAAAAGCATTCTCCAACTGACCAAGATCATCACTTGAAAGCAAAATGTCATCCATGAAAATGCTCACCGATACATGGCCTGATTTGCTGACAGTATTGATGGTACTCCCACAAAATGATTGGTGAAAACATAAGCTGGCTAATATTGGTGACTGCGGATAACCGTATGGGATTACATGCTTTAACCCATTACCATTGAGGTTTTTCACAGTCGATAGCCGGGCAATTTCTCTCGCCTTTACATATGGAATTAACCGCCCAAGCTCCCTTGTAACGCGGCTTTGGCTCGTAGCTCCAAAAAAATTGGATATATCAATCAGGCTAAAATATTTCTTTTTAATATGATAGTTAGCCGCAGCAACATGCCCACCTTCTCTGAGATGAAACATATAAAGCGGTGACTTCCATTTGTGTTTGATATAGGTGTGTATTTTTTGTCCTAAGTGATGTGTTTCGGCATCAGGAATGTAAACCCAACGATTTTCCTTAACCTCAAATTTATGTAGCCATGTTGGTTTCATTTGTACACGTCAAGTAGTTAGGGACTATGTTAAAGAGGCTCAGCACCTTTTCAACTAAAGTCCACGACTCGTTGATAAAGGCCAAAACTACCGTGGTAGTTCCGAGCACTTTAACTAAGCCGATTTTATGTTGTTTAGTCATAAATCGTTCTCTCTATACAATCCTGACGATTCTTAGCGCAAGCGCATAGCCCAAACTAAAAACGCGACGCCCCCTTAAGAAGCGTTAAGAAACCTTCAGCAACCCTCCGCGACGAGCGGCAGCTTAAAGCAGCTTGCAGCGTCGAGCGGCGACCATCGGCAAGTCGAATAACGACGAGTACAGAGAGGCCGGATATCCCGGCTAACGTCAGGAAAAGATAGATTACACGGAGCATCAGATGCTTGAAACCACTTTAAGCTAATAGCAACTAAAAATCACGGAGATGTCTACTTTTCGATTTTTACAGTACCTCATCTTGGCTTTTTTGCTTGAAAACCACGCCAGCCCTGCCTTCACGTTTCCTGACTCTCCGACTATTTTTGTGTATTTTGTTCTTCCGGACTCACATGAAACACAAAATATCTTTGTTTATCTGTTAGTTATATTTTTCATTAGATCCTCCGCAGATCCTTTTCACTGAAAAAAACTGAAATTCTTTTCACGCTTTTCAGTTTGTACCTGACTGCAACGTCCTAGCAGTGGCGAGGGCTAACGGGGTCGTTTGTAAAAAATCCCGACTGAAAAAACTTTGCGATCCGAAAACCGCAGGCGGGTGCGGTGTAGTGCGATTTTTGTCTGCGGAAGATTTTTTTTGCCGCGCTGTGACGCGCCAGCGCCCCGCTGTGCGCACGATCTGTTTTAAGGGTGGCTCTGAGTGTCTGAAAAGGCTGAACGCGCCATAGCGCCGCTTGTTGCGCGTGGCGATATCCCTTTAAGGGGATAAGAAGAAAGATATCCCCTTCAGGGGGTAGGAGGCATAAAAAAACCCGCTTTCGCGGGTTATGTTCTGGACTGATTTACTTGCCAATCACCGGGGAGTATTTGCCGCTCAGCGTGTCCGCTTTCGCTCCGGCGTTCCGGATTGCTCCCGCATTGGTCGGCGTGCCCGTATTGCTGTGCGTGTGGCTTGCCGTTTGCTCTGCCAGTTCTTTCACCACGTCGAGCGTGTCGAGCATCAGCTGTGCCACGTTGATAGTGCCAGAGCCAATCCACACAACCGGGGCAATAATCTGCTGTTGTACTGCCGCCACGCTTTTACGTATCTGGCCAATTTTCTCGATCAGGTCTTTACCCGTTGTGACTGTCTGGCTCCTGGCTATGTCTGTTTCATCATTGCCGCCGATACTCGCCACGCGGTTTTTTACTGCCTGGCTATAATCACCCGTGCATACCTGCTGAATGGCTCCGGTCAGTAGTGTGGACGTGCCCAGCACGGTAATTTTATCCGTAGCCTTACCGTGGTTTCGCGGCTGACCAGCTCCCGCTGTTCCGAAGCGGCCTTAACAACCCGCGCCATTGAGGTTTCACTGATCGTCTGGTCTGTCGGCCTCACCCAGTCACCCGCCAGGGTGACGCGCTGAGACACTTCCGCACGCTGCTGCTGCAGCTGCTCGCCAGGCTGGATATCCGGTAAGCTGGTTCCCTCCGGTACGGTCTGCCTCACAAAGGGTTTACCCGGCCTTCCGCCAGTAAAAGCAATTTCAACCAGCGTCCCTTCAGGTGGAAACTGGTACATCCCGGAATCGTTACCCGCCATAGGAACCGGCAGAGGCATAGCTGAGTAAGCAGGCGTGTCTTTATCCGGGTTCCAGACTGCCACGCCGCCAGTCAGCGGTAGACCAGCCCAAGACAAACACCAGCGAAACCAATACCAGCCACAGGCCGTTTGTCATCAGCGCATCCCGTTATGTTCCAGGCTGAAGTGATTACCAGCCGGACGGGATTTGAAACGCCCGCCCCACGTTCCGCCCAGCGATTCCCAGTATTCACCCAGCGGCAGATAATCAGCCGTGTCCGTTTTGTACTGGCCATTCACGTACAGGTTAAAATCCACGGCCAGACGCTGTGTGTGCAGACTGTTGGTGATACCGCTGCCTTTTTTAGCGTTCAGCGCCGCCTGTTCCGGCGTACGGTACGCCTCGCCAAAAGTCAGGCGATAGCCATGCTCTTCAGCCCAGTGGATCAGAATGGCCACCATCACGGTAACCCTCACATCATGCTACTGGCGCTGTTAGTCACGATATCGACGGCAGCAGCAAGAACCGGCGCAGACTGGAGGCGGCTTTCAACGGTGTAAGCCAGAACGGAAAGGGAACGGATGGCATCACGGGCACGATCAAGAATTTGTGTGCAGCGTGCGGCGGTCATGTGCTCAGTTGAAACGGCTTCCCCAGCGATTGCCCTCACATTGGCGGCGGCACTTAACGCGCAAAACTGCATGTTGGCTTCAATGGCGTTATTGACAGGAACGGACGGGAGGCTGTTAATCTGCCCCAGCATTCTATCCAATAGCCGCGAATCTTCGGTGTAATCGGTGATAGCCAAAAGCTCATCGCAGGTCAGGCGGTGCGGTTGAACCGGATTTAACTTATTGCGGAGGATCTGCGGACGCATACCAACGGCAGCAGCTACATCTTCCAGATTGTGCGCTAGCGCAAACGCTCAGCAAGCAGCATCAAAATGAGCATGTTTAGAAGTCTGATAATCAAACATTGTTAGCTCCTCCCTAATCCGTAGGATGAATTACGCGTTAAGCGAAACATCGCATTCGCTTAACGCCATTACGGTTAAGGTGACCATGTTCACTTCAACCAGCCCTTTTTTCTGTGCACCTTTAGGCTTGATAGGGAGTTTTCCGTAGGAAATCAAATTCTCAGCAGTACTTCGCGACATGCCAGTACGGCGGCAATATGCATCAAGTGGAATGTATGGATCGGGGATCACGATTGTAATGTTGGGACGCATAATGCAAACTCCTCTTGCTGTGGATACGCCAATATCCACTGTTATTAACCTATACTCGTAAAAAGCTACAACAAGGAGAGTCCAGATCGCATTAAGCGACAAATAAATCGATTTATCGCATTTTGCGAAAACCTGACTAAATTATGGGCAAATTCTCTTACGGACAAATCAGCCACAGCAATGAAGTACTCGACAGAGTGATTAATGCTTATGGCTTTACGTCTAAGCTGATGCTTGCCGATCACTTTGGAATGGCATCGAGTAGCCTGGCTGGACGCTACAAACGAGGCGGCTTTCCCGCTGACATGGTAGTTAGGTGTGTAGCTGAAACTGGCGCATCGTTAGAATGGCTTGCTACTGGTCAAGACAGGAAATTTGACGACGAAGAACTCGACATTATAAAAATGCCTCGTCGAAAAATCGTTGATGGCCTTCTTTACGATGCTGGCAGGTACATGTTGGATAAGGTCTCATTCCTCCCGGGAGTCCCTTTACCTAAGTCCCCAATCTGCGTCCAGGAAGGTAATAGCCAATTTATCGTGGATACCTTATTTACTGAGGTTTATGACGATCAGTGGTTGGTTGAAATTGAAGGTAAAATAAGCATTTGCACACTTACCCGCATCCCAATTAAGAAAGTCAGAGTAAGTGGCGTCGGCATGGCCTTTGATTGTGCAATAGAAGATATAAAAATTCTTTGTAGGGTTGTATTAACAATAAGATAAGCATAAGGATTTGAAGATGATTGACTACAAAACAGCATCAAAAGACCAACTCAAAGCGGAGATGAAACGCTTAGCTGGCGTTGTATCTGACACGCCCTTTGGTACAAAAAAAGAATTCTTTCACCTCCCTGAAATTTTGAACTCGGGCGAACGTCCGGTGGCCATTGCCAGTGGCATGATGGACGGCAACACCTGGCTCATCACACTGACAAATAAACGCGTAATTTTCCTTGATAAGGGCATGATTTTTGGTGTTAAGCAGGTTGACATCAACCTCAACAACATTGTGAGCGTAGGCGGCAAGACGGGGCTTATGTTTGGTGAAATTATGATTTCTACTAGCGGCCAAAACTACACAATCAAAAATGTCATGAAAGGCTCAGTTATACCCTTCACAAATTTAGTGAACGAAACAAAAAACTCTCTGAATGCTCCTGCCTCGCAACAACAAGAACCGACCAAAGACACTCAATCATTCGATGATCAAATGGCGAAAATTGAACGTCTTGCAAAAATGAAAGAAGAAGGGATTCTTACAGAAGAAGAATTCCAGCAGCAGAAAAAATTCATTTTGAATGGTTAATTTATGTCTGTAAGAAAGTTAGCTTACGGCCAACGGGTTGCTGATTTTTGGATTGGCCCCTATATTTCCATACACTTTTTATCACTTAACCCATGACTGGTT
>ENA-UOZI01000035-UOZI01000035.1-food-metagenome-genome-assembly--contig:-NODE-35-length-77300-cov-11.005127_pt1 | contig 77300 bp, 74 predicted proteins | sample MGYA00249871_ERZ772729 | MGnify/ENA primary metagenome ERZ772729 (study PRJEB29005, sample SAMN08379449) | food metagenome | isolation source: cheese - non spiked | study: EMG produced TPA metagenomics... | reverse complement strand
GCACACATCGCCTGAAAGACTAGTCAGGATGATGGTGATGATGGTGGTTTTTAAATTGAACGCTGTTCATAAAATTCTCTGTGAATGAGTATGCATTTGATGCCTTTTAACCTAAACCACTTTACTCGCATAAAGCAAGGGCTTTTTTCTATCATTAATTCATTTCATATTGACCGAAGAAATTGTCAGTTGCCGCCGGCTGGCGTAGCCTTAAGTCAGCACAGCGAAAAGTCAGGAGCAAGGGGATGAAGAAGGTCGCGATTGTAGGTTTAGGATGGCTGGGTATGCCGCTTGCGCTGTCGTTGATGTCGCGGGGATGGCAGGTGACCGGCAGTAAGACCACGCAGGATGGCGTGGAGGCGGCGCGGATGTGCGGCATCGACAGCTATCCGCTGCGTCTGGAGCCGCAGCTGGTCTGCGACACCGAGGATCTGGATGCCTTAATGAACGTCGACGCGCTGGTGATTACTTTACCGGCGCGGCGGACCGGTCCCGGAGAGGACTTTTACCTTCAGGCGGTACAGGAAATCGTTGATACCGCGCTGGCGCATCACGTGCCGCGCATCATATTCACCAGCTCAACGTCGGTTTACGGCAACGCCAGCGGCACGCTGAAGGAGAGCTCCCCCCGTAACCCGCAAACCGCCAGCGGACGGGTGCTGAAAGAGCTGGAGGACTGGCTGCATAACCTTCCCGGTACCTCGGTGGACATTCTGCGCCTCGCCGGGCTGGTGGGGCCGTCCCGTCATCCGGGGCGCTTCTTTGCCGGGAAATCCGCGCCGGACGGCCAGCACGGCGTCAATCTGGTGCATCTCCAGGATGTGATCGCCGCGATCGAACTGTTATTGCAGGCTCCGAAAGGCGGGCGCATCTATAATATATGTGCGCCTAAGCATCCCGCGCGCGGCGTCTTTTATCCGCAGATGGCCCGCGAGCTTGGGCTTCCCGTCCCCGTATTCTCTGATAACCCGGAGAACGGTAGCGGCAAGATTGTGGATGGCAGCCGTATTTGCAACGAACTGGGGTTTGAGTACCAGTACCCCGATCCGCTGGTGATGCCGATGGAGTAATGCGCCAGCGGTGAATCGCGTACCGAAAGGGGGTAGCGATGAAACCACTGCTGGATGTGCTCGTCATTCTTGATGCCCTCGACAAAGAGGGCAGCTTTGCCGCCGCCTCGGCGAAGCTCTATAAAACGCCGTCGGCGCTGAGCTATACCATTCATAAGCTGGAAAGCGATCTCAATATTCAACTTCTCGACCGCAGCGGCCACCGGGCGCGCTTCACCCGTACCGGGCAGATGCTGCTGGAAAAGGGGCGCGACGTGCTGCACACCGCCCGCGAACTGGAAAAGCAGGCCGTCAGGCTGCATCAGGGCTGGGAAAATGCGCTGATACTCAACGTCGACGCTACCTTTCCGTTCTCGCTGCTGGCCCCGTCGATCGCGGCGTTTTATCGCCAGCATCACGCCACCCGTCTTGAATTCCGCCGCGATACCCTCGGCGCAAACTGGCAGACGCTGGTGGAAGGGCGGGCGGATCTTCTGCTCGGCGCGCTGGGCGACCCTCCGGCGCTCAGCGGCTACGGCTCTGTTCTACTGGGGGAGGTGGCGCAGGCGTTTGTCGTTGCGCCCCAGCATCCGCTTGCGCAGATTGCCGGTCCTGTGGGCTGGCGGACGCTGCGCCGCCATCGCGCGATTACCACCGACGGCGCGTGGCCGCAGGCCGACGGCGAGGAGAGCCTGACGGTATTCGATCTTCCCGCCCAGCTGATGCTGCTGTGCGCCGGACTGGGCTGGGGTTATTTACCGCTATTCCAGGTGCAGCCTTTAATCGCCCGCGGCGAGCTACTGATAATAAAAACGACGGTCCCCGAACCGGTCAATCGCGCATGGATAGGCTGGAATGAAGACGTTTGCGGGCAGGCGGGCGAGTGGTGGCGAAAGGAGATATTAGCAAATAGTGCTATCCATCAGGTCTATAATACTAAAATCGTATGAATATTAATCTGTTAGAGAATTACCAAGATTATTAAGCCTTGTAACATCTTGTCATCGGGCCAGCAGTTGTTGCAAAATACGCGTCCTGAAAATCAGAAACTGGCCGACGCTTTTTTAAAGTGTCGGTTATTTTTTTGGTTGAAAGACACATCATTCAATACCAAGAGGCCGGGCTTCGTACCGGATAGATATTTACTAAAAACCGACAGTGGTTGTCGCTGAGGAATACAAAGAAATGGGGCAATTTTTTGCTTACGCGCTGGCGTTCACCGTAAAAGGGGATAACTATGTCGCATAACGCTACTCCAAAAACCTCTCGCGTGGAATTACGTAAAACGCTTACGTTGATTCCGGTTGTCATGATGGGCCTGGCCTATATGCAGCCGATGACGCTGTTCGATACGTTTGGTATCGTCTCTGGATTGACTGATGGTCACGTTGCGACGGCTTACGCCTTCGCGCTGATCGCCATTCTCTTCACGGCGCTGAGCTACGGTAAACTGGTTCGCCGTTTCCCGTCGGCGGGTTCCGCCTATACCTACGCGCAGAAATCCATTAGCCCGGCCGTCGGCTTTATGGTGGGCTGGTCATCGCTGCTTGACTACCTGTTCATGCCGATGATCAACATTCTGCTGGCCAAAATTTATTTTGAAGCGCTGGTGCCTTCTATTCCTTCGTGGATCTTCGTTGTCGCGCTGGTGGCCTTTATGACCATCTCCAACCTGCGCAGCATCAAGACTGTGGCGAACTTCAATACCCTGATCGTTATCCTGCAGATGGGTATCGTGGCGGTGATTGTTGGCCTGATTATCTACGGCGTTATGCACGGCGAAGGCGCGGGCACGCTGACCAGCACCCGTCCATTCTGGTCTGAAGGCGCGCACGTGGTGCCGATGATTACCGGCGCGACCATCCTGTGCTTCTCGTTCCTCGGCTTCGACGGCATCTCTTCGCTGTCTGAAGAGACTAAAGACGCGGAGCGCGTGATCCCGAAGGCTATCTTCCTGACCGCGCTGATTGGCGGCCTGATCTTTATCGGCGCTTCCTACTTCCTGCAGCTGTACTTCCCGGACATCTCGCGCTTTAAAGATCCGGACGCCTCACAGCCTGAAATCATGCTGTACGTGGCGGGCAAAACCTTCCAGTGGGGCGTGCTGATTTTCTCCAGCGTTACCGTACTGGCATCCGGCATGGCCGCGCATGCGGGCGTTTCCCGTCTGATGTACGTGATGGGCCGCGACGGCGTGTTCCCGACGCGTTTCTTCGGCTACGTGCATCCGAAATGGCGTACTCCGGCATGGAACGTGCTGCTGGTTGGCGCGATCGCGCTGCTGGCGATTAAATTCGACCTCGTCACGGCGACGGCGCTGATTAACTTCGGCGCGCTGGTGGCGTTCACCTTCGTTAACCTGTCGGTGATCTCCCAGTTCTGGATCCGTGAAAAGCGCAACAAAACGCTGAAAGACCACTTCAACTATCTGATTCTGCCGGTCTGCGGCGCGCTGACCGTCGGCGCACTGTGGATTAACCTCGAAGAGAGCTCCATGGTTCTCGGCCTGATCTGGGGCGGTATTGGTCTGGTCTACCTGGCCTGCGTGACCAAAAGCTTCCGCAACCCGGTGCCGCAGTACGAAGACGTCGCATAATCACATTTGATGATGTGAAAAGCCGGAGGGAAACCTCCGGCTTTTTTGTTTGCAGCGCCCCCTTCGGGAAACGGCTACTCAAAACAGGCGCTGCGTTCCCAGCACTCGTCGCAGCTTGGCGAACGGCAGATAACTTCCCCCTGCTGCAGCAAACAGCGCTGACGATAAAAGAACTTTTTCCAGCGCATATTGTGTTCGTTCATCACCACCAGCTGTGGAAAGCAGTCGCTCATCAGCAGGCGCAATTCGGCGCGCGATGCCAGACCAAGATCCTGCCAGAGATGGTTAAACGCCAGCGAAACCTCGGCGATAATCTGCGCCATCGGCCCGGCATCTTGCTGCATCCAGCCCGCCAGCCAGGCGCCCAGCTGCTGGCGCTCCTCTTCGCGGGTGGCGTTGAGCTCCGCCATCAGGCGGCGACGGGTGAGCGTCTCGCCGTCGAGCGGCGTTTCCACCTCGCCCAGGCGCCGCCGCAGCGCCTGCCAATCGCGCGGGCTAAGCCCCATGCGCAGCGGAAAGCTGCCTTTCCCCGCGTGGTACAGCAGCCATAAGCGCCGCAACCAGTCGAGCGGCGGCATCAGGCGACCCCCTTATGCGGCAACGCGGCAGGCCAGCTCCCCCGACGCTGTTGCCACCACGCGGGCAGCACTTCGGAGACCGGCCGCCACGCGCCGTCAACGCAGGGTTCAATGCCTTCCTGTTCCAGCTGTTGCCACGGCGTATGGCCGATACGCACGCAGAATACGGCTTTAACGTCCGCCAGCAGTTCGAGGATCGCCGCAAACCGGGCTGCGTTATCCTGCGGCTCGCAGTCATCGCGCCCCTGACAATATTTGGGCGTAAAGCGCTCGTTGACCAGCACCATACCGGCGGCCGAGAGGCTGTAAATGTAGAACCGGTCGGCGTGACCAAAGTGACAATCAATGACGTCCCCGCGGCTTGACGCCACGGCGACCAGGCAGGCGTCATCGGCTTCAGATTCGCCGCGGGTCGCAATGCTGGCGTGCAGCTGCGCGCGCTGGTGGAGGATCGGCAGCCAGGCCGGGAGACTCTCTGGCGCCGGAAGCTGGGTAAACTGCTGGCTGCGGTCTTCGCCGAGCATCCCAATGGCGTCGGCGCGACACTGGTGGCAGTGGGTCATCTGCGGCATCACTTCGCCGCACCGGCCGCGGGTGGCGGCGAGCGTCTCGGCGTCCGGCTCCGGCTGGCCGTTGAGGCCAAACACCGTGCCGTGCTCCGGCCTGGCGATCAGCGGCATAATATTATGGATAAACGCGCCGCTGGCCCGCAGCGCGCGGCTCACGTCGGCCATGCCGCTATCGTTGATACCGGGGATCAGCACCGAATTTATTTTCACCAGCACGCCTTTGGCGGTCAGCCTGCGTACGCCCTCAAGCTGACGGGCAATCAGGATCTCTCCCGCTTCGCGCCCGCTGTAGCGTTCGCCGTCCAGCCATAGCCAGGCGTAGATTTGCGCGGCAATCTCCGCGTCGAGGGTGTTAATGGTGACCGTGACGTGGTCAACGCCGACATCCAGCAGGCGGTCCACCGCGTCAGGCAGCATCAGTCCGTTGGTCGACAGGCATAATTTCAGGTCCGGCAGCTGTTCGCGGATCAGCTCCAGGGTGCGAAAGGTGCGGGCGATATTGGCGAGCGGATCGCCGGGCCCGGCGATGCCCACCACCGAAAGCTGCGGGATCGCCTGCGCGACCTGACGCACTTTCACGACCGCCTGTTCAGGCGTCAGCAGCGTTGACGATACCCCGGGGCGGGACTCGTTGCTGCAATCGAATTTGCGATTACAGTAGTTGCACTGCAAATTGCAGGCGGGCGCGACGGGCAGATGCATCCGCGCGAAACGGTGATGCCCATGGCGAGAGTAGCAGGGGTGCGCGGCAGCTTTATCGGCCACAAGCGGCGTCAATGCGCTGTCATCCGCCGGGCGGCAGGCTTTGCCGCCAGAAAAAGAGGAGCAGGAAGTCATGGTCGTACCTTCGTGGTTGGGCGATACCTTCCTGCTGCAAATGCTGTACCAGAGGTTAATTTCGCAACCGCATGAAAAGTAGACTTTTTAACCGGCAACCCGCGTCCCTGAATTGTCGCAATTCCGCCGCGCTGGCGACAATGTCCTGAATCTCACATAAGGCTTCACAGTCGCGGCATGGTGATATCCATAATCTGAATGCGATACGCCACCTGGCGCGGGGTCATGCCGAGCAGCCGCGCCGCTTTGGCCTGCACCCAGCCCGCTTTTTCCAGGGCGGCGATCAGCCGCTGGCGCTCGTCGAGGCTGTTATCGAGCCAGCCGTCCTCCGCCGGGCCGCTGCTGGCGAGCGCTTTCGGCGGGTTATCGCGATGGTTGAACAGAATCACGTCCCGGTCTATCAGGCCGCTTTCCGACAGCACCGCCGAACGTTCGAGACAGTTTTCCAGTTCGCGCACGTTTCCCGGCCAGCTGTACTCCATCAGCAGGCGAATCGCCCCATCGCTGATGCGCAGCGTTCGCCCCTGGCTGTGGGCGATTTTTCGCACCAGAAAGTGCGCCAGCTCGGCGATATCCTCCTGGCGCTCGCGCAGCGGCGGCAGCGCGATAGGCATTACGTTCAGGCGGTAGTATAGATCCTCGCGGAAATGACCCAGCCGCACCTCCTCTTCCAGATGGCGGTTGGTCGCCGCGATAATGCGCACGTTGACCCGCAGGGTTTCGTCGCCGCCGACGCGCTCCATCTCCCCCTCTTGCAGAATACGCAGTAGCTTAGCCTGAAACGAGGCGCTGCTTTCGCCGATCTCATCGAGGAATAAGGTGCCGCCGTCCGCCAGCTCAAAGCGGCCTTTCCGCTGGCGCACCGCGCCGGTAAACGCGCCTTTCTCATGACCAAACAGCTCGCTCTCCAGCAGGTTGTCCGGCAGCGCCGCGCAGTTAAATTTGACGAACGCCGCGGCGGCGCGCGGAGAATTATGGTGGATGGCGTTGGCGATGAGCTCTTTCCCGGTGCCGCTCTCGCCGCGTACCAGCACCGTGGTATCCCAGCGGGAAACCTGACGAATAATATCCATAATCTGCCGCATCGCCGGGCTTTTACCGACCATATTTTCCAGGCCGAAACCGCGCGAAGGGGTACAGGCGCGCGGGCGCTCTATTCTGGGGCTCTGCTGCGGCGCCTGCGCGGCGGAGGTTGGCAGGATCATCAGGCGAATCGTCTGGGCGATCAGATTGGCGACGGTTTCGAGAAAGCGCGTGCAGGCGGGCAGCCGCTCTTCCTGACGCGCCATCGGCTGCGCCGCCAGTACGCCGATGGGCCGGGAGTGGGGGCCCATCAGCGGAACGGCGATAAACGGCAGGTCATAGTCGTACAGGCTCAGACGATCGAGAAAACGCTGGTCGTCGGCGACGCGCGGCAGCACCAGCGACTGGCCCTGCGCCAGCACGGTACCGACTAATCCTTCCCCCGGCCGGTAGCGAATTTGCGTACTGCCGGGCAGCGTCTGGTCTTCCGTTTGCTGCAGCGCTTCGATGCTCAGGATCTCCTGCTGGCTGTCGTACAGGCAAATCATCCCGTGCTGCATAAACGCATCGTTATGTAGCACGCTCAGGACCTCCTGCAGGGTTTTGCTCGCTTCGGTGGCGCGACTCAGGACCACGCTTATCCGCTGCATGGCGGTAAACTGCTGGGAGAGATCGAAACGTCTGACGGTGGTGTCCGAATCGGATTTATGGATCATTGTTCACCTCCGGTCAGGGTATTAAAGAGCGGAAAACGCAGAACCAGGCTGGTGCCTCCCTGCGGTCGCGAAGCCAGTTCAATCGCGCCGCGGTGGTAGGCGACCAGCGTTTGGATCAGCCGCAGCTCCATCCCTTTGCCGGGAGAGTTTAGGGCATCGGGGGAGTGGGCGTAGCGCACCTGCAGCAGCGGGACATTGTCGTTGAGATACAAAGAGAGCCAGCCCTCGTCCTCTTCGGCGTAAAGTTCGATCTCCAGCGGTACGGAGGGCAGCTCGGCGGCGAGGGCCAGCGTCCGGTCGAGCCATAAACTCAAGCAGGCCAGCAGCTGGGTACGCTGGCCGAAGCCGACCAGATGCGGCGATGCCATGTCCACCTGCAGCCGCGCGCGATCGTCAAAGCGGGTGCGGTAGAGGGCGTACAGGTCGTCAAAAAAGGGCTGAAGCGGCCAGACGGCATTGCTTTCCAGCTCAAGAGAAGGGCGGCAGCGCTGCAGGCGCGCCATGGCCTCTTCACCTTCGCGCCACGCCGCGTCCAGCGCCACGTTGCCGCTGCCTTCGCCGTTCAGCCGGCGGGCCGCCGCCAGCATATTGATTGGGCAATTAAGCTGAATCAGCGCCGCGTCCAGCGACTCGCGAATCGCGGCCAGCAGCTTACCGGCGGTCATTTGCTGTTTCAGACGGTCGAGCCGGCCCTGCTCCTGCTGCTGGCGCTGCTGGGTACAGTCGGCGATCACCACCAGCGTGCGCGCCGGGGCGCTGTCGACGAAGTAGCGGCTGGCTTCTTCACTCACGCCGGGCAGCGCCCAGCAGGTCACCGACAGCCAGCGGACCGCGCCGCGAACCACCACCGGCAGGATTTGCTCCGCGCCGGGCCCCATTTTGCGCGGGGAAACCTGGAGCTCGACCAGCAGCTCTTTCCCGCCGCAGTCCGCGCAGAACGTTTTGTAGGCGAGATTATCCATCACCACCCGATCCTGCTCATCGACCACGACCACGGCGGCGGGGATGTTATTGAGCACCGCTTCCATTAGCGTCATATGATTGCGCAGCCGCTGTTCCAGGGTATAGCTGACGCTGATATCCCGCTGCATCGCCAGATAATGCTCCAGCTCGCCCTGCGGATTCAGCACCGGCGTGATATCGATATCAACCAGATACAGGCCGCCGTCGCGGCGCTGATTAATTAGCTGACCGCGCCACGGCTGGCGCTGGAGCAGGGTTTGCCACATCTCCTGGTAGATCTCGCGCGGCGTCTGGCTGCTGGCCAGCAGGCGCGGGTTCTGATTGAGCAATTGCGCCAGCGAGTATCCAGTCTGGCGGCAAAACGCCGGGTTGGCGTAGATAATATTCGCCCGGGCATCGGTGAGGGAAATCGCTACCGATGCCTGTTCGACCATTGTAAAAAACAGCCCCGGATGTTGTTGAGTCAGCGCACCGGCAATCGCCTCGGGTACGGCGTTATCGAGCATCATATTCAGGGTCATCGCAAACTCCTGTGTCGCAGTTATGACAATTTGTCCGACACCGTGACAGGGACGCCGCGGTGTTTTCCGAACGGTGATAACCATGCAAACCGTGCGCCCTTATCGGCGTGATGTGCAGAAACATTGATCCGGTAGGGGAAAAGCAGGCGCTTTTTGCATTTTAAGCGCCCCGCCAGCCCCGCCGCGCGCGGCGGGAGGGGGCTGAAGCGATCGTTTTGGGGCAGGGATGGGCCGCGGTAGTGCAAAGCAACCTGGCACAGCCTTCGCAATACCCCTGCGAGAACGCGTATTTTCAACCCCCTTTTCCGACAGGAGCGCAACATGGCGAACATTGGTATTTTCTTTGGCACCGATACCGGTAAAACCCGCAAAATCGCGAAAATGATCCACAAGCAGCTGGGCGAGCTGGCGGATGCCCCGGTCAACATTAACCGCACGACGCTGGACGACTTTATGGCCTATCCGGTGCTGCTGCTGGGCACGCCGACGCTCGGCGACGGCCAGCTGCCGGGGCTGGAGGCCGGATGCGAAAGCGAGTCATGGAGCGAATTTATCAGCGGCCTCGACGACGCCAGCCTGAAAGGGAAAACCGTGGCGCTGTTCGGCCTCGGCGATCAGAGAGGCTATCCGGACAACTTCGTCAGCGGGATGCGCCCGCTGTTCGACGCCCTGAGCGCGCGCGGCGCGCAGATGATTGGCAGCTGGCCAAATGAGGGTTATGAATTCAGCGCGTCCTCGGCGCTGGAAGGCGACCGCTTTGTTGGGCTGGTGCTGGATCAGGATAACCAGTTCGACCAGACCGAAGCGCGTCTGGCGAGCTGGCTTGAGGAGATTAAACGCACCGTGCTGTAGGCGTTAACGGGTAGCCGCCGAGGCTACCCGCACAGTCCCGGCTGACGGGAAATCATCTGTTCCAGCCACTGGCGCTGATGGCGCTGCTGGCTCTGCTGCCAAAGATAATCGCGCGCGCTCTCCAGCGCCTGCTGCGGCTCCATGGGCGCGGCGGGGCGAATCGCTTCGCACCATAAAAGATGCCAGCCCAATTCGCTGGCGATGGGAAGGCTTAGCGCGTTTTCCGCCAGTGAAAACAGCGCGGTCTCGAGCTGCGGATAGAGCAGGCCGCGGCTAATCCAGCCTAAACGACCCTCTTCCAGCGCGCTCGGGCAGTGGGAATAGCGCTGGGCCAGCGGCGCGAAAGCGTCCCGCGAGGCGTTGATTTGCCGATACAGGCCGAGGATCCGCTGGTGCACGGCTTCGCGGTCGTTATCGACCGTCAGCAGTAAATGGCGGGTCAGACGCTGTTCCGGGCGCATAAACTGCGTCTGGTGGCGCAGATACCATGCCTGTACCGTAGAGAGATCCGGCTGCGGCGCCTGGCGGGCGATATCGGCAAAGGCGAGTTCCAGCCGGGCGTGATGGCGCACGATGGCAGCGCGCTCGGGCGGCGTAAAATCCCCCTCGTCGAGCCAGATGGCAAGGGAGGCGGCGATATTCTCCAGCAACGCCGCCGGAATATCGCCTTCAGGGACCCGCGCGACGATCGTCTGCTCCATATGGCACTGGCGTTGCCAGGCCTGTTCAAAAGCCGGCGTATCGGCCGGATCCAGGGCCGCCGGATCGCGATTCCAGCGGCTGCGCGCTAGCCGCTGCCGGGCAAAACGTTGCCATGCGTTCATTCTTCTCTTTCCTCTATAAGGGCGATGGCCTGCGCAGGGACCCTGAACCAGCGGCCGCTAAAGTCGACGGTGTAGCTGTCGCCGAGCTCTCCCCGATCGGTAGCCTCAACGCGTCCCCGCTGGCCGGCGCTCACGACCACATCGCCGTTGACCGCGAGCGCCATCTGGCAGGTCACGCTATCCCCGTATTGCAAATTTCCGGCCAGCCACGGCTGGGTGATGGGGATCAGCTCCTGCTCGCGGCAGCCGATGATCCGATCGGTTTCCGGAAAGTGGATCTGGTAGATAATCTGATCTTGCAAAAAAACGCCCCAGTCGCGCACAAAGCCGGTGCTGCCGCGCCTGACCAGCAGCGCGCCGGGCGCGAAGCCCGCCACGGTGCCGTCGTTACGAATCGCGCGTACGACGCGGACCTCTTCGCTAAAGGTGAATTTCGGTCTCATGTTCCGCTCTCCTGAAACTGTTGCTGATAGCTCTCCGCGAGCAGTCTTCGCGCCAGCAGCCAGGGCGCGCGGTCGTTATCCTCGAGCCGGTTTTGCAGCGGCACCTCCGCGCGGAGTTTGCGATGAAACGTTGCCAGCACCGGCAGGCTGCAGCGGCCAAGCAGCTCGGGCTGATAGGGGACGGCGAAAAACTGAAAAAAAGATTCGGCGGAGCGAAGTTCGTCCACGCCGGGAATTTGATAAAACCACTCCATCATTACCCCCTCGCCCGCAGGGCGGATTCACCGCACAGCTCGTCGTAGATAGCCACCAGCTCGTAATCTTTCGGGCTGCGCTTCCAGTTCTCGGCGAAGCGGCGGATGGCGGGCAGCAGCTGGTTAATCTGCGCGGCGTTGAGGTGATAGCCCATCTGGTCAAAAATGCCGTTGACCGCCTGACGCCCGGAGTGTTTGCCCAGCACCAGCCGGTAGCTGCGGCCCATCAGGGAAGGGGCGATGGACTGGTAGCTCTCGCTGTCGCGCAGCAGCGCCGCCACGTGGACACCTGACTCATGGGTAAACACCAGCTCGCCGACCAGCGGCTGCTGCGGGTCGATGGCGCGCTGAGCGGCTTCCGCGACCCTCTGACAGAGCGCGGGCAGCGCCGAAAAATGCACGCCGGTCTCCACGCCCAGGCAGCGTTCAAGGCCCAGCGCGACGGTTTCCAGCGCCGCATTGCCCGCCCGCTCGCCGAGACCGAGGACCGTCGTATTCACGCTGGTGGCCCCGGCGCTTACCGCCGCCAGCGTATTGGCGGTCGCCATACCCAGATCGTTATGGGCATGCATTTCGATCTCGCCGGACCAGACGTCGCGCAGGGCCGAGATTTGCGCCGCGGTGGTAAAAGGGTCGAGCAGGCCGACCGTATCGGCATAGCGCAGGCGGGCGGCGGCGCATTGCTGCGCGACCTCGGCGATAGCGCGCAGGGTCTGGCCGCTGGCCCGCGAGGCGTCCTCGCAGCCGATGCATACCTTCAGGCCGAGGGTATGCGCAAGATGGATAAACATCGCCAGCCGCTCCAGCAGCACCGCCAGCGGCTCGCGCAGTTTGTACTGCCGCAGCTTATCCGAAGCCGGAATCGAGATATCCACCCAGTCGATGCCCAGATCGGCGCTCTGGCGGATCTCCAGCGCGTTCATCCGACACCAGGTCATCAGGGTCGCGTCGGGCAGCTGGCGACGCACCAGCTGGATCCGCGCGATCTCCTCGTCGCCCATCGCCGGGGTGCCGACCTCCATCGTCGTTATTCCTGCGGCGTAAAGCGCCTCGGCAATGGCGACCTTTTCGCTGGTGCGAAAGGCGACGCCGGGGCTCTGCTCGCCGTCGCGCAGGGTGGTATCGTTAATCAGCACGCGTTCCATCAGCCACCTCCGCCTTAGCCGTAAACCGGCGTGAATACGGCGTCCGCCGGGCGCGGCTTGCCGTTCTGCCAGTAGGGCGACAGCGCGCGCAGCCGGTCGATAATCGGCGGCAGCGTGGCGACGACGTAATCGATCTCTTTCTCCCGGGTGTAGCGCGAGAGAGAAAAGCGGATGGTGCCGTGGGCGGCGGTGTAGGGGATATTCATCGCCCGCATCACGTGGGAGGGTTCCAGCGAGCCTGAGGTGCAGGCGCTGCCGCTGGAGGCGGCGATCCCGGCCTGGTTTAACAGCAGCAGAATGGCTTCACCTTCAATAAACTCAAAGGCCAGATTCACCGTGCCGGGCACCCGCGGCTGGCCGCCGCCCATCACCATGACCGACGGCACGCTGGCCAGCAGGCGATGCTCCAGCCTGTCGCGCAATTGGCCGATATGCGTCATTCCCGGCAGATGAATATTCGCCAGCTCGCAGGCCGCGCCCATGCCGACGATTCCGCAGATATTTTCCGTCCCGGCTCGCCGACCGTACTCCTGGTGACCGCCGCGCAGCAGCGGGCGAAAGCGCGTTCCCCGCCGCAGATAAAGACAGCCTACGCCTTTTGGCCCGTGGAACTTATGCGCCGAGCAGGAGAGCATATCGATGCGGGTCTGGCCCACGGCGATCGGTATTTTCCCGACCACCTGCACCGCATCGCAGTGAAACAGCGCCCCTTGTTCATGGGCCAGCTCCGCCATTTCGCCGATCGGGAAAAGCACCCCGGTTTCGTTATTCGCCCACATCACGCTGACCAACGCGACGCGCGGGCTGAGCGCCGCGCGGAACTGCGCCATGTCCAGCGCCCCCTCGCTATCCACCGCGATGCGATGAATCCGGTAGCCCTGGCGCTCCAGGTGCTCGCAGGCCGCCAGCGTCGCCGGATGTTCGACCGCGCTGGTGATGATTTCGCGACGCTCCGGCAGCAGGGCGATCGCCGAGGCGATGGCGGTGGCGGTGGCTTCGGTGGCGCAGGAGGTAAAGATGATCTCGCTGGGATACTCCGCGCCCAGCAGCGCCGCAGCCTGCTGATGCGCGCGTTCCAGAGCCGCCTGGGCCGGAATGCCAAAATCGTGTATCGACGAGGGGTTGCCGTAAAAATCGGTCAAAAAGGGCATCATCGCTTCCAGAACCATCGGGTCCAGACGGGTGGTGGCGTTGTTATCGAGATAAACCTGTTTCATCTTGTCCCCCTTGGGTCAGTTAACCGCGGCTCAGGCCGCCACCACTTCCATATAACAGCCGGTACGTTCCATCAGTTTTTGCTGCAGCCAGGCCAGGGTCATATCGGTCATCATGCAGCCGCTACAGCTGCCGGAGAGACTGACGGTCACCTGGTGGTTGGCGATGCTGAGTAGCGCCATATCGCCGCCGTCGGCCTGAATATGCGGCCGCAGTTCTGCGATGGTATCGACGACGCTCTGCCAGTGCGGATCTTTGCCGCTGGCCACGGCTGGCGTCGTCTGCGGCTGCTGGGCGAGGATCTCCGCCAGCGCCAGCTCGATTTTTTCGTGGCAAGAGGTGCAGCCACCGCCCGCTTTGGTGTAGTTGATCACCTCGGCAAGGGTGGTCAGCCCGTTGTTCTGTACCGCGCGGCGAATATGCCCTTCATCGACGCCGAAGCATTTGCAGATCAGCTTGCCCTCGTCGTGCTCCTCTTCAAGGCTTTCGCCGCGAAAGTTGGCGATGGCCGCGCGCAGGGCCTCCTGGCCCATCACCGAGCAGTGCATTTTCTCCGGCGGCAGTCCGTCGAGATAATCGGCAATCTGCTGATTGGTTATCTGCCCGGCTTCGGCGAGGGTATGGCCGATAATCAGCTCCGTCAGCGCGGAGGAGGAGGCGATGGCGCTGCCGCAGCCGAAGGTCTGGAAGCCCGCCTCCTCAATGATTTCGCTTTGCGGGTCGACGCGCAGCATCAGGCGCAGCGCGTCGCCGCAGCTTAACGAACCGACGTCGCCTACCGCGTTGGCGTTGTCCACCACGCGCGCGTTGCGGGGGTTAAAAAAATGGTCTTTCACTTTCTCGGAGTAATTCCACATGCTGTCAGCTCCAGGGATGAGGACGGAAAACGCCGGGGCGCGGTTCACCGCGGAAGCGCGGTGGCGATAACGAACTAGCAATTGCGATACCAGAGAATAAAATTAATATTTTTCAAATGGTTGTGTATTAGTCCTGACAAGGTTCGTCCTACAGTGTCGCGATGTTTTGTGGGCTTTGTCACAGAAACGACACGGCTAGCGGCGCGGGTCCGGATCCCCATGCCACTCCTGCTCCTGCAGCAGACGGGTAAAGCGCTCCGGGTCGCGCTGGCGCGTATTTTTGCGCTGCCCTTTGTCGTACCAGTAGAGCTGAATCTCCTGCAGTAAGCCGACGATGGTGGTGTCGGCGGGAACGCGTTCGGCGCGCACGCCCACCTGCAACAGCTGGCGAAAAACCGCGTCGCCAATCGCCACGCAGAACAGCGTGACGCAATCCTCCAGGGCGTGGATCCGCCTGGCGATCTTCTCCGTCTGGTGGCCGTTCTCGACCGAGAAATCAACCACCCGGATGAGAGTGACCCGATCCGCCTTGACGCCGTACACCACCAGCCGCGGGGTGGCGCCGAAGTGCTGATCGACGTGACGATAGTCGGAGCTGGCGAAGGCGACCTTCATAGACCACTCATCGGAGTGGACCATATCAAACTGACGGTTAATCGGCGGCATAAGCGCCTCCTGTGGAGAGTGACGATTCGGGGTTCTGGCGCAGCGGCGATCGGTAGTGGGCGAGGTGGTGGTGACGCTCGCGCATCAGGTTTGCCAGCTCAAACAGCGTATCGCGCATCCCGCTATACCCCTGTCGCACCCGGCGGAATTCGCCGAGCTTGTCAAAGAGCGGAAAACCCGCCCGCACCAGCGGCAGCGCAAACTGCTCCGCCAGGTCGCGGGCGTGCGAGTTCGCCACCAGCAGGTCGGCGGGATGCGCGCACAGCAGGGTTTGCAGATCCTCCAGATCCCCCGGCACCACCCGTTCCACCGGCAGCTGGCGCAGGCTGGGATGACCGGTAGGGGCCACCAGCGGGCCGGGCTGCATCCCCTGGCTGTTGGCGAAATCACACCACGCCGCCAGCAAATCGCCTTCCGCCGCTATCGCCATGCGCTGGCCCTGGAGCCACATATGGCAGTCGATCATCGCATCCTGTAGCTGGCCGCGCTGGCGTTCCAGCCACTCGGGAACGGCGCGTCCGGAAATTTTCGCCAGTTGATGAATAAAGGCGTCGCAGCTTTCGAGGGTCATCAGGTGCGGCAGGGCGATAACCTCGCCGCGGCAGCGCGGGGCCAGCAGCGATGAGGCGCGATGAAGGGAGACGCCAATGGCGAAGCTGCACAGGCTTTGTCCCATCTGCTCTATCTGGCGCAGCGGCGTCCCGCCCTGGGTCAGCGGCGAGAAATCGCCCTGCGCCAGGTGGCCGTCCATCGATTGCGCCAGATCCGGCAGGATTACCGGCTGCAGGCCAAAGGCTTCGACGCATCGGCGCAGCCACTCGATATCACCCGGCGAACAGAGGTGGCTGATCAGCAGATTGACCCGGCGATTGCGCTGAGCCGGGCGCGGCGCCGGCGGCACCCACTGCTCAATGACGCTCTCTAGCACCGCGCTGAAGCCGTTCTCCATGGAGCCATAAAAATCCGGCGTGTTAACCGTCAATATCGCCACCCCCTTGTGACGGGGATACTCTTCGCGAAACTGGCGAACCACGCGGGAAATATCGCTGCCCTGGGCCTCCGACAGCCCGGTGCTGAGCAGTACGATAGCCTGCGGATTGTTGCGCTGGCAGAGGGTATCCAGGGCGGTAAAAATATTGCCGTCCGCGCCCATAATCGTCGACGTGGGGTCCATCGCCGTCGACTGCAGGGGAACCGGGTCGTGGAAATGTTGAATAAAAAAGACTTTGGCGAAGGCGCTGCACCCCTGCGCGCCGTGGACCAGAGGGATGCTGTGTTCGATCCCGAGGCTGGCGAGGATTGCGCCGAGCGGCTGGCCGGTTTTGATGGGGCTGACCGCCAGCGGCTTATCGGTGCGGAAAATGTCTGCCATGGTGAGCTCCTTAGCGCCACGGGGCGCGAGAATGGGTTTGCGGCCAGATGGGGCTGTTGATGGTCTGACACAGCTGGCGGGCGAGGGTGACGATCCCCTGATAGCCAGCGAAGGCGTGTTCGCGCTCCTGATTGATATCGAGAAACGGCAGCCTGGCTTTATAGGCGGTGTACATATTGCGTCCGCCGGCAATCATCAGGTCGGCCTGATAGCGATAGACCACATCCAGCAGCGTGCGGGCGTTGCCCTCTTCCAGCATTACCGCCTCTTCGCCCATCAGCTCGCGGATCCGCTGTTTATCCTCTTCGGTGGATTTACGCGTGCCGGTTGCCACCACGGTCATGCCCAAATCCTGCAGCGCCGATACCACCGACCAGGATTTCACCCCGCCGGTATAGAGCAGCGCTTTGCGGCCGCGCAGCTGTTCGCGCCACGGCTGTAGCGCCAGTTCCGCCGCCTGTTCCTCCCGCGCAATCAGCGCTTCGGTACGCTGGCGAAGGTCGTCGTCGCCCAGCAGCGCCGCCAGCTGGCGCAGGGCGTCAGAGGTGGCGCGGATCCCGTAAAAGCTGCCTTCGAACCACGGCGTGCCGTAGCGCTGCTCCAGGGCTCTGGCGACGTTAATTAACGCCCGCGAGCAGACCAGCATATTGGCCTGCGCCCGGTGCATGGTCTGGATCTCGGCGAAGCGGCCATCGCCGGAGAGGCTGCCGAGCACGCGGATCCCCAGTTCGTCGAGCAGCGGCTGAATATGCCAGAACTCGCCGGCAATATTGAATTCGCCAATCAGGCCAATATCGTGACGCTGCTCCGGGGTAAAGGGCGTACTCTCCGGCCAGGGGGCGGGCTCGCGCTGGCCGATGATCCGTTTGACCATGACGTCGCCCGCCAGCCGGTTACCGAGATTTTTACTGCCGTAGAAACCGGCGGCGTCAATAGCGATAACCGGTACGCCGGTGGCGGTCTGCGCGGCCTGGCATACCGCTTCCAGGTCATCGCCCTCCATGGCCGGTACGCAGGTGTTGTAGATAAAGACCGCCGCCGGATGATAGCGGGTGACGATATGGCGCACGGCGTGAAACAGGCGGCGTTCGCCGCGGCCCATAATCACGTCCTGTTCGTTGAGATCGGTGGTGAACCCGAGCCGATTAAGGGTGGGGCCGGAGCTGGCGCTGCCGCGGTTATCCCATGAGCTTCCGGCGCAGCCGATGGGGCCGTGGACCAGATGCGCCACGTCGGCGATGGGCAGCAGGGTTATCTGCGCGCCGTCGAACGCGCAGCCGCCGGCGGTGGCGCCGGGTTTGGGCGCGCTGCAGCCGGATTTTTGTTTATGGTTGTGTTCACAGGCCGGTTCATCCAGCAGCGCCAGAATTTCATTTCCCTTCATAGTGACCTCGTTGACGGTGGGGGATGAGGGGAAGATGCAATTCGCGCTCCAGAAGCGGAGCCTTGATTTTTAAAGAAAAGAGGTTGTTGGCTTTGCGACAAAGCCAACAATCGGACAAGGGATGGCGGCATGTGATGCTTTATGACCTATCGCGCTGGGATGGCTATTTGTTGATGAAAGGCTGGCAGCGAGGGGGTTAGGCGCATCAAGAAGCCCGGAACAACCGTGAACGGAATATTCCCCTGAGCGTAACGTGGGGAAGAGCGTCCATACGCGAAAAAAAGCCCGCGGGGTCAGCGGGCAACAAGCACAAAACAGGGATTAAAAAACGCGTTCTTCCAGAGGGTTATCCCTGTTAAGCCGCTTCGCCAGCCACGGCGGCAAACGGCCGGCCAGCAGCGTATTGATCGCCTCGCACTGTGCCTGAATCGTCGTCCCGGGCTGCGCTTTCATCGGGTGGATGCGATGGCGGATCAGTCGCGCGGCGGCGGGCCCGCCGATCTCCTGGCAAAACAGCAGCTGACAGTCCTCAATAAGCCGGGCGCGCACTTCGTTGGCCTCCTGCTGGTGGGGGGCGGAGGGATAGCGGCGCAGATCGTACAGCCAGCCGCCTTGTTCATCGAACGCGTAGATAAAAAACAGTCGTCCCTGGCCGAAATGGCCGTTAATCACCAGCCCATCCTGGGAGCAAAATGCCGCCAGCAGCTGCGGCGTGCGCTGGGCAGGGCGAACGATGCGTAAATGGGCGGGCAGCGCGCCCTGCAGGCTCGCCATCACCCGCGACCAGCGAGCGGGGGACATCACCGCCGTCGCGGAGGGAAAGCTGGCGGCCAGCTGCGGCTGGGTCAGGGTCGCCAGACGCTCTGGCGTCAGCGTCTCGCCGCTCTCCTGCGCCAGCCAGTCGACGATTTGCGCCGGCTGTAGGTCCGGCAGAGACTGAAACAGCGCCAGCATACGCCAGAATAGGGTATCGTTGTCGGACATCTCCAGCTCCTTATATCAAGGTATTGCGCGTCGCGCGCAGGCTTATCGGAAAGACGGGACGCCCCGGCTGCGGATGCACGTAGTAGCGGCGTCCCCCCTCCAGCGAAATCGCGCCGCCCCAGCGTTCAGCGTCGTTATGCTCAATCTGGATCACTCGCGCTTCCAGATCCTGTTTCGCGATATAGGCGTACAGGTCCGCGCCGCGCTCACGGAAAATCACGATGGGCATACTCCCTCCTGGCCCCGCATGACGCGGGGCACCTGATGGTTAACGGACGAGCTCGAAGCTGTAATCGGTTTTGCCCAGCTGGCTGGTATCGCTATCCAGTTTCTCCAGCACGGCGTTCACCAGCGTCGTCACAATGTTCATCGCCCCTTCATAACCCCAGGTTGTCTGGCGGTGCAGATGGTGGCGGTCGAACAGCGGAAAGCCGAGGCGGATAAGCGGCACTTCAAAGGCTTTACCCTTCGCCAGGGTATCGCGCTGGATAAACTTGCCGTAGGAGTTGCCGATCATAAAGTCCGGCTGACGGGTGAACATCAGCGAACGGAAGTGCCACAAATCGCAGTTGATAAACACTTCGCTATCGCGCCCGTACGGCGAGGCATCGAGCATTTTGTTCATCGCTTTTTGCCAGCGTTTGTTGGCGTTATGGCTCAGGATCACCGTTGGCTCGCAGCCCAGCTCCAGCAGGAAGCGGGTGAGGCCCATCACGAAGTCCGGATCGCCGTACAGGCCAAACTTCTTGCCGTGCAGCCAGGTGTGGGAGTCGAGCATCATGTCAACCAGCCGGCCGCGCTCAAGGGTGAGGGCGTCGGCAATCGGCTTGCCGCTAAGCTGGCTGACGGTCATCAGCAGTTCATCGGTGGCGGCCAACCCCAGCGGAATGGCGACCTCGGTGGCGGGCTGGTTCCACATCTCCTGCACCACTTTTTTGCTCTTCAGCAGCTGCCACGGCTGCAGGAGCAGCGTATCGATGGCGTCAGGGGCCTCTTTCATCTCCTGCTGCGTGGTGCCGCCGGAATACATCCGATAGTGGCCGTCGGCGGGCGTGTCGAGAACTTCCGACGGATCGGAGAGCAGGCTGCACGGCACCGCCATCTGTTCCATCATCCGCTTTAATACGCGGAAGTTGCCGAGATAGGTTTCAAAGCCGGTCACCAGATTGAGCTTCGGCAGTTTGCCCGGCTGCCCCTGGTAGTCCGCAGTGAAGGTTTTGGCGAAGCCTTCAAACATGTTATCCCAGCCGGTGACGTGGCTGCCGATAAAGCTTGGCGTATGGGCGTGGGGCACGGCGATGCTGCTGTCGACGAAGCCATCTTTTTTGGCGTTGGCGATAAACGCCTGCAGGTCGTCGCCGATAACTTCCGCCATGCAGGTGGTGGACACCGCAATGATCTCCGGTTTGTACAGCGCGCTGGCGTTCTGCAGGCCCAGGTTCATATTGTTGTTGCCGCCGAAGACCGCCGCGTCTTCGGTCATCGAGTCGGAGACGCAGGCGATCGGCTCTTTGAAATGGCGGTTAAAATAGGTGCGAAAGTAGGCCACGCACCCCTGAGAGCCGTGCACATACGGCAGGGTGTTGGCAAATCCCAGCGAGCAAAGCACCGCGCCAAGCGGCTGGCAGGCTTTCGCCGGGTCAACGGTCAGCGCCTCGCGCTGGAAATTCAGCGCTTCATACTCGGCGGTGGTGGTCCAGGCAAAGACCTCCTGCACGCGCTGCGCATCGTGCGCCTCTTCCAGCTGCCGCTTATTGCGGAACAGCTCCTGGTATTCATCCTGTTCGAATAGCGGATAACAGCTATTAATTTTATCAATCGTTTGGCTCATGGTGTTCTCCTCCCGCGCCACAAATCGGTGAACAGACGGGACAGTGAGTGGGCAATCACGCAGACTTCAGCCACGGAGCGGTCAGTTCGTTCCACGCCGGGTTGTTCAGGGTCATATCCATATCGCGGGCGAAAATGGCGAAACCATCGTAGCCGTGGTACGGGCCGGAATAGTCCCACGAGTGCATCTGGCGGAACGGCACGCCCATTTTCTGGAAGATATATTTTTCCTTGATGCCGGAGCCGATAAGGTCGGGCTTCAGCGCCTTGACGAACGCTTCCAGCTCGTAGCTGCTGGCGTCATCGAACAGCAGCGTGCCCTCTTTCAGATCCGGCAGGGTGCGGTCGTAATCATCGTTATGGGCAAACTCGTAGCCGGCGGCGATGATCTCCATCCCGAGATCCTCATAGGCGCCAATAACGTGGCGCGGCCGCAGGCCGCCCATATAGAGCAGCACCTTACGCCCCTCCAGGCGCGGGCGATATTTGGCGATAATCGCCGCCATCTGCCCCTCATACCGGGCGATCACCGCTTCGGCGTTCGCGCGAATCGTATCGTCGAACTGGTCGGCGATTTTGCGCAGCGATTCGGCGATTTTGGTCGGCCCGAAGAAGTTGTACTCCATCCACGGAATCTGATGTTTCTCCTCCATATGGCGGGCGATATAGTTCATCGAACGGTAGCAGTGAACCAGGTTCAGCTTGACGAATGGGGTATTCTCCATCTCCACCAGCGTGCCGTCGCCGGACCACTGCGCGACTACCCGTAGCCCCATCTCTTCCAGCAGAATGCGCGAGGCCCAGGCGTCGCCGCCGATGTTGTAGTCGCCGATGATCGCCACATCGTAAGGGGTGGTTTCAAACGGCTGTCCTTCGCGATTGTTCAGGATCCAGTCGCGCACCACGTCGTTGGCGATATGGTGCCCCAGAGACTGCGACACGCCGCGAAAGCCTTCGCAGCGTACCGGGATCACCGGTTTATCCAGCGCCTTGCTGCTGGCGTTGGCCACCGCGCTGATATCATCACCGATCAGCCCCACCGGGCATTCCGACTGAATGGTGATCCCTTTGGTGAGCGGGAACAGCAGCTCCATCTCTTCAATCAGCTTGCTGAGCTTTTTATCGCCGCCGAAGACGATGTCGCGCTCCTGAAAATCAGAGGTGAAGTTCAGCGTGCCGAAGCTATCGACGCCGCTGACTCCGGTGTAATAGTTGCGTCGTCCGGCGCGGGAATACTGGCCGCAGCCGACCGGTCCGTGCGAAATGTGGGCCATATCCTTGATCGGCCCAAATACCACCCCTTTGGAACCGGCGTAGGCGCAGCCGCGTACGGTCATTACGCCGGGTTGTGATTTGCGGTTAGAGATAATGCACTTGCCGACGCTCTCCATTTCCGGATCGCTGACCATCATGTGCTTTCTGCGCTCTTTTCGCGCGGTTTCAGGGAACACCTCCAGGACTTCCTGGATCAGCGCCAGATTACGTTCGCCCGTTGCGTTGGTCATCATAATTGTCCTGTGCTCAGGCCGCGTTTTCTTCGGCGGCGGTTTTGCCAATGATGCTGGTGTCTTCCTCTTCCATGATGCCGAACTCCATCAGCAGCGATTCCAGCTCATCCATGGTGCAGGGCGTCGGCACCACTTTCATGGTGTTGTTGACGATCTTCTGCGCCAGGGTGCGGTATTCGTTGGCCTGTTTGCAGGCGGGGTCGTACTCGATAACCGTCATGCGGCGGATCTCCGCGCGCTGCACGATGTTGTCGCGGGGCACAAAGTGGATCATCTGGGTACCGAGCTTTTCCGCCAGGGCAATAATCAGTTCGTCTTCACGGTCGGTCTGACGTGAGTTACAGATCAGGCCGCCGAGGCGCACCTTGCCGGATTTGGCGTATTTAACGATCCCTTTGGAGATATTGTTGGCCGCGTACATCGCCATCATTTCGCCGGAGCAGACGATGTAGATCTCCTGGGCTTTGTTTTCGCGGATCGGCATGGCGAAGCCGCCGCAGACCACGTCGCCGAGCACGTCATAGAACACGAAATCGAGATCGTCCTCGTAGGCGCCTTCTTCTTCAAGAAAGTTGATCGCCGTGATCACGCCGCGTCCCGCGCAGCCGACGCCTGGCTCCGGGCCGCCGGATTCCGCGCAGCGCACGTCGCCGTAGCCAATTTGCAGCACGTCTTCGAGTTCGAGGTCCTCGACCGAGCCGACTTCCGCGGCCATCTCCATAATGGTGTTCTGTGCTTTGGCGTGCAGGATCAGACGGGTGGAGTCCGCCTTCGGATCGCAGCCGACGATCATCACTTTCTTACCCATCTCCGCCAGCGCGGCGACGAGGTTCTGCGTGGTGGTGGATTTACCGATACCGCCTTTACCGTAAATAGCGCATTGACGCATGGTCATGGTGACTTCTCCTGTTGTTGAGTGTTTGCCAGCAGAGAAGTGCAGGGAACATACCAGCCGTGCCTGTTTATTTATTTGTTTGATTTTTATGTATTTATTAATTCATTGTCGCGCAGGGCGTAAAACAAAACGGCACAATAAGGCGACCAAATGTGGGAAACAGAACAATTGCGCCTGCCGGGGCCATGGTGGCGGTTTGTCGCCTGTTCAACAGCTTGTCGCCCCCTGTGTCTTATTCCACGCAATCTCTTGGCGCGCTGCGCGGCGACTCTCTTCATAACGCGTTGAATTCGCGCTAACTCTTCTGTCATCCGCGAGCTGGCACAGGCTGTGCTTGAGGCAACAACTGGGTTTGCCGCTTATTTGAGGCGGCGAAGATGCCTCTCACCTTCGAGGATTGAACAATGTCCGGAAAAATGAAAACAATGGATGGCAACGCCGCGGCGGCCTGGATCTCTTATGCCTTTACCGAGGTCGCGGCGATTTACCCCATAACCCCCTCCACGCCGATGGCGGAAAACGTCGACGAGTGGGCGGCGCAGGGGAAAAAGAACCTTTTTGGCCAGCCGGTGCGCTTAATGGAGATGCAGTCGGAGGCCGGCGCGGCAGGCGCGGTCCACGGCGCGCTGCAGGCCGGGGCGCTCACCACCACCTATACGGCCTCCCAGGGGCTGCTGCTGATGATCCCCAACATGTACAAAATCGCCGGTGAACTGCTGCCGGGCGTCTTTCACGTCAGCGCCCGGGCGCTGGCGACCAATTCGCTGAATATTTTTGGCGATCACCAGGATGTGATGGCGGTCCGCCAGACCGGCTGCGCGATGCTGGCGGAGAACAACGTGCAGCAGGTGATGGATTTGTCGGCGGTGGCGCATCTGGCGGCGATTAAGGGACGCATCCCGTTTGTTAACTTCTTCGACGGTTTTCGCACCTCGCACGAAATTCAAAAAATCGAGGTGTTGGAATATGAGCAGCTGGCGACGCTGCTGGACCGGCCCGCGCTCGACAGCTTCCGCCGTAACGCGCTGCATCCGGATCATCCGGTCATCCGCGGAACGGCGCAGAACCCGGATATCTACTTCCAGGAGCGGGAGGCGGGCAACCGTTTTTATCAGGCGCTGCCCGACATTGTCGAAAGCTATATGGCGCAAATCAGCGCGCTCACCGGCCGGGAGTACCATCTGTTTAACTATACCGGCGCGGCGGATGCCGAACGGGTGATTATTGCGATGGGATCGGTCTGCGATACCGTTCAGGAAGTGGTGGATACGCTGAACGCGGCGGGAGAGAAGGTCGGGCTGCTCAGCGTGCATCTGTTTCGCCCTTTTTCGCTGGCCCACTTCTTCGCCCAGCTGCCGAAAACCGTGCAGCGGATTGCCGTCCTTGACCGTACCAAAGAGCCTGGCGCTCAGGCTGAACCGCTGTGCCTGGATGTGAAAAACGCCTTCTACCACCACGACGATGCGCCGCTAATCGTCGGCGGCCGCTATGCGCTTGGCGGGAAGGATGTTCTGCCCAACGATATCGCGGCCGTCTTTGATAACCTCAATAAACCGCTGCCGATGGACGGGTTTACCCTCGGGATTGTCGATGATGTGACCTTTACTTCGTTGCCGCCGCGCCAGCAGACGCTGGCGGTCTCGCATGACGGCATCACCGCCTGTAAATTTTGGGGCATGGGCTCGGACGGCACCGTCGGGGCCAATAAAAGCGCGATCAAAATTATCGGCGATAAAACGCCGCTCTACGCGCAGGCCTACTTTTCCTATGACTCGAAAAAATCCGGCGGCATTACCGTTTCACATTTGCGCTTCGGCGACCGGCCGATCAATTCGCCCTACCTGATCCATCGGGCCGATTTTATCTCCTGTTCGCAGCAGTCCTACGTTGAGCGCTACGATCTGCTGGACGGATTAAAGCCGGGCGGGACCTTTTTACTCAACTGCAGCTGGTCCGATGCGGAGCTGGAGCAGCATCTGCCGGTCAGCTTCAAACGCTATCTGGCGCGGGAAAATATCCATTTTTATACCCTGAACGCCGTGGATATCGCCCGCGAGCTCGGACTGGGCGGGCGCTTTAATATGCTGATGCAGGCGGCGTTCTTTAAGCTGGCGGCGATTATCGACCCGCAGACCGCGGCGGATTACCTCAAGCAGGCGGTTGAAAAAAGCTACGGCAGCAAAGGGGCGGCGGTGATTGAGATGAACCAGCGGGCGATCGAGCTGGGCATGGCCTCGCTGCATCAGGTGACGATTCCGGCGCACTGGGCGACGCTGGATGAACCCGCGGCGCAAGCATCAGCCATGATGCCGGATTTCATCCGCGATATTCTGCAGCCGATGAACCGCCAGTGCGGCGACCAGCTGCCGGTGAGCGCGTTTGTCGGTATGGAGGACGGGACGTTTCCTTCGGGCACCGCCGCGTGGGAGAAACGCGGGATCGCGCTGGAAGTGCCGGTCTGGCAGCCGGAGGGCTGCACGCAGTGTAACCAGTGCGCCTTTATCTGCCCGCATGCGGCGATCCGCCCGGCGCTGCTCAACGGCGAAGAGCAGGACGCCGCGCCGGTTGGGCTGCTGAGCAAACCCGCGCAGGGAGCGAAGGAGTATCACTACCATCTGGCTATTTCGCCGCTGGATTGTTCCGGCTGCGGCAACTGCGTGGATATCTGTCCCGCGCGTGGCAAGGCGTTAAAAATGCAGTCTCTCGATAGCCAGCGTCAGATGGCGCCGGTCTGGGACTATGCGCTGGCGCTGACGCCGAAGAGCAATCCGTTTCGTAAGACGACGGTCAAAGGCAGCCAGTTTGAAACCCCGCTGCTGGAGTTTTCCGGCGCCTGCGCGGGATGCGGTGAAACGCCTTATGCCCGCCTGATAACCCAGCTGTTTGGCGACCGGATGCTGATCGCTAACGCCACCGGCTGCTCTTCTATCTGGGGAGCCAGCGCGCCGTCGATTCCTTATACCACCAACCACCGCGGCCACGGCCCGGCATGGGCGAACTCGCTGTTTGAGGATAATGCGGAGTTTGGCCTCGGCATGATGCTCGGCGGCCAGGCGGTGCGTCAACAAATCGCCGATGATATGACCGCCGCGCTGGCGCTACCGGTCAGCGACGAACTTAGCGACGCAATGCGCCAGTGGCTGGCGAAGCAGGATGAAGGCGAGGGCACCCGCGAGCGCGCGGACCGGCTCAGCGAACGGCTGGCGGCGGAAAAAGAGGGCGTGCCGCTGTTGGAGCAGCTGTGGCAGAACCGCGACTATTTTGTTCGTCGTTCGCAGTGGATTTTCGGCGGCGACGGCTGGGCCTACGATATCGGCTTCGGCGGTCTCGATCACGTGCTGGCGAGCGGGGAAGACGTCAATATTCTGGTATTTGACACCGAGGTTTACTCCAATACCGGCGGCCAGTCGTCTAAATCGACCCCGGTGGCGGCCATCGCGAAGTTTGCCGCGCAGGGCAAACGCACGCGGAAAAAAGATCTCGGCATGATGGCGATGAGCTACGGCAATGTGTACGTGGCCCAGGTCGCGATGGGCGCTGATAAAGATCAGACCCTACGGGCGATCGCCGAGGCCGAAGCCTGGCCGGGACCGTCGCTGGTGATTGCCTACGCCGCCTGCATTAACCACGGGCTGAAAGCCGGTATGCGCTGCAGCCAGCGCGAGGCGAAACGGGCGGTTGAGGCGGGATACTGGCACCTGTGGCGCTATCATCCGCAGCGGGAAGCGGAAGGTAAGACGCCGTTTATGCTCGATTCCGAAGAGCCGGAGGAGAGCTTCCGCGACTTTTTGCTTGGCGAAGTGCGCTACGCCTCGCTGCACAAAACGACGCCGCATCTGGCGGATGCGCTCTTTAGCCGAACCGAGGAGGACGCGCGGGCCCGCTTTGCCCAGTATCGGCGGCTGGCCGGCGAGGAGTAGCGGGCCTTTAGTTCTCCTGCTGCATGACCTTAAGCAGCGTATCCAGCAGGCCGGGAAAGCGCGCGTCTAAATCTTCCCGGCGCAGCGAAATCAAGTTCTCCCGCCCCTGTGGGCGCTGCCAGATCACACCGCTGTCGCGCAGGACGCGCCAGTGGTGGGTCATGGTCGACTTCGCCACATCTTCGTGACGCAGGGCGTTACAGCTTTGCTCGCTTCCGTCGGCAAGGATGCGGATAATCTCAAGCCGTAGCGGGTTACCGAGGGCGAAAAGGACATTTTCGAGGCGAATTTGTTCACGTTCGGGGTGATTGGCGATCATACTATTCCTGTGTCGGCGGTTGCGCTGCCTTACGAGCAGCGGCCCGTATCGGCGGCTGGCCGGTAATATACCCAAACTGCTTTTCTAAAGCCACGCGCGTCGTCGCAGCTTCACCAATAGTAACGATAGCAAAAATAGTTCGAATATACTCGTACAGTTGTACTATGATAGATGCCGTTATATGAACGGCGGCCAATTCCGGCCGCCTGCTGACAGTCAAAATGACTAAGGACGCATCATGCCCCGACCCATCCCCCTCGAACGTTATCGCAACATCGGTATCTCCGCGCATATCGATGCCGGCAAAACCACCACCACCGAGCGCATCCTGTTTTATACCGGGATGAGTCACAAGCTGGGGGAAGTACACGATGGCGCGGCAACCACCGACTGGATGGCGCAGGAGCAGGAGCGCGGGATCACCATTACCTCCGCGGCGGTGAGCTGCTTCTGGCCCGGTATGGACCGCAGCTTCGAGCCGCACAGGATTAACATCATCGATACCCCAGGGCACGTGGATTTTACCATCGAAGTGGAACGCTCCATGCGCGTCCTGGACGGCGCGGTGATGGTTTACGACTCCGTCGGCGGCGTGCAGCCGCAGTCGGAAACGGTCTGGCGGCAGGCGAATAAATACCACGTCCCGCGGCTGGCCTTCGTCAACAAGATGGACCGCCCCGGCGCGGATTTTTTCCGCGTGGTGCAGATGATGACCGATCGCCTGAAGGCCAATCCGGTACCGATTGTGATCCCGGTTGGCGCCGAAGAGCACTTTACCGGGGTGGTGGATCTCATCAAAATGCGCGCCATTTTGTGGGACGACGCCACCCAGGGGATGACCTTCAACTATGCGCCGGTGCCTGACGATCTCGTGGAAACCGCCCGGCTGTGGCGGGAGAAAATGGTCTCGGCGGCGGCGGAAGCCAACGACGAACTGATGGATAAGTATCTCGAAACCGGCGAGTTGAGCGAGGCGGAAATCGTTGCCGGACTGCGCCAGCGTACGGTGAAGGGCGAAATCCAGGCGGTGCTGTGCGGCAGCGCGTTTAAAAACAAAGGCGTGCAGCGGATGCTCGATGCGGTGGTTGAGCTGATGCCGTCGCCGCTGGATATCCCGGCGATTCAGGGCGTGGATGAGAAAGGGCAACCTGCTGAACGTCACCCGAACGACGACGAACCGTTCTCGGCGCTGGCCTTCAAGCTGATGACCGACCCCTATGTCGGACAGCTGACCTTTATCCGCGTCTATTCCGGGACGTTGAAAAAAGGCGATGCGGTGTGGAATCCGGTGAAAGGCAAGAAAGAACGCATCGGACGCATCGTGCTGATGCAGGCCAACGATCGCCATGAGGTGGACGAACTGCACGCCGGGGATATTGCCGCCTGCGTCGGCCTGAAGGATGTCACTACCGGCGACACGCTGTGCGACCCGGATGCGGTGATTACCCTCGAACGGATGGAGTTTCCGGAGCCGGTGATTTCGCTGGCGATTGAACCGAAAACCAAAGCCGACCAGGAGAAAATGGGTATCGCCCTGCAGCGGCTGGCGGCGGAAGATCCGTCGTTTCGTCTGCATACTGACGAGGAGTCCGGCCAGACGATCATTTCCGGGATGGGCGAGCTGCATCTGGAGATTATCGTCGACCGCATGAAGCGCGAGTTTGGCGTTGAGGCGAATATCGGGCGTCCGCAGGTGACCTATCGCGAGACGATCCGCAAAACGGTCAAAGAGGTGGAAGGCAAGTTTGTCCGCCAGTCCGGCGGTAAAGGGCAGTACGGCCACGTGGTGCTGACCCTTGAACCGCTGGAGCCGGGGAGCGGTTTCGTGTTTGAAGACGCGACCAAAGGCGGCGTGGTGCCGCGCGAGTACATCCCTTCGGTGGAAAAAGGGCTGCGCGAAGCGATGGGCACTGGCGTGCTGGCGGGCTATCCGGTGGTGGATATCAAGGCGACACTGACGTTTGGTTCGTATCATGACGTCGACTCGTCGGAGATGGCTTTCCGCATGGCGGCGATATTTGGCTTCAAGGAAGGGGCGCGCAGGGCCGACCCGGTTATTCTTGAACCGGTGATGCACGTGGAAGTGGAGACCCCGGAAGAGTACGCCGGGAATATCATGGGCGATCTCTCTTCCCGTCGCGGAATGGTGCAGGGGATGGAGGAGCGGTTCGGCAGCCAGATTATCCGCGCCGACGTGCCGCTGGCCGAGATGTTTGGCTATTCCACCACGCTGCGTTCAATGTCCCAGGGCCGGGCGACCTACAGTATGGAGTTCCACCATTACGCGGAAGCCCCGCGCAACGTGGCAGAGGCGATTATCGCCAGCCGCGCCAAAGGCTAAGCAACGTTTTCCGGAGGCGATGCTGCGCATCTGTCCGGGCTACAAAACCTGCGGGCTTGTAGCCCGGACAGGCGCAACGCGCCGCCTCCGGGAACTTCTGCCAATCAAACAATATCCTGCGCGTACTGCCACAGCGCCTTCAGCTGCGCCAGCTTCTCTTTATCATCCGCATACTGCTGATACAGCATCTGCAGCTCATCGGCGTAGGCCTGCAAAAACTCAGGCGTAAATACCTGGCGACGGTGCTCTAACCAGCGCTGCTGCTCGGCTTCATCGAGCGTGCCGGGGTAGTTGCGCGCGCGATAGTTGAACAGCAGGCGCTCAATACGCTTATCGGCGAAGGTAATATCCAGCGCCGGCAGGTTGCGCGGCTCGGTTTCGAGCACGATTTTCATCGCCGCGCGGTCGGCATCGCTGAAAAAGCCGTTATACAACTGCGCATCGACGTTATCGGAAGGCACAAACGGCTCCGCTTCGGCAAAAATCGCCACCACTTTCTCACGCACCTGCGGATTGGCCCGCAGCAGCTGAGCGTTATCCAGACAGCGCTGGATATTGATGCCCAGCCGGTCGGCATCCTGCGGACGCAGGGTGTTTTGCTGCGCCAGCACCGGGCATTTATTGAGGTGGACCAGCTTAATCGGCACCGCGGGCAGGTCGCCCAGCTCGCTTTTCGGCGTATACAGCCGCTCGCGCAGGGTGTCGGCATCCAGCTCCAGCAGGGGAGCGATATCTCCGGCCAGGTCGACCATAATCACCGCGTTACGGTTGTCCGGGTGCCACGCCAGCGGGGCCACCAGGCTGGTGTTACCGCGTGCCGCGCCGAACATGCCGGAAACATGCACCAGCGGCTTGATTTGCGGCACGTCGATCAGCGTCGCCAGCTTGCGCTTATTGCGGTGGGCGTAGAGATAGTCAAACAGGCGCGGCTGCTGGGTTTTCACCAGCTTTGCCATCGCGATGGTGGCGTAAACGTCGGCCATCGCGTCGTGGGCGTTGCTGTGCTCAATGCCGTTGGCGACGGTCAGATGCTCGAGGCGGAAGCTCGGTAAGCCCTCTTCGTTTTCCGGCCAGTTGATCCCTTCCGGGCGCAGCGCATAGCAGGCGCGCATCACATCCAGCAGATCCCAACGGGAGTTGTCGTGCTGCCAGCTCCAGGCGTAAGGATCGTAAAAATTGCGATAAAAGATATTGCGCGTCACTTCGTCATCGAAGCGCACGTTGTTGTAGCCGACGATGCAGGTTTTTGGCACCGTGAACAGATCGTGAACGCGGCGGGCAAAGGCGGCTTCGCTGTCGCCCTTGGCGTTCGCCTCCTGCGGCGTGATCCCGGTAACCATAACCGCCTGCGGCTGCGGCAGATAGTCATCGGCGATCCTGCAGTAGAAGACTTCGGGTTCGCCGACGATATTGAGGTCTTCATCGGTGCGGATGGCGGCAAACTGCGACGGTCGGTCGAGCGAAGGACTGGTGCCGAAGGTCTCGTAATCGTGAAACAAAAATCCGGGCTGGTTGGCGCTATCTTGCATAATCTGTTCATTATCCCTGGTGGCGAGCAGCCATCATGGTAAACGATTTGCCGGGCCATCAGAAGGGTATCGCCTTTGCCCCTTGCCGGCGGTGTCATATTTTCTTGCAATTAAACCCTGATTTGAAACGAGAAGTTCCGTAAAAAGGACGGCGAATCTGTCAATTTAGAGGATATGCCGTTGAAAGGCCGTTTGTTTATTGCTGTATCTTTGCTCGCTGCGAGCGTTTCCTGCGCATTTGCCGCCAATGATTTTCCCGTCAACGTGACGCCTCCTTCTATTCAGGCCGGTTCCTGGGTGCTGATGGATTACACCACCGGCCAGATCCTGACCGCCGGTAACGAGCATCAGCAGCGCAATCCCGCCAGCCTGACCAAACTGATGACCGGCTACGTGGTCGATCGCGCCATCGACAGCCACCGCATCACCTTTGACGACATCGTCACCGTCGGTAAAGACGCCTGGGCGCAGGGTAACCCGGTCTTTAACGGCTCTTCGCTGATGTTCCTTAAGCCCGGCGATCGGGTCAGCGTACGCGACTTAAGCCGCGGGCTGATCGTTGACTCCGGCAACGATGCCTGCGTGGCGCTGGCGGACTACGTCGCCGGCGGCCAGCCGCAGTTCGTCGCGCTGATGAACAGCTACGTGGAAAAACTGCATTTGCAGGATACCCATTTTGAAACCGTCCACGGCCTGGACGCGCCGGGGCAGCACAGTTCGGCCTACGATCTCGCTGTGCTCTCGCGGGCGATTATTCACGGCGAGCCGGACGTCTACCATATGTACAGTCAGAAGAGCCTGACGTGGAACGGCATTACCCAGCAGAACCGCAACGGCCTGCTGTGGGATAAGACCATGAACGTCGATGGTCTGAAGACCGGCCACACTTCCGGCGCCGGCTTCAACCTGATTGCCTCCGCGGTGGACGGCCAGCGTCGGCTGATTGCGGTGGTGATGGGAGCCGACAGCCCGAAAGGGCGCGAACAGCAGGCGGCGAAGCTGCTGCACTGGGGCCAGCAAAACTTCGATACCGTCCAGGTCCTGCAGGATGGCAAGCAGGTCGGCGTTGAGCGAATCTGGTATGGCGATAAAGAGCAGATTAAGCTGGGGACCGATCAGGATTTCTGGCTAGCCCTGCCGAAGTCGGAGGTCGCGCGCATTAAGGCCAAATACGTGCTGGATAACAAAGTGCTGGAAGCGCCGATTGCCGCCCATCAGCGGGTGGGAGAAATCTCCCTTTACGATGGTGATAAAGTGGTGGCCCACTGGCCGCTGGTGACGCTGGAAAGCGTTGGCAAGGGCGGCATGCTGTCGCGCTTTAGCGATTATCTGCATCAAAAACTGTAACTGTCGCGCCGCTCCGCCCGGAGCGGCATCTCGTAGCTGTTTGATTATTATGCCGCTTCGGTTGGCGCTTCGTTTACTTTCACTCCATTACCTTACCCGGTCACCCTTCAGGAAAAAGCCTGGCGTTTGTGCGCCATAAATGGAGCTGGGAAGATGAAATACTTTGCGCGTAGTGCGCTTTCTCTGGGACTTTTCGCCGTTTTTAGCACCGCCAGTTTTGCCTCTGGCCTCGTTCTGGCCGATAACGAATTTCGCAATGATTTAGCCTGGTTATCCGACCGCGGAACCCTCGCGTTAAGCCTGTCGACCTGGCCTCTGAGCGAGGAGGAGATTAACCGCGCGTTGGCCAACGCGCATCCGACAACCTCCGCAGAGCGGGGGGTTCTGAGTCGTGTAAATCAGCGTTTAAGGGCGCTGAAAGCCGACGTGCGCGTTACCGGTTACAGTTCCACTGATAAGCCGGGAACCCCGCAGGGGTTTGCCCAGTCCTATCCCGCCGACCAGTCGCTTTCTCTCGCCCTGAACAACAGCGGCGAATGGTGGGATCTGCATCTACAGGGCAATGTTGAAGGCGACAAGCGCATCAGCAACGGTTCGAGCGTGAACGCCAACGGCGCATACGGCGCGGTAAAGCTGTGGAACCAGTGGCTGGCGTTCGGACAAATTCCGCAGTGGTGGGGGCCGGGCTATGAAGGTAGCCTGATCCGCTCCGATGCCGCGCGGCCGATGACCGGTTTTCTGCTGCAGCGTGCCGAACAGCGGGCGCCGGAAACCTCATGGCTAAGCTGGATTGGCCCCTGGCAGTATCAGCTTTCCGCCAGTCAGATGAGCCAGTACGCTGCCGTACCGCATACCAAAATCTTCGGTGGCCGCCTGACTTTTTCACCGCTCACCTCGCTGGAGCTGGGTGCCTCGCGCATCATGCAGTGGGGCGGCGAAGGGCGACCTTCCTCATTCAGCAGCTTCTGGGACGGCCTGACCGGCAATGACAACACCGGCGAATCGGCCGACGATCCCGGCAACCAGCTGGCCGGTTTTGATTTTAAGCTGAAGCTGGCGCCCACACTCGGCTGGCCGGTTAGCATTTACGGCCAGATGATCGGCGAGGACGAAGCCGGATATTTACCCTCGGCGCATCTCTATCTTGGCGGCGTGGAAGGGCATCACCAGTGGAACAGCAATGCGGTTAACTGGTATCTGGAAGCCCACGATACCCGTTCGAACATGGGGCGCACCAACTACATCTATAACCACTTCATCTATAAAGACGGCTACTACCAGCAGGGCTATCCGCTGGGCGACGCGATGGGCGGCGATGGGCGTCTGTATGCCGGTAAGGTGGAGCTGGTAACCGAAGAGAATCAGCGCTGGAGTGCGCGTCTGGTCTACGCTGAGGTCAATCCGAAGAACCAGCGAATCAATAAAGCCTTCCCGCGCGCCGATACGCTGAAGGGCGTACAGCTGGGCTGGAGCGGCGATATCATGCCGACGGTACGCCTGAATACCTCCGTGTGGTACACCGACGCTAACCACAGTGCCAGCGACGATGTCGGGGCCAGCATCGGCGTTGAGCTGCCGTTCAGTTTATAACCGGATGGCGGTGGTTTTTTACTCTTCTTGCCGCGCGGATTTGTGAATTGCCGCACATACTATGGCTGATAGTACTGCTAATTTATGTGTATATATATACAGTATTTTATCAACGGTGGAGGCAGCATGGAATATAACGTTAAGTCCGTGGGCAAGAAGAAAATTGCCGGGTTTCATCTGGTCGGTCCCTGGGAGCAGACGGTTAAACAGGGGTTTGAACAGCTAATGATGTGGGTTGATAACAGCCAGGTTCCGGCGCAGGAGTGGGTGGCCGTTTACTACGACAATCCTGATGAGGTCCCGGCGGAAAAGCTGCGCTGCGCGACCGCCGTCACGGTGGCGGAGGACTACTCAATCCCCGCCAACAGCGAAGGCGTGATGATGACCGATATCGCCGGCGGAGAGTACGCGGTTGCCCGTGCCAGAGTCGAGAATTATGACTTTGCAACGCCGTGGTATCAGTTCTTCGAGAGTCTGATGCAAAGCAAAACGCACCAGATGGCGATGAAACCCTGCTTTGAAGTCTATCTTAACGATGGTAACCAGGACGGCTACTGGGATATTGATATGTATATCGCGGTCGAGCCTGTGGTGAAGTAAATCGAACATTGTCCCTTCGCTGGACAAGGTTTATTACATTCGCGTGATGCTTGCGGCGAAAAAGCAGTTACAATTGGCCTTTTCGTTGTGTCGGAGTCGGAGTAGGTTGTGCGCGCGGATAAATCACTTAAGCCATTTGAAATTCGGCTGTATCGCCATTACCGCATCGTCCATGGCGTGCGAATAGCATTGGCCTTTGTGCTCACCTTTGTGCTGGTGCGCCTGCTTAACGTTCCTGAAGGCACCTGGCCTCTCATCACCCTGGTGGTGGTGATGGGGCCAATCTCCTTCTGGGGAAACGTCGTACCGCGCGCGTTTGAGCGCATCGGCGGCACGATCCTCGGCTCGGCGCTCGGGCTGGTGGCGCTTAAGCTGGAGCTCATCTCGCTGCCTATCATGCTGCTGTGGTGCGCGGTGGCGATGTTCCTCTGCGGCTGGCTGGCACTGGGCAAAAAGCCTTACCAGGCGCTGCTGATCGGCATCACCCTGGCGGTGGTTGTCGGCGCGCCGCCGGGCGATATGACGACCGCGCTCTGGCGAAGCGGCGACGTTATCTTCGGTTCCCTGCTGGCGATGCTGTTCACCGGTATCTGGCCGCAGCGGGCCTTTCTGCACTGGCGCATCCAGATGGCCAGCTACGTCACCGCCTTCAACCGGCTTTATCAGGCCGGCTTCTCGCCGAACCTGGTAGAGCGTCCGCGTCTGGAAAAGCACCTGCAAAAGGTCCTCAACGACGTGGTGAAAATGCGCGGATTGATTACGCCCGCCAGCAAAGAGACGCATATCCAGAAAGCCATCTTTGAGGCGATCCAGACCGTCAGCCGTAACCTGGTGTGCATGCTGGAGCTGCAAATCAACGCTTACTGGGCGTCGCGTCCCGGCCACTTCGTGATGCTTAATGCCCATACGCTGCGCGAAACCCAGCAGATGACTCAGCAAACGCTGTTGACTATCGCCCACGCCCTGTATGAGGGCAACCCGCAGCCGATCCTGGCCAACAATGAAAAGCTCAACGAAATCGTTGCCGAACTGCGCCAGCTCATCAAAGAGCAGCAGGACGACAATTTCTCCGAAACGCCCATTCATGGTTATGTCTGGTTAACTATCGAGCTGGCGCGTCAGCTCGAACTGCTGTCGCATTTGATCTGCCGGGCATTGCGTAAATAAAGACCAGACTCGCGTGGTTTTTCCATCGCTTGCTTCGATTCAGCAGCGTTTAGGGTTATGATAACGGCAAAGGAAAAAACATTGTCATCAGCGGCTGCTAACAGTTATGTTAGCCCTATGTAGCAGTCGCTTTAGCGAATCCGAATCTCAAATATTAGGGGTATAAAAATGGAAACAACTAAGCCTTCTTTCCAGGACGTACTGGAGTTTGTTCGCCTGTATCGTCGTAAGAACAAACTGCAGCGTGAAATTCAGGACGTTGAGAAAAAGATCCGTGACAACCAGAAGCGCGTCCTGCTGCTGGACAACCTGAGCGACTACATCAAGCCGGGCATGAGCGTTGAAGCTATTCAGGGCATCATTGCCAGCATGAAGAGCGATTACGAAGATCGCGTTGACGACTACATCATCAAAAACGCCGAGATCTCCAAAGAACGTCGCGACATCTCTAAAAAGCTGAAAGCAATGGGCGAAGCGAAAGTAGAAGATAAATCTGCCGAGTAATTCCCGTTTAAGCGCTCCGGCGGCGCTCGCTGCCGGAGTTCCTCTTCTTTCTCTTGCGCCATCTCGCAAATCCTTCGCAAAACACCCCATGCAACGCTGAATCTTTCCCGAGGAATTTGGTATACTTCCGCGGTAAACATATTGATATCGGAAGGGTTTATCTCATGCTGTCCCTGCAACAGGTGCCGCCGCGATGATACTGATTACCGGCGACGCCCATAGCGGCCAACGCCGCGACGCCGAATCTTTACTCAACTCTTTCGTTTCGGCGATCTACATCGCTACCTCCCGGATATCCGACAATCAAATCGCCGCGCGCATTCAACACCACCGTGATACCCGGCTTGCCCACTGGCGGCTGGAAGAACGCGGCCGCGCTCAAGCCGCGCGCACAAGTCAGGTTACGGCCGGCGGCGGAGATGAATAACCGCTGGCCGCGGGGTTTATCGACAGGAGTCCTCTCTCAATGATTAAGTCTTTTTTTGCCGCATTATCGTTTATTAGCCGCCTGCCGGTCCCGGCGCGTTTATCCCAGGGGCTGGAAATTGAACAATATCAACGCAGTATAGTCACATTCCCCCTGGTCGGATTGCTGCTCGGGGCGATTGCCGGCGCCGTCGTGATGCTGCTCCAGCCGTGGTGCGGCAGCCCGCTTGCCGCGCTGCTCGGCGTGCTGGCGCTGGCGCTGTTGACCGGCGGCTTCCATCTTGATGGACTGGCGGATACCTGCGATGGCATTTTCTCCGCCCGCCGGCGCGAACGGATGCTGGAAATTATGCGCGACAGTCGGCTGGGCACTCACGGCGGGCTGGCGCTGATTTTCGTGCTAATGGCGAAAGTGCTGGTGGTCAGCGAGGTGGCGCTGCGCGGCACGTCGACGCTTGCCGCGCTGGCAGCCGCCTGCGCCGTCGGCCGCGGTATGGCGGTGCTGCTGATGTATCGCCAGCGCTACGCCCGCGAAGAGGGGCTGGGCAACCTGTTTATCGGCAAAATCACGCTGCGTCAGACGCTGATTACCATGGGGATCGCTTTGGCGCTGGCGACAGTGCTGCTCGGAGTTAACGGTCTGCGCGCGGCGCTTATCACGCTGGTGCTGGTCTGGGCGCTGGGTCAGGCGCTGAAGCGTACTCTGGGCGGGCAAACCGGCGACACGTTAGGCGCGGCGATTGAGCTGGGCGAAGTCATATTTCTGCTGGCCCTGCTGTAGGATTGGCTTTCTTCCCGGTGGCGCTGCGCTGACCGGGCTACGGGTTAACAGCGCTCTGCGGGGCGGTAGCCCGGACAGGCGCATCGCGCGGCCTTCGGGATATGTGCCGGGTTGACGAATCGGCGTGGCTTCTCACCGGCTCGCGCTGCGCTTAGCCGGGCTACGGGTTAGCAGCGCTCTGCGGGGCGGTAGCCCGGACAGGCGCATCGCGCCGCCTCCGAGAAATGTGCCGGGATATTATCCGGCACCTGTGGCTATAGCGCTTTTTGCCATACGCTCTGCGGCAGGAGATAAACGTCCGCCGGTGCCGTCATGCCGTCGGTCACAATATGCTGAATGCCGCTGGCCATCACCGCCAGGGTGACGTCAAAGGCGTTCAGGCTATCGCCAAAGCCCGCGGTCAGGTTGAGCATCGAACCGTTCGCCAGCAGATAAACGGTTTTATCGCCCATATGGTAAGCGTTGATATAGGGCATGACCTCTTCCTGCGCAAACTGACGCAGGTACTCGCAGTCAATCTCTTCCGCCACGTGACCCACGTTGAGGATAAACACCCCATCTTTGGACTTATCCAGCGCCTGGCGGTTAACGACTTTTTTGCCGCCGGTCGCCGTGGCCACCACATCCGCCGAGGCGATAGCCTCCTGTAATTCAACGACGTGCCAGCCATCATAGGCCGCCTGTAATCTCCGTGCCGGGTCGATTTCCGCCACCATCACCTGGCCGCCGAAGGCCTTCGCTGCCGCCGCGACGCCCTGGCCGACCAGACCATAGCCGATGACCAGCACTTTTTTCTCATGCAGGGTCAGGTGGGTTGTCTGGAAAAAGGTATGCCACGCGGTCAGGCCGACCATATGACGGTTGTGCAGTCCTTCCTTAACCGGCAAATCATCCCAGTTAAAAATCGGATAGCCAGGACGAATATCGCCCAGACGGCTCACGCCCGAACCTGTCGCTTCAAGCCCGGCGACAACGTTGCCGAACTCCCCGCGCTGATGCAGTAGGGTCGTAATATCCGCGCCCATTTCGCACAGATGCGTCGGCTGCCAGGCAATCGCTTTTTCCCACGATTGCTGCCAGTCGGCATCGCTCATATCGCGCCAGGCGCAGGCCTCCGCGCCGCGCTCCACCAGCCAGGCGACCACCTCATCCTGTACCGTGGTTGGGTTACAGGTGGTGAGAAAAACCTTCGCGCCTTTTTCCAGAATTCCCTGCACCAGCGGGATCATTTTCATATCGAGATGCATACAGCAGGCCAGACGCACCTCGCTGAGATCGGGCAGGGCGGCGACCTGACGCAGGGTGCGCGGCATATTCTGACTGGCCCATGCGATTTCTTTCTCTAATTTTATTTTGTTATTCAACGTGTTTGACCTTCAATCCATAGAATGCTGATACCCAGAGGTGAGGGGATTTTAACGTAGCGCGCGCCGTTTTTACATTCACAAAATGAATGGCAAAAAGCCACGATAAAGACATGGTTGTTAAAATAAGGTTAAAAAAAGAAAATAAAGCATAAGTTTTTACGATGACGTAAGCGAGCAGCAGGATGTTAAGCGTATTACCCGGATCGCTCTTTTCGCGGATCCGCATTTTTCTCGGTCGCCTGAAGCCACACGCCTTACCGGTCGCCAGAAAACATATTGTTCTGGCCTCGATCGGCGCCGGGACGGGCCTGGCGGTGACCAGCTTGTTCAGCCACTGGCTGTTAGGCGAGGTTAATATCTGGTTTATCGCCCCCATGGGCGCCTCGGCGGTACTGCTGTTTGGCGTCCCGAGCAGCCCGCTGGCCCAGCCTTGGTCGATTGTCGGCGGCAACGTGCTCTCGGCGCTGATCGGCGTGACCGTGGGCATAGCGATCCCGAACCTGGCGCTGGCCTGCGGCGTGGCGGCAGGGCTGGCGATCGCCGGCATGTACTTTCTGCGCTGCCTGCATCCGCCGGGCGGAGCGGTGGCGTTAACGGCGATCCTCGGCGGGGCGGGGGTACAGAGCGAGGGCTACCACTTTGTTCTGACTCCGGTATTACTCAATTCCCTGATGCTGGCGCTGCTGGCCATCGTCTTCAACAACCTGGTCGGACGTCGCTACCCACACCCGCTGGCCGCGGAAGAGGTGAAGGCTAAAGCGGTGCCGCTGGGCCTGTCGGTAACCCGCGATGATATTCACGCGGCCCTGCTGGACGGCCAGTTTCTCGACATCGATGAAGACGATGTGCAGGAGCTGCTGGAAAATATAGAACAAAAGGCCAGACAGCGTATCGCCGGCGCCCGCCGATCCTGATTTTCCCGCCCCCCGCAGGGCGATGCGGCGCTCCGCATCGCCGCCAGGGCTACAGTTCGCCGGTAACGTACTGCGCCACGCCGCGGCCAAAGCTCCAGTCCCCTTTGTGGTTGCTGATTACCGAGATCATCAGGTCGTCGCCGCTCAGCCCGCAGTGCTCCTGGAGCTCAGCTTGCAGGATGGCATAAAAAAGCTGCTTCTGCTCTTCGCTGCGCGGGCTGGTATATACCCTCACCACCACCACCTCCCGGCTGCGCGTCAGCCCTAGCCCGGTGTCTTCAACGATCATATGGTAGGCTTTGTTTTCATGAACAATCTGGTAGCGGTCGCGCTCTGGCACCTTGAACGCCTGCACGACGGCGCGATGTGCCGCATCCAGCAGGGTTTTGATCTCGCTTTCGCTGCGTCCTTCAATGATATCAAACGTCAGTAATGGCATAGCAGATGATCCTTATTGTCGGGTTAACGGTCTGTGAATGTGATGCTAACCAATGCTGACGACGGCAAAAACCGCTATATTTGAACGCATTGTTTTTCTCTGTGAACAATCGATATGCGCGAGATACGCCCGGAAATTTACTGGACCCATTTGTACTGGCTTACGGTGCTGGAGGAGCAAAAAAGCTATACCCGCGCTGCGGAAAAGCTGGCGGTCAGCAAATCCGCCATTAGCCAGAAAATTAGCGAACTGGAGCGGGTCACCGGGAAAACCCTGGTGCACCGCACCACCCGTAGCGTGACCCTAAGCGAAGATGGCCTGCGGCTGGTGGCGGAATTGAACGAGCCGTTTGGGCAGATCCGCGAGATCTTTACCGGCACCTGCGATGAGGAAGGCGGCCCGCTGCGCGGTACGCTGCGCCTGACCGCGCCGGTGGCGTTCTCACGCCAACAGCTAGTCCCGGCCATTACCCCTTTTCTGCATCAGCATCCGCAGCTTCATCTCCAACTGGAGGTGACCGACCGGCTGGTGTCGCTCGCCAGCGAGGGGTTCGATCTCGCCATTCGCCACTGTCGTCGCGAGCTGCTGCCGGAGACCCACGTGGCCTGGCCGCTGTGCCGTACGGCTACCCTGGTGGTCGCCTCGGCGGACTATATTCGCCGCTTTGGCCGTCCCGATTCGCCAGACGCGTTGCGTCAGCATCAATGCCTGACCTACCCGCGCGGGCCGCAAAGCCCGCACTGGACCTTTGAGCGCAACGACGAGCGGGTGAGCGTTAAGGTGCAGGGGCCGTTTGCCACCAATAACAGCGAATCCCTGCGCGACGCGGTGCTGGCGGGGCTGGGCGTTGCCTTACTGCCGGATTTTAGCGCCAGGGAGGCGATTGGCCGCGGGCTGGTACAGGAGCTGCTGCCGGGATGGCGGCCGGTGGATGTGTTTGCGGAAAGTCTCTACGTCATTCGCCCCTACACGCCACGCGTATCGCGGGCGGTAGAGGCCTTTAGCCGCTATCTGAAGGCGACCTTCAGCTGATATTATCGAGCTGCTGCGCCAGCGCCTCGCGAAAGCGCGGCAGCAAATCGGCCCCGTCTGAAATCAGCTCCGCCAGGGTCACGGTTTTATCGGCGCGGTAAACCCGCCCACTGCCGAGCCGGGCTTCAAAATCATTGGCTGCCCGGTGAGCCGCTGCCAGGTCGGCATCCAGCAACACCACCGCGTGCGCGAGAACCACATGGCCTTGACCTTCCGCCATCGGTCGCCAGTACTGGGCCGTGCCGGCTATTTTTCGCGCATTCTCGCCCTCGCCGCAGGCCAGATTATAGCGACCATCGCAAAAAGAACCGTTGACCGCCTGGAAGTGGCTGGCCACGCCGAAAGTCGCCAGCGTGCGCTGCAGCAGCGCGCAGAGGGAAAGATAAATCGGCTCTGCGGCTTCGCCCAGCGAGTGATAAACCGGCCAGGCCAGGCTGAGATTGACAATTCCCGGCCCCTGCGGAACCAGCCCGCCGCCGGAGCGGCGCAGCCAGACCGGCCATCCCCGGCTGGCGAACTGCTCGCTCGTCGCCGGGAGTTCAGCAAATTTCCGATAGCTTCCCGGCACCACAAACCCCTGCGGGGCCTGCCAGAGCTGAACCACCGCTTCCCCGTCGCGAGCCCGGTCAAACAGCGGTTGCTCGGCCAGCGTTGGGTCGGCGCAGTAGCGAACCGGCAGCTGCTGGTGGTTAAAGCGCAGCGGCCAGCAGGGATCCTGAGTCATCATTTCTCCTTACTGAGGTTCTTCGTCATGGCGGCTGGGTTTCATCAGCATCGCCGTGAGGGCGGAGAGCAGGCAGCCCGCGGTCAAGTAGATAGCGACGCTATGCCAGGCGCCGCCGGATAAGGTGACCAGGGCGGCGGCGATAAACGGCGTAAAACCGCCGCCGACGACGCTGGCGACCTGATATCCCACCCCGGCCCCGCTGTAGCGATAGCTGGCGCCGAACATTTCGGTAAACATCGGCTGCTGTACGCAAACCACCATGTCGTGCGCAATATTCGCCAGCATGAGCGCGAAAAACAGGATCCAGAAGTAAGACTGGCTTTCGAGCGCCATAAAGAACGGGAAGCCGCTGAGGGTACCGATCAGCGCGCCGGTGATATAGACGCGGCGTCGACCAAAGCGGTCCGCCAGCCAGGCGAAGCAGGGGATGGTCAGGCAACTGATGGCGCCGACGAGCAGGCCAATATTCAGGAACAGCTCGCGCGGCAGACCGAGGTTTTGCGTCGAATAGTTGAGCGCAAAAGCGGTGACGATATACATGGTCAGCAGTTCGCACAGACGCAGACCGATAATCATTAAGAACGCGCCCGGATGGCGGAATAGCGCTTCCACGACCGGCAGACGCTTTTTCTTTGGCTGCCCCTGCTGTTCGCGCTGCTGCTGTTCAAATTCGGCGGATTCCGCCATGCCGTTGCGGATCCAGAGCGCCGCCAGCACCAGCACGACGCTAAACAGGAACGGCAGGCGCCAGCCCCAGCTGAGGAACTGTTCATCGGTGGTGCTGGCGCTTATCAGCGATACCAGCCCGGTAGAGAGCAGCAGTCCGACGCCGTAGCCCACCTGTACGCCGCTGCTATAAAACGCTTTCTTATTTTTCGGCGCGCTCTCTACCGCCAGCAGCGCCGCGCCGCCCCATTCACCGCCCACCGCAAAACCCTGGACGGCGCGCAGCAGGACCAGCAGAACCGGCGCCCACCAGCCAATCTGGCTGAAGGAGGGAAGCAGACCGATACAGGCGGTGGCGATCCCCATCATCCACACCGTCAGCATCAGCATGCGTTTACGGCCGAGGCGATCGCCGAAATGGCCAAAGATAATGCCGCCGAGAGGGCGGAAGAGGAAGCCGACGCCGAAGGTGGCAAACGCGGCGAGGGTGCCCATTGCCGGGCTGATTTGCGGGAAAAACTCCCGGTTAAATACCAGCGCGGCGGTGATGCCATAAAGAAGAAAGTCGTACCAGTCGACCACGGCCCCGGCGAAGCTGCCCCAGGCCGCTCTGCGGGCGCGGTTGAGTGAGCATGCCTCCTTGCCGGGGCGTTGAGAAATTAACGTTGAGTCCATACCTGTCCTGTCTGTTGCTGAGTTTTTAATTATTGGAATGAGACGCTTTTCGGATCCGCGCCAGCCTTGAGACTACCGCGCGGATGGTTAAGAGAAAAGATTTTTACCTGCTCTGGGCGTTTAAAGGCATAAAGGGTTTGCTTAACCGGGCGCGGGACGTCTTTGCGACGCGTTCAGAATGTGAGCTTCGGAGTCCGCTTATTGTTTTTAATTTTAATTTTTGAACTCAATGGGGACACCTTTTAAGAAATGACTTAAATGGTTTACAATTAACAAGTCTCCAATTTCGGAAGGGTGAGTTAAATGCGTTTAATTTTTGCAGCTTTATTTTGTGTTATGGTTTCCCCTTCCGCTTTTGCAGAAAAACTGCCAGCGCCGGTGGGCCAACCCGTTTTAACTATTTCCGGCCTGATTAGTAATACGAATGAGGGTGATACCGCCGTTTTTGATGTCGCGGCATTAGAAAAGCTGGGGATGCAAACGGTGATCACAACCACGCCGTGGTACTCGGGAAAGGTGCGCTTTGACGGCATTTCCCTCAGTAAACTCATGGATTTAGTCGGTGCCAAAGGTAAGTCGGCGCGGGTGCTGGCGCTAAACGATTACACCACCATCGTACCCATCGATGATTTTCATAAATTTCCGGTAATTTTGGCTTTAAAAATGAACGGCGAATATATGCGCATTCGCGATAAAGGGCCTTTATTTATTGTTTATCCCTACGACAGTAGCCCTGAATTGCAGAATCAGATTTATTATTCCCGTTCGGCATGGCAGGTTTCGAAGATTATAATTGAGTAAGGGTTTGATCTTGAATCGAATACTCACTGCCATTATTTTGTTGCTCTTCCTTGTGACCGGTTACATTACTTATCTGGTGCATGAGCGGCAAAGTGAGCTGCAAAAATTAACGCGTTATACCGATTCGTGGTCCGTTTCCCAGATAGTCTCCGAGTACATGCGCCTCGAGGCGCGGCTAAGCGCGATGGGGCTGGAGGTGAAGGGAAGCGACCACGATGAGGTACGCCTGCGCCTGGAAATTATGATGAGCCAGATCGCGCTGCTGCAGCAGGGTGATTTGGGAAAGTTTATCGGCAAAGATCCTCACCGTAAGGCGATAGTTGACAGCCTGATTGGTCTTCTGGGCCGGCTGGATAAGCAGCTGGATACCATGTCGACAGCGCAGCTGAAGCTGATGCTGCAGGAGATGAGCACTCTCGACGGGCCGTTGACCTCGCTTGCGTCTACTTCACTCGCCCAGGATTTTAATCTTGTTAATCTGACCCACGATAAAATACAGAACCTGTATTACATCTATTCGGCTATTTCTATTCTGCTGATTATTCTGTGTATCACTCTTGGGCTGTTGATGCTGAAGCAGAATAACACCCTGCGTCGCGCCCACGTGCGGATGAAATTACTGGCAACCGATCTGCAGGCTTCAAAAGAGAAGCTTCAGGTGCAGAACCGTCGGCTGCAGTACGATGCCTATCATGATTCGCTGACGGGTATGCCCAACCGGCTCTCTTTCTGGCAACGTCTGCAGGAGGTCGTTAATCAGGTGCGGCCTTATAACGGCTCGGCGGTCGTCATGCTGTTTGACCTGGATAATTTCAAGGACGTCAACGATACCCAGGGGCACGATGCCGGGGATAAGCTGCTGCAGGATTTGGCCAGCCGTCTCTCCTTTTTTCGCAAAACGTCAGAAACGCTCTACCGGCTGGGGGGGGACGAGTTTGCCCTGGTTTCGCACGATCTCAACGAGGAAATGGCGCTGGAGCGGGCGGAGGCGATCCGGGAAAAGATCAGTCAGCCGTATCAGATTTACGATACGCTGATCCAGATTGGCGCCTGTATCGGGATTGTTATCTCTGACGGCGAAAGCCGCACCGACTATTTATATAAATGCGCCGATCTGGCGCTGTATGAAGCGAAAAAAGCGGGGTCCGGTAAAGTCCAGGTATACCGCCCTGGGTTGCTTCAGCGCCAGCAGGAAAACAAATCCTTCGAAGATGATCTCATGCAGGCGCTGAACAAAGGTGAGTTCAGGGTTTACTATCAGCCGATAGCTGACACCCTGAACGGTGAAATCTACGGCTACGAAGCGCTGGTGCGCTGGTTCCATCCGCTGCGCGGCAGCGTTCCGCCGACCGAATTTATCCCGGTCGCGGAGAAGATTGGCCTGATTAATCAGCTGGGCGAGTGGGTGTTGAGAACCGCCTGCGAAGCGGCCGCCAGCTGGTCGTCGCCGCTAAAAGTGTCGGTTAACGTGTCGCCCATTCAGCTGATTAATAGCTCGCTGACCGATACCGTGGTGGCCATATTGAGAAGCACCGAGCTTGACCCGCATCGTCTGGATCTGGAGATTACCGAATCTGACGTCTTTAACGAAAATACCCGCTCTTTAGAGATCCTCAGCCAGCTGCGCGAGCTCGGGGTGCAGATCTCCATTGATGATTTTGGTACCGGCTACTCTTCGTTATCGCGTTTAAGCTACTTCCCCTTTGATAAGATAAAAATCGACCGCTCTTTTGTCATTAATATTCCTGACCAGAAAGATGACCTCGATATCGTCAGGCTGATTATCAGCATGGGCAAAAGCCTGCATATGCGTATCGTGGCTGAAGGAGTCGAAACAGAAGAGCAGCTGCAGTCGTTACGCAAATTAGGCTGTGACCTGGTACAGGGCTATTTAATCGGTAAGCCGGGGCCGCTTAATTCACCCGAAAACAGGTAGTTCATCTCTTAATAAGGGCAATGTTAATTTAGCTGAACATTGCCCTTATTTATTTTAAATCGCTGTAATCCCTAATAGGTATAAATAGGGGTAGAGATTCGTGTCGTTAAAAAATAATACCCTTAGCGATTGAAAGGGGTATATCATATGCAACATATTTTCCTGGTTTCGACCGTATATGCGGCGCGTTAAGAGAGGCAAAATCATGCAGCGAATCATTATTCCTACCCACTATGTGCATACCCGGAGCACGCCGCTGTGGACCAAACAGACGGCGCCGGCCTCAATCTGGAAGCGGCACCTGGATGCCGGTACCCGCCAGGGCGTCTATCCGCGTCTGTCGGTCATGCGCGGAGCGATCCGCTATTTTGGATATGCTAATGAGACCAGTGCGGATCCGCTGGAAACCCTGACCATTGCCGAAGGCGAATTTGGCGTTTTTCCCCCTGAGAAATGGCATCGCATCGAGGCGTTAACGGAGGATACCGTTTTTAATGTCGATTTTTACGTTGACCCTAAAATTCTGATCGAGGGATAGGCATTATGATGAACAGTGAAAATAAAGGCTATGCGTTAGCGGTTATCAACGGCAACAATAAAGAGAAAAAAGAAAAAGTCTATCTTAAGCCGATGGCTCTTTATGTACCTGATATCGCCGCCCAGGCCGTGTCTGAACTTATTTCTACGCTGTCGACGGATAACGCCGGAGGAAAAGGATTTATATTAACGGTGACCAATAATAATAACGGCGTGTCGGTCGATAGTGAATTTGCGACCCTGGCCGGGCTACAGGATCCGCAGACGGCGGCCGACGCGGTAAAAGACCTGATTAATATTGTCCGCGGCTACGAGTCCGACGAAGAGACTAACGTCTGCGGCTGGTAGTCGTGTGCCGAAGGCAAACCGTCAGCTGACGCTGGTCGCCCCGCGTTGACCAGCGCCATTCGCGTCAGCGGTAGCCAGCGGTTTTTAGCGGCGAGTGATGTGTTTGACATTGTATTTGTTGGTATTTTGGTAAATATCGGATAAATCGACAATGGTATTGTTATGCGCATAGCTGATTGACTGCACCCGTAGCAAAAGGCTGTTTTGTGGAACCTGCAAGAGCTCTGCCTGTTCGCGGGTGGCGAGAACCGGGGTATAGCTGCGGTGGCTCTCCAGAATGGTGATATTGCACTCTTTCTTGAAATAGTTAAATTTCGATCTTTCCAGATTTCCGACGCTTAACCAGGGAAAAATCGCCACCGGTATATAGCTGTTTTCAATCAGAATAGGCGAGTCGTCAATCATCCGGATGCGTCTGACGTAATAGACCTTTTCACCCGGCTCAATTTTCAACTGTTGTGCGATCGCCAGAGGCGCATCGATCATCGTGAACTCAATGACCTTGTTATGATAGTTGGTGACGCCGCCGATGTGCATCTGGTAGTTGAACCCGTCAAGCTCCCCACCGTGATAATTGCTCTTGCGCGCTACGTATGAACCGCTGCCGTGACGCTTGACGATCAGTTTCTCACTCTCCAGCAGCGTGAGCGCCTTACGGATGGTCATCACTGAGACCTCCAGCTCCCCGGCCAGCGCTTTTTCACTCGGGAGCGCATCTCCGACCTCAAACTCATCGCTATTGATGCGATTTTTTAGCCTGTCGGCGATTAATTTGTATATCACTTATAGATGTCTCCTGGCGGCGCTGTTTATTGAATTTTGTTTCTATCTGATTGATTTTAAAATTATATTTATTTTTATAGGTTTTCGTGTCTTAGCTGTCATCTATTTATTTGATTTTATTTATATATCTATTACTTCAAGAGATATATGACTTTCATCACAGATGACGATTTAACTCCTCTGATTTATTTCGGTCGACGCATAGGCTGAATCGCATGTTTCGAGCGCTGACGGTCGATAAGCAGTACGGGGGGGAGAATGATCGGGGTAAAAAAATTACAGGATTTTTCGAAGGCCATGATTGGGCCTGTGTTGTATTTGCCGGTGATTGGTCTGTTGATTGCGTTGCTCAGTATGACAACCAATAAAATTTGGCTAGCGGAAGACAGCTCGCTTTATCTGCTGGGGAAATACGTTTCCAGCATGCTGTGGGCAGTGATGAACAACCTTGGCTTCTTCTTTTGCCTCGGGCTGGCGGGGGGGCTGGCTAAAACCCGCAAAGCGGAAGCGGCTTTTGTTGCCGCAATGACCTGGTTTATGTACCTGGCGGCGAATAATAGTTGGCTAACCTTGACCCAGCGCCTCGCCGCCGGCGCCAGTAACGCGCAGCTTTACGGCAGCGGACAAACCTATATTTTTGGTTTCCAGGTCATTGATATGGGCGTATTTCTTGGCATCATTCTTGGCTGCGCGGTCGCTTTTATTCATAACCGGTTTGTCGAAATTGAGTTTCGCGGCGCATTCTCTATTTATGGCAATAGCAAGCTGGTCCTGATTATCATGATCCCGCTGGTCGGCGTATTTGCCATCGCCACGGTGTATGTCTGGCCGATCGTGGAACACGGCATTTCGGCGCTGACCGGGGTGATGAAAACCTTCGGGGCCGCGGGCGTTTTTCTGTATGGTTTTCTCAATCGTTTTCTTATTCCGACCGGATTACACCACCTGATTTGGTCGCCGTTTGTGTTTACCTCCATTGGCGGACAGCTGTTGATTGATGGACAGACGGTAGTGGGGGCAAAACCCATTTTCCTCGCGGAAATCGCCAATAACACCGGGGCCGCGTTAAGCGATTCGGCGCGATTTCTCACCTACGGGATGGTGAAAATATTCGGTACCGCCGGAATGGCGCTGGCCTTTTATAAAACCGCCCGGCCCGAAAATAAGCAAAAGTTAAAAATCACGCTGATTCCTTTGATTGTGACCTCGTTCCTGGTGGGCATAACCGAACCTTTTGAGTTTTTATTTATCTTTACCGCACCGCTGCTGTGGCTGGTTTATTCGCTGTTAGACGGGTTTTTCCAGATGCTGGCGTGGCTGCTTGATGTACGGGTCTGCGCCACCAACGGCATTATCGACTTTATTGTTTACAACATTCCGGCGGGAGCGCATCTCACGCGCTGGCCCGTGTTTGTCGCGCTGGGGCTAATGGAAACAGCGGCAATGTATTATGTCGGTAAGTTTATGATTATCCATTTCAAAATGCCAACGCCCGGCCAGGAACAAGAGGTCGCCGTGGTTAATCAACCGCCAAGCGCAGGTTCGCCTGACGCGGCGTCAGGGGAGCAGGTCATCCTCGGCCTTGGCGGCAAAGAAAATGTCTGTTCTGTCGATAATTGTTTTACGCGACTTCGGGTTGACGTGCGGGACCCTGCATTGATTCAGGAACATATTCTGAAGACCAGCGGCGGTACCAGCGTCATTATTAAAGGTCATCACGTTCAGGTTATTTATGGTTTAGGGGTTAATAAAATCCGTAACGCTGTGAATCGCTATTTAGATGTGCATGAATAATGAGGTGGAAGATGAAAAATAAATTTGTTGTGACTATTGCAGGCGGCGGCAGTACCTACACGCCGGGAATTGTGATGATGCTGCTGGAAAATATGGACAGGTTTCCGCTGAGCGAAATTCGTCTCTATGATAATCATCGCGATCGGCAAAGCGTTATCGGTGAAGCCTGTGCGATTCTGGTGGCTGAACGCTATCCGCAAGTCGCATTTAGCTTCACCACCGATCCGCAGGAAGCCTTTACCGGCGTCGATTTTGTGATGGCCCATATTCGCGTAGGCCTTTATGAGATGCGCGAAAAAGACGAGAAAATCCCGCTTAAGCATGGCGTGATTGGCCAGGAAACCTGCGGACCGGGCGGTATCGCTTATGGTATGCGCTCTATCGCCGGCGTCCTTGAACTGGTTGATTATATGGAAACGTATTCACCCGGCGCGTGGATGCTTAACTATTCCAATCCGGCGGCTATCGTGGCCGAGGCCACGCGTCGGCTACGCCCAACGGCCAAAATTATTAATATTTGCGATATGCCGGTGGCCATCGAAGGGTTATTTGCCGATATTCTCGGACTTAAATCGCGTAAAGAGATGAACGTGCGTTATTTCGGCCTGAACCATTTTGGCTGGTGGACCAGCATTACCGACAAGGCCGGTAACGATCTCATGCCGGCCTTAAAAAACCACGTTGCCGAACTGGGCTATTGCAGTCCGAAAGAGGATTTTCAGCATAAAGCGCCGAGCTGGATTGAGACTTTCAAAAAGGTGAAGGACGTCTTTGCGCTGGATACCGACACCTTGCCCAATACCTATCTGAAATACTATTTTTATGCCGATTATGAGGTGGCCCATTCGGACCCTGACTTTACTCGCGCCAACGAGGTGATAGCGGGGAGAGAGAAGGAGGTGTTTGATATGGCCAGAGAAATCGTCGCCCGGCAGAGCGGCAAAGCGGCGCATTTCCATGCCGGGGCGCATGCGACCTTTATCGTCGACCTCGCCTGCGCCATCGCCTTTAACACTCAGGAGAGAATGCTGCTGATTGTGGAAAACAACGGCGCTATTGCGAATTTTGACGATACCGCGATGGTCGAAGTGCCTTGCCTGGTGGGCGTTAATGGCCCCGAGCCGCTGGCGATGGGTAAGATCCCGCTGTTTCAAAAGGGGATGATGGAGCAGCAGGTGGCGGTTGAAAAACTGGTGGTGGATGCCTGGGTTGAAGGAAGCTATCAGAAGCTGTGGCAGGCGATGACCCTGTCCAAAACCGTACCGAGCGCTTCGGTGGCAAAAGCGATCCTTGATGAACTGATTGTGGCCAACCGCGGCTACTGGCCGGAACTGCGCTAATGCGCTGTCAACGCCCGATGTCTCCCGTCGGGCGCTGACTACACTGCGACGCCGGACTGCGGCTCCGCTTCGCCTGAGAGCTCCGCCATCATCTCCGCCACGTTTTCCCTGCCTACCGGCGCAGCGATGGCGTCCCCCTGAAAAGAGTCGACGCCCAGCGCTTTGAGTTTGTTAAATTTATCCCGGCTGTCCACGCCTTCCGCCAGACAGCGGCTGTCGGTCAACTGGCAGTAGTGGATGAGGCTTTTAATCAGGGCGAGCGCGTGCGGATCGCGCTGCATATCATTGACGATGCTCATATCCAGCTTGTAGGCGTTGAATCTCACCGTACGTACCGGAAACATCACGCTGCTTTGCGAGAAGCAGCCATCGAGCATGATACGAAAGCCGCGCTTTTGCAGGCGGGCGATATTGTCGGCTGTTTTGCCGTGGCGGTTGAGGTCGCTGTTTTCAGCGAACTCGAGCACCAGCCTCTGCGACCGCTGCGGCTGACGCAGCTGCTGGCGCGCGGTTTCCATCATGCGAAGCAGGTTATCATTACTGGCGACGGCGGCGGGAATATTCACGGCGAAATAGCATTCGCCAGAATGCCGGTTGATATTCTGTACCGCCTCCTGAAGCACAAAAGCGGTGAGCACCAGCCAGGCATATTCCGAGCCTATTTGCGGTAAAAACTCATCGGCAAGCAGCACGCTGCCGTTTCGGTTCCAGCGGGAGAGGATCTCCATCCCCTTTAATTGCCGGCGTTCATCGGCAATGGCCTGGAAAACCGGGAAGATATGTCGGGTGTGGATCGCATGGACGAGTTCGCGCTCGAAAGCGGAAAGGGCGGCGATGGGCTCGCTTTTCTGTTCTCGTATCTGGCTGCCGGGAAAACCGGGGGCCATTTCAGGATGGTGTTCCACCATTTTTTTTAATCCTGCGGTTCTTTGATTGTAGAGCGTTTTGTGGCTGATGCCGCGGCGTTTCGCCTGAGCGCTGGCGCTGTAGCCGCAGAGTAAACCGAGGATGGCGTCCAGCTCCGGCCTGGTGAGCCCGGCGGGGCGCTTGCCGAAAGCTCGCATCTCTTCCTCTGCCAGCTGTTCAAGGGAAGGATAGCCGTCGAGTATGGCGTCGCGCAGCAGCGCCGCCAGGCTGGGGACCGGCAGATCGGATGCGGCGGCTCGCACGGCTGAGAGCAGGCGACGGTCGGCGACCTGATGCAGCAGGGTGGACCACAGCCAGCTCGCCGGGCTGCGGCTGAGAAACAGCATGGGAAGCGGCGTGGCGGACCGAGCCAGCAGCGCGGCGGCCCGCTTCAGGGTGGCGAGAAGCCGGGCGGGAGCTTCTGGGAGAAAGACCACCACGCGGCGAACGCCAGCCGGTAGGGCCGGCGACTCTGACGGCAGCACGACGGGCCGGGTTCCCCCTTCCTCTATTATCCGCACCAGCCCCTCGGCGGCCAGCGAACAGGGCGACAGGATGCAGTCGACCTGCCGCCTGCCGGCAGGGGGCGGGGGGTTATTCGTAAACAAAGGTTACTCCGATAATTGACTGCACGTTACCCGCGGTCACCTGGCCGCTGGTGCGCGCGTAGTTGGCGGTTAATCCGAGGCTGACCGCCGAGGTTCCGACGTTGCCTAACGACACCGTGGTGTTGGCGGGAACGACGCTGCCGTTACGGGTTAGCTGAACGCCCACCCCCCGGGCAGGGGAGGCCGAGGCGGTATTGGTAAATATCGAATTGGCCGCGTTCTCCGTGGTACCGGAGAGGTAGTAGCCCAGATTCTGGTTTTGCGCGCAGTAAACCGTCAGCGGAATGGCGGCGGACGCGGGATATTCCGGCAGCGTCACCGTCACATCGCGAGCGGAAACGTCGCAGCCGCCGGTTGGCACCACGACGCTGTTGTTGGCGTAAATGTTCCATACGAACTGGAAGTCGTCATTATCCTTGTTGTTGGTCTGGCGCAGGATCAGGACCGCGATTAATGAACCGGCGGAAATCGCGACGCCGCCCGCGCTGCTGATGGGCGTCAGATAGAGGACGGTGGGCCAGGGGCTATCAACAATGGAATTGTAGGTCATACGCGCCGTTTCGCTGGTGGTCGGGAACGGATAGCTGACGCCGTTATACCTGACGGTGCCGGAAAAACTCGACAGTAAGCCGCCGTAGGCTGAACCGCGCTGCAGCGTCACGTAGTCGATCATGGTTTCCGGGAAATCGTTATGGCAAAAAATTTGCGTCGAGAGATCCACCACCAGGTTCTGCCCGACGCTGACCGCCGGCGCGAGGTTCACGTAAACGTTCGCCGAGCCGCCGCCGATGGGGATTGTCACCCCGGCGGCGGTTTTACAGGCGAACGACCAGGCGTTGAGCGACCAGCCCGCCATCAGCAGCGTTAACAACAGGGTGACTATTTTTTTCATTCCTCTTTTCTCCTGGCTCAGGCGTAGGTATAGGTGACGTTAATCACCGCCTGGATCGTTCCCTGGGTAGCGCCGCCGTTGACCGTTAGCGCTCTGACCTGGAGCGGGAAGCTGGCGGTCTGGGTGGCGTCATCCACCTGCACCTCTTTTCTCGCGCCGGTATTCAGCGTGGTGCCGCCCGCATCCTGGAGCTCAAGCTGGATATTGCCGGCGGTACCCTGGTTTTTGTAATAGCCGGTGGCATCCGCCGTGCCGCTGAAGCTGGCGGTGACCCGCGATGTGCCGACCGGGCAGTTGCTCAGGTTGAGCGCCACGCTATGCCAGGGCGACGAAGAGCCGGCGGACACCAGGCTAAAGGTATAGAGATCGCCGAGATCGACGGTGGCGTTAACGGTGGAAACCGTACAGGGTTTGGCCACCACTTTGCCGTTAACGGTAATGGTGACGTCGGCGGCCTGTAGCGTCGGGGAGGACGCCGCCAGCATCGCGGCCAGCAGCCATCCGGAATAGGTCGGGTTCATCAGCGCCTCCGGTTACTGAAATTCAAGCGTGAAGGTTGCGGTTGCATTAACGTGTCCGGCGGTCACCGGCACCTGGGTGGCCATCAGCCGGGCGTAAAAGTTCAGCGTGTTGGCCTGGCTGGGGGTCAGCGTGGTCCAGGCGATCGCTGACGAAGCGGCGTTGAGCGGCAGCGCCGTTTGCCGCGCGTCAAGGATCTGCACGCCCATGCCTGCCGCCGCTGAAGCCCCGCCGTCGAGCTTTAACAGTTCGGTATTGCTGCTATCGGCAACGCCAACAAAGCCGACCTTGACGGCGGTGACCGAGCTGCCGCAGGGCGACAGCACGATGCGAAACGGCACCAGCGGCGTGGTTGCCCCAACCGCATGAAGCTGCCTGGCGGCGTTATTCATCAGATCGACGGTAAAATCTTTCGATTCACCCGCCACGGCGCAGGCGTTATCGCGGATGTAGCCGCTGATGGTGATGGTGCTGTCCGCCGCGCTGGCGTTGTTGACCGCCAGTGATACGAGGGCGCTCAGCAGGTAGAAGTTTTTTCTCATCATGGTTTCCTTAGCGGCACTCGGCGGACAGCGAGATCAGCATCTGGCTCTGTTTTTCCGGCGGCAGGCTGTAGTTCGCCTCGCAGCTGGCATTCGGGCCTTCACCCCATTTCGCCTGTACTTTGCCGACCAGCGGCATCCCGCTCAGATAAACCTGGCCGTTATCGGCGACGATGCTGCTGCCCTGGCTGCCGACAGAGGTGACCAGCGCGCCGAAGGGAACCGGCTTACCGTTATAGATGAGCGACATCAGCAGCTTGAGTCCGACGTGGGCCTTAAACTCCGCGCGAACTATCGCGCCGTGGGTTGGCACTACGCTGGCCACCGCGTCGTCCAGGTCGACGTTATCGGCCAGGCTGTTGGTGTTCAGCGCCACCCGGTTTTCCCGGTATTCGGTGGCGTAGGGCAGAACGGCGTAGCCGCGCCAGTCGGTCTGGACCCCGGTCTGGTTTTCTACTTTTACATTGTCTGCGCCCGGGGCTTTGATCAGCACCACCGTGTCGTTCATCGGCTGGCTCAGGGTGACGCCGTCTGCGTGGGCCAGCACGCCGCCGCTCAGGCCGTAGTACAGCTGTTTGATGCCGTCGCTGCGGCTGTAGCCGACGTTGGCATTGCCGTAGCCGCCGCGGTAGTTCAGCGCCGCGTAGCCGGTGCCGCCGCTGTTGCCCTCACCGCCGCCGGCGTAGCCGGTCTGCATGCTGTAGCTCAGGTTGTTGTCCTCCAGCAGCGTGCCGTACAGCCCCGCCAGGCTGGTGGTCCTGCCGTTCAGATCGTTGGACATGCTGTAGCTGGCGCTGGCGTGTCGCCAGGCCGACTTGCTGTCGGATCGCATCCAGTGGCTGAACGGAATATTGACGTTGACGGCCAGCATCTGGTCACGACCCTGCTGCCAGGCGTTTTTGGTCAGGCTGTAGCTCAGGGTCCAGTTGATATCGTCGACGGCGGCGTTAAGCCCGGCCTGGAGCTGCCGGTCGGACTTGCTGGTCTCCCAATAGGTCTGGTGGCTGCCGCTCAGGTAAAGCGTGGCGGTACGCCCCAACTGCTGGGTAACGCTGAGCTGCACTTTGCCGCGCTTGTTGTACGCGAGGTTGTAGTAATCGGTGAACTTCGGCTTTACCTCAATCACCCCGTCCTGGGTCTCGACGTTGTAGCCGCTCATCCGGCTGTAGGTGGTGTCGGCGAAGCTGAAATAGCCGCGCGTCGAGTAGCGGTAGCCCACCAGTTGAATATTGGTGCCGGTATCCGTCAGCGACTTGTTATAGAGGAAACGTACCGACTGCCCCTGACGATTGCTGTCATCGGGCAGGGTGGCGTTGGCCTGGGTGATATCCAGCGACAGCGCCCCCAGCTCCCCCATATTTTTGCCGACGCCGAGGTTAAAGGCGCGGTAGCGGTCCGCCAGTTGGGTGCCGCCGTACAGCGTCCAGCCCGCCGGGAGACCACGCAGCAGAGTCCCCTGGAAGAACGTCGGTTTTTCCTGCTGATTGCTGCCGCTGCGATACTCTCCGGCGGTGACGGCATAGCGGGTATGGCCCTCGCGCTGGAGCACCGGAACGGACGAGTAAGGGACGGTGAAGACCTGGCTGCTGCCGTCGGCCTCTTTGATGGTCACCTGCAGGTCGCCGCCGCTGCCGGCGGAGTAGAGATCGTTGATGGTGAACGGACCGGGCGGCACCGTGCTCTGGTAAATCTCATAGCCGTTCTGCTTCACCGATACCTGAGCGGTGCCGCGGGCAATGCCGTGGATCACCGGGGCAAACCCCTTCTGGCTGTCCGGCAGCATATTGTCGTCGGAGGCAAGCTGCGCGCCGCGGAAGTTGATGCCGTCGAAGACGTCGCCGTTGGTGTAGCTGTCGCCGAGGGTCAGGCGCGAGCGCAGCAGTGTAATATCACGTTCAAGCCAGGTATTGATGTGCTGCCACTTGTTTTCACTGGTCGACGAGCTGCCGCCGCTGCTGTAGCTCCAGGTGGTGTTGTCGCGCAGGCGCCAGGCGCCAAGGTTCAGCCCGCTCTGCAGGTTCAGGTACGCGTAATTGCTGCTGCCGCCAACGTCGTTGTGCACGTTGTTGCCGGTGAAGTTGTAGTTCAGCAGGCCGGCGTTAATCCCGTGGTCCCAGAGCTCGGGCGGAATATAGCCGCGGGCGCGGTTGCCCATAAACGCCTGGGGTATGGTCAGATACAGCCGCTGCTGCCCGGCATCAAAGCGGGTCGTCGCGTCTTTAATCATCTCGGTTAACGGTACGCAGGCATCCGCCGCCAGGACGTCGATTCCGGCGATCGCTGAGGTATTCACGCCCATCCCGGCCAGCTGTCCGCGCGTCAGGCAGGGGGCCAGACCGTGGCCTTTTTCACCGGCATTAAACGTGACATCGCGGGTGGTCATATATCCGTCATTCAGATAGATATCGGCGCGGTAGGTGCCCGGCGGCAGCTCCTGGCCCTTTTCAAAGCCGGACAGATCCGCCACGGCGGCGGGATCGTCCGCCAGAAAGCGTGGGTTGAAATAGAGCTCCGCCTGGGCGTAAAAAGCCGGCGAGGCGAGTAAAAGAGCTAAGGGGATCTGCGCGAATGCGCGTACAGATCCTGGAGTCATACGCCGGGAGCCCACGTGGGCGAGTCCATATTTCAGATGTGACATAGTCCCTCCGGTCCAAAGTCGCCCGGCCATCGTTATTTTTTTCGTTCAGGGGGGAGAGCGCTGCTCCCCGATCGGTTACTGCATGACGCCTTTCATGCGCGGGGTGAGTGCGCCGTAGTCGTTAATCGTCCGGTAGGTAATCTCGCGACCTGCATCGGGCGGTAAACTGACGCTGGCTTCGCCCATCGGCGGGACCAGCGCATTTTTCAGCACCCGGGTGCCGGCGTTGAGTTCGGTGACCGTCAGGTAATAAGGGGTGGGGTTAATCAGCATGAGCGCATTCCCGCTGCGGCGAAACGTCAGCTTTTCCGCGGCCTGATCCGGCGGCAGCGCCAGTTTAGCCGGGCGGTAATAGAGCTTAATGCGGCTGATGATCGCCAGCTGCAGGGTGTTATCGCTGAGCTTTGATTTGTCCATCGACGGGATCGCCTTGACGTTCATCCAGAACAGCGTTTCCCGATCCTGCGGCAGCTGGTTGTTGGTGGCATCAAGGATGCGCACGGTATTCTCTTTCTTCCCCTGCATGGCGAACAGCGGCGGGGTGATAACAAAGCTTCCGTCCTTCGCGCCGTCGGCATTTTCCACCCAGGACTGGATCAGATAGGTATTGTCATCGTTATTCGTTACCGCCAGCTGCGCCTGTTTCTGCCCCGCCGGATAAATTACGCGGGTAGCACCCAGCGCCACGCCGGCCTGCGACTGAGTCGAAAAACCGGCGGTGGCGATCAGTAAAAGTCCCGCCAGTAAACCGCGCATCCCGCGCGTGGTAGCCAGTCTATTTTTCATATTTATCTCTTTCTTTCTCACGGTGATTTCCTGTTACCGGCGCTGATTACTGGTAGGTCAGGGAGAACCAGGCCTGAGCATTCGCGGCTCCTCCGGTGACCTGACTCCCGGTGGAACGATATTTAGCGACAAAATGCAGCGTGGTTGGCCCGGTGTGCAGCTGCGCCCATGCCCCTGCTGGCGCGTTGAGCGGGATCTGGCTGCCGGTTTTATCAAACAGGGCAACGCCAATGCCGGTAGCGATCCCCGGCCCCTCGCCAACCGAGAGGACATCCGGATTTTTACCATCGGCGACGCCGTGAAACGCCACGCCAACGCGCTGGCTCACGGCGGTACTGCACTCCTGTAGGTGAATATCGAAAGGGACGGGATTGGTGTCTTCCCCGGCCGAATGAAACCGATTGCTGCTGATTTGCCCCATCTTGACCGTCATCTGCCGGTCTCCCGCTTCAACGCGGCAGGACTCGGCAATGACGATCCCCTGGAAGCGCATGTTCCCGCCGGGCAACATCACCTTCCAGTTACCGGCCAGCGCCAGCGGTGGTAGCAAAAATATCAACAGACCCGACTTCATCTTTTGCATCGTTATCACCCCAGTCTTATTTGGATAACGGGCCATCCTGGCCCGATGCGCCTCCTTGCCTGATGAAGAAATTACTCGTATTGCACTTTAAAGGTGGCGTCCGCGTTAGCAGTACCGGCCGTCGCGACACCGGTCGCAAAGTAGCGAGCCTGGAACGGGATGACGTTGGTACCATTGCTGAGGGTGGTTTGCGCGCCGAAAGTCGCGCCATCCAGCGCCAGCGGGGTACCGGTACGGTCAAGGATCTGTACGCCGACGTTAGTCGCGCCGCCCGCGGCAGAACCCTGCAGGGCCAGAACGGTTGGGTTGGTACTGTTAATCGCCGTGCCAGCAAAAGCAATGGCGGCCTTCTCGGAAACGGTGATATCGCAATCATTCAACTGGATGTTGAAGCCCACGGGAGAGCTGGTGCTGCCTGCGGTGGCGAGTTTCGCTGAACGAACCTGGCCTAACTGAACTGTCTGATCGAGAGAACCGGCATCCACTGCGCAGGCCGCATTCACCACTTCACCTTTAAAATGTACCGTGCCGCCGTTCACCGTAACGGGATCGGCTGCCAGGGCTGCAGTAGCGCTCAGGGACAGTGCTGAAAAACGATAACGGCTAATTTGTTCATGGTAAAACTCCTGTTTATGAATAATCCTGAAGCGATGCTTCACTTAAAAAGACATTTATTGTTGAAAAATAAATTTTGAAACGTAATCCTATTTTTACAGCCTAATTTATTCATCAGGTTGCGACGGTGGGTATAAATAGTCTTAAGTTTCACGCCAAACTCTTCTGCGATCTCCTGGTTGCTTTCCCCTCTGCTCAACATGCTTAATATCTGCTTTTCACGCAGACTCAGCTGGAACTTAGTATGATAATTTCCTGCAGTTTCTTTCTTTAAAAAGAAATTCAGAATACTTCTGGTGTTACTCTTTTTGTCTAGTACCGTTACTTTGCCAAAGAGTTCGGACTTATAGAACGCTAAGTCGCTGGATGCAAAGGCGACAATGTTTTTATTCGAAAAATAAATCCACTCCGCACCGGGAAGGTCGTTAGAGTCCAAATCTATAATCAAAAAGAAATTGTCAATAAACTCTTCTCCAAGCAATTCAATCAGGCCCAGAGTAAAATATTTATCCTTAGATAAAATATTAGTTGATAGATTCATATCTGAACGCGATCTCATCCTTGGGTTGACCTTTAACTCAGCGTTAATAACACCATTCAGCGAATTGAGGGTAATCTAACATTGCCCGCCTCAATGAGACATGTCGCTGACGCTCTAAAAGATATAACGGCCATTAAGCTGTTTTTGTGTGGTGTTTTTGTTTGTATTTATATTTTTTATTGGTGTTAAATTTTGTTATTATATTTATTTGTAGTTTTTTATAAAGCAAAGATGATAGGGAGAGGTTATCATTAAAGCCTCAACAATAGCCCTGCTCTTTGTATGGGAATTTTCTTAGGGAATATTCCTTGTTAAAGGCGTGGGATTTTCTATCTTAGTGCAGCAAAAATTTTTAAGAGCTTCTGAAGAGCCCTATAGAGGTGACCCGAGTATACCTTTTCCGCTCGCATCAGAACGCTAATTCTGCGGGGGAAAATAGCATCGTATTTATTCAGAAGCGATGACGGATTGACTACGGAACCCAAACTGCCGTGCTGAAGCGATGGCCGGCAGTATAATTGAGGCGATGATGCAAAAGTCTTTTATAGCCGGGCTGGGATTCGGAGCGTGATATTAAGATACACGGGCTGAAAAGCATGGGGTTCGTTCGCAGCCTGTCTTCACCCTCGTTTGTCAGTGTAATGAATGGATATTAATGTGCCAGGGAGTTTTTTCTCTGCTATCGCCTGGAGGAGACGCCGTTGCAGAACGCATTTGGGGGTATTAAAGAAGGCGGTACGGCTGCCATGAGAGAGTGGAAAAGCAAAAAGCCCGCTCGAAAGCAGGCTTCTTAAATTTGGCTCCTCTGACTGGACTCGAACTTCATCTGTATCTCCTGTTGTTACTGACTTTGTTAAAGTTAAATATATTTTTACCAGCATATTTACCATCATTATTATTTTCTTGTCAATAAAATATCAATTAAAAACAATTGGTTGTTGTCATAACTATCTAACTATACGTATCTTGATTAACTTTCATTATCAACATGATGTTGTCGTTATTAACTTTAAAGTAATTGATATAAAACAATTATTTATTTTTTATTAAAGAAATAATGTTTAGTCAAGATGAACGCTCTTACATCCAAGAACACTTCTCTGCTCTCACACCATTTTGAAAACCCGCCCCTCTTTTCCACTTTCTCTATCATGTTGAATGGGCTAACGTTTAGGAAACACAAAAGCAATCGGTAGAACAATGACTACACAAAAGGAAATGGAAGAAATCAGGGCAGCGTTATCTTGGTTTGATGTACGCCGATATGATGGCCTTAAAGACCTCACCTTAGAACAAATCTATGCAGAGCTTGAAAGACGGATGTTGGCTTACAAAACAAGACAACAATGGGAAACAGCAGGCAAAGATAATCAAATGCAAGCGATATACCATGATGCCACAATCCGATGTGGTGATGTGATACTTAAATCAGACTGGATTTCAGACAATCACAGACTGTCGCATAGCTATGCTGTAAGACCAATGACCAGAGTTCAATTGTTCAACTATGGGCGGGCTATGTATCGGCTGGAGACTTCAGAGCAAACAGACCCTGTTGCAGTGAGTTCCGACTACATCTCTGAGTATCTGAAACAAGGAGGCATGAACCCTGCTAACAAGATGCTGATTGAAATTGACTTGGAAGAAGCCAGCAGTGACGATCTCGCAGAACATCTGAAAGTACTGATTGCTCTATGGCAAAAGCACCTGAAAACGCCTAAACCCCCGAAACGAAAATTTAGGTTTGGTCATAAGACCTTTGAAAGAATACTTGATTACAAAGTCATCCCTTTGATGGATTTGATCTCATGGGAACAGCTCTACAACGAAGGTAAGAACATACCTTTCACCATTTTAGCTGACATCCTGCATGGTAATAATGGGGTCAGAAGTAGTGAGAACATCAAAGATACTGATTATGATTACGCGAAAAGTTATCTTGATAACGATGAGTACTTCAAGGTTTTAAATGATTTCTATATTAAAAACAATATGTTGAAGGATTGGGGTATCGTTGATGTGATAACACTTAACGATAAATCCTCGGATAAAAACAAAAAGTAAACACAAGGGATGTTCACAACCTGCGAACATCCCTAAAAAGCGTATCCCTCCAAAAATTTCCGCGAAACTCACGGTTGGTGAACATCCCTAGTTTAGAACTAGCCAAAATCCTAGAATTATCTCCATCGAACAACATACTAAAAAACGAAATATCCAAGATATTACGTAAAAAAAACAGGAGATAATATGGTTCAAAACAAAACAGATAAACATCCGAAACTGATTCGTTTGCCAGAAGTAAAAAGAAGAACAGGGTTTGGTAAAACGTGGATATATACCTTAATAAGAGCGGGTAAATTTCCTAAGCAAGTAAAAACCGGATTGCGCTCTATAGCATTTATTGAAAGTGAGATTGATGAATGGATTTACAAAATCATTTCTGATTCTCGCAATCATATCTAAAAAAGTTTATTAAATAATGAGAGGTTAAGATGAAAAGTAAAAACGTACTGCCTTGTGTGGTGACTGTTACGAATGATGAGACAGAAGTATTTATGGAAATGGCAATAAATAACTTTATAAAACATCTTCAGGTCATGATTGATTGTATGGGAAATGATTATGAGCGTCATTTTAAAGACCGACTTTATATTGAAGAAGTGATTGGAAAAGTGATCGAACGAACAAAACAAGAGTTTGCTGAATCAATGAAAGATAATAAATGGAAAGAATATTATCTGTTCTTGGATGAGGTGAGAAGGAATCTGAGAGTTATTTATTCTGCGTATCGTACTAACTATTAATGAGAGAGGTAAATATGAACGAAAAATGTTTAGGCTGGAATGAAATACCCGTTAAAATATCCGCAAGTAATGCTGAGACAGCAAACTTTGCTACTGATGTTGTAAATGTCTACAATGAGTTTATACATTACTTATATTACAATCTAAGGGAGGATGCTTTTCTGAAAAAAATGAAGGATGGATTTTACAGGGAGATATTCATAATGGATATTATTAATCTCACGTTACAGGAATGGTTTGAAAGTCCTGAAGAGATAAAGATTAAACACATATCAGTCCCGGAGGTTAAAACTATACTAAGTAGCTATCATGAGTTTTTGATTAAATGTTTTAGTGGGGATGGTTACGTTCTTTATTACAAAAGAATAGAAATCAGCGCAAATAAACAGCGTGTAATATAAATCAAGAGGTAGAGAAATGAGTGAAAAACTGATAAAAGAATCAAGAAAAGTATTCCTGCACCTTGCTGAGTTATTTTATGAAATGAGAATAAATACGCTGAAGGAAACACGGCCTAATGAAGCAGAGATGTTAATGGCAGATGATGCCTTCATGGAAGGTATTTATAAAGAGTGCATTAAAAATGCAAGTGCTACTTTTAAAAAAGCAGCCAGAGCTGAGTATTATGAGCAAGGGCATTCAGTAAAAATGGTTGATAAGGAGGTGGTATTGATAACACTGCGTGTTAACCATAAAAGAAGATGAGTCTATAAGTTCAAAAACATAGTCCTGTTTGGCCCCACATATGGGGCTGAGAATAAAAAAACAATAAATATCATTTTAAAATGAGGAATCGGTATGTCTAAAAATATTGAAATTAAAAATACATCTACTGAGTTGTTCTATGATCTGGCAAAGCGTTCTTTCGAAGCAAGCTGGAAATCCCTGCAAGAGATATGTAGTTATGATATCTCACATTATATTGATGATGCCGATGTGATGAGTCTGTTTATTCAAAATGTGATAGCGCATATCAGCAATCACTTCGACAGGTTTACTTCACTGGAAGGTAATAATGGAAGTATTACTGAGGTTAACTTTGAAGAGGTAGCAGAACGACTTGTACGCCATTCTTGGGAGTTTTGTGATAAATCATATACTCAGTAATGTGTGGACTGTATTAGCCCCGTAAGGGGCTGTACAGAATGTTTTATTAATAAAATGGGGAAGTTTATGAGAGATGTCAGTATTAAAGATGAAAATGAAACGATGACGTTTGCCGTAGCAGTTGTATTAATGATGTATTGTAATAGTATTTATTATATGATGAATGAACATTATGATACCGCTGTATTCTTTGTGCAAGAAAAAGAAGCTGTTGATTACATATTAGATGATTTAATTAAAGATCTGATGGATGATTTTGATTATTATAAAGACAGGTGTGGTAAAGGGCATGAGAAACAAGAAGATATTAATATATTAGAACTCAAAGAAAAAGTCATGTTATGGCATGAACAGTCGGTCATAGATCTGGTTATGAAAAACCTTGAGGCATATATACCCAATAAACCTCAAGACGCGGATTTAAGTACCTGAAAGTGATCGTTAATTCTGGACGTCAGAGAACCCGCTATTCCCGGTAGCGTATGATCGAAAAATTCAGATATTGTATCCCTGAACTCCCTGCTACTACCGAAATAGCGATTATTCCGGGCATGTTCGTTCATTAATTTCCACATTCGTTCTATCGGATTCAGGTTTGGACTGTACGGCGGCAGATAATAGAGTTTTATATTCACCACCTGCGACCAGTCTTTCACTAACTGTGAACGGTGATAACCTGCACCATCCAGAATGATATGGACTTTCTGGTGATAATCTGGATAAATTTTACGTATCTCATTGAAAAAATAGATACATTGTATTCATTAATCGTTTTATATTCGCAGATTATCGGCTGTCCCGGAGCCTTCAGATTCAGTGCCCCATAATATTCAGTCGTGTACGACTGCCTGTTGTTTTTACCGCTTTTCTCTGGCAGCCATAACTGATTTTAGTGGCCTGAGTCGGATGGACAGCATCAATAAAAAGAACCTGATCATCACCTGCAGCTACTTTTAGTTCATCATAATATTCAATGAATTGCCGTTGTTTCTCCTCGCTGAATTTATGTGGAACGCTTGACGGTTTTTTGTAAGTAAAGCCGTTACGATGCAGCCACTTGTTCATTCCCGCAACGCTGAAAACGATATTCCATGTTCGGGCAACAAACGCGATAACTTCATGGGTATGGTGAAACAGATTATCGGTCAACTGACTGATTAAAAAGATCGTTTGCTCAGCATTAAGTTTACTGTCTGAATCGCCATTTTCGGGTTTCAGTTTCCCTTTGTTCAGAAACTCGCTGATATGGTGGTCAACAGTTGTCTGATGCAGGCGTATAGCCTGAGCGATCATAGCGGAACTCCAACCTTCGGAAGCCAGAAGAATGGCTTTAATACGATCTCTGGCCCGCCCGTCATGACTGAAGTCATGAAGGCGTTCAAGCCCGGCTTTTTGCTGGTCAGTAATGAAGATTTTCATAGTAGACAGCATGATCTCCTGTTGCTAAAAAATCAAGCATCTTCAAGGATCACGGGTATATCAGGACAATGTATAATTAGAAGAATAGTTTGTGTGAATTATGGATATAAAAAATCAATACACTGAGTTCATTAATGGAAGTAGTAAAAAATAAATTAAAAAATTTTAATAGACAGTTGTCTGTTGTTTACGTTTAATGAATAAATCTGTGGTTAGCTCACTAGAAATTAACTATTCTGCCTTATAAAATATGCAATAACCCACCTCTTGTTGAGTAAATGTAGAGTTTTGAGTGGGCTGGAGTAATCGACTCTGAATCAGAGTAAAGGATTCCGACTGAATGGCTAATACTGTTGCTTTCTCATCCCCAGATCTTCCACCACTGACATTATCGGATTTCCATGCGGCAGGTCTCGATAATCTTCTCATGGGCAATCTTGATGCGGATATCAAGACCCTAAAAACAATTTTATTAGATGCCTCTAAAGCGAATGACGGCGGTATCGCACGGGCGCTAATACATATTATGAAATGATTTTTTATTATTTTGATATGTGAGTACATTTGTTTTCTTTGAGACCATATCCGCTGCATCCCCAAAATTCCCCATATTCACTTTTTCTTCTTTTCATTAGTCGTCCACATAATTCACAAATTTTTATCTTATTAGCACAGTTTGGATTATTACATTGGCTATAGCTACGCATATCAATTGAAGGTGATTTACATTTTTCACAAACTCTTGCTTTTCTTACATTACAACCGAATCCAGAACTACAATTATAAAACTCGTTGAATTTACCTTTAACGAGCTTGAAGTATCCTTCACTACAATGAGGACACTTGAATATACGTCGATACTGTTCTTTAAAAGAATCAGAACCTATGTGCAAATCATATTTTGGGGTGAGCAATTCAATAATAAATTCCGAAGGTGCTGTTGGATCTGCGATTATGTAGCATTTCTTCTTTGCACGAGTGATACCAACGTATAATAGACGTCTTTCTTCTGAATGTGGGTAACTATCCAGAGAAGGCAATAAAGCTTCGATTACGGCATCATCTCTATTTTCATTAGGGAAGCCATTTTTTCCTTGGAAAAAACCAATCAAGATACAGTAATCAGCCTCTAACCCCTTCGATTTGTGAAAGCTCCAAAAATGAATATTATCTTTAAAGTCAGCATTCCAGATAATTTTCTTTGCCTCATCTAATAGATAATTATAACGAGCAATGATTGCTATTGAGGCTGAAGGTTCATTTTGTCTAATTTTATTAACAACCTCTTTCGTCCTTTCATAGACACCATTCTGAATACCGACTTTATCATCTAATAGGTAAACTTGAGATTCTTGTACCTTAAGATGGGTATCAATGTCTTTTTTATACTGCTCTGGGTTCTCCATGATAAATAACCCAGCAGTGTTTGCTATGCTATTGTTATAACGAAAGGTTTTTTGAAGCTTGGTTAATGTATAAGCCCCTATTAGTTGAACAAAACGTGTTGTCAACTCCAATTTACCACCGGAGAAGCGGTATATCGATTGCCAGTCATCTCCTACAACAGTTAATGATGGCGTAGGTCCTTTAGCAATGATGCTTTGAATAAACTCCATTCGAGCAGCAGAGATATCCTGAAACTCATCAACTAAAATGTATTTCCAATTAGGGATGTATTTTTCATCTTTAACAGCATGTATCGGATGAATAATCATATCATCGAAATCGATCGTATTTTGTCGCTTTAATTCATTAACATATCCCTTATGTAATTCATCAAGAAGTTCTGTATGTTTTTCCGCATTATAAACGCTAACAGATTTTAAACGATTTAATATATCTTCTTTATCCAATCTCTCGACACGAATAGATTGTAGAGCTTTGACCATCAAGCTCGACCAACTCCCTAGTTGGTTCTCTTGATTCAGCTTATCAAATATTTCATTAGGACTCATAGGATTGCATTTTACACCGACGGCAGCTAATTTAGCCTTGAGTCCAGTAAGCAGTTTTTTTTCCTGCCATTCATAATGAAATGTTTCTATGAGAGTAGTTCCGCACTCATTATGGAGAGTACGTTTTTGTTCCATTACATGAAGATATTTCTTTGCATCAATATCAGGTCGTGTGTTCCCTTGTCTATCAATACCGTAATGCTCAATATATATATTGGTTTCATTGATGTGAAAATCAGGACGATAGTCGAAACCAATTTCCAATCGTCTTTTAATAACGTACTGCGCTTCATATTTATATTTAATTTGGTTTACATGAAGAAAATTAGCTATTTGTAGCTCTTGATAGCCTCTTACTTTTTCTCCCCCTAGTGTTCTAAATTCATTATCCCGAAGATATTTTTCGTATTCGGTTTTTGTTTGAAATTTTAAGGTATCAATTGGAGCAGTCGTCAGTTCGATAAGGTCAAATACACGGGTCGGGTCGGTACTGATATACTCGTAAATCCATTGAGTAACCCATTGGTTAAGTTTATAACTATCCTCAGCGAAGACACTTATTGCAGTAGGAATGCGTGCTTCTCTAAGTATCTGTCTGCCTAATGCATGAAATGTTGAGATGTGAGGTTGGCTAACTAATGAAATATTTCCGTTAGAGGCTTTACTAGCGAGACGTTTCTTCAACTCAGCAGTTGCTGCATGATTGTAAGCAAGCACAAGGATTTCCGAAGGTTCGGCAAGTTGTCTATCGATAAGATCAAGGGCTTTTGCAACTATGACAGAGGTCTTTCCTGTGCCTGCTGCAGCCAAAACCATGTTGCGGTCATTTGATCTTAGGACTCCTAATCTCTGGTCTCTTGTGAGTGGATTAGCCTCTACTGAATCAAAGAAATTACACCTTTGTTCCAATTGATAATTTTCGTGATAAGCCTGAACTGATTTCATATCTAATGGATAGAATTGTAATAAAAATTCAATATGCGTAGTAACTGAGGAAGGAAGATATTTCTTCCAAAGCAATGATTGCTGTTGATATTGCTGATATAATTCATGCAATAGTGTTTCTATCTTATCACTCAAAGAGTCACGTGGAAATGCCTTAACAACAAGCGAACTAAATTCATCAAAAACTTTGTAGAGATAATCAAGAACAAAAGGTGAAATAGATTCATTCAATTTGTTTAGGTATTCAAGACTAGCTTTTTTCTTCAAGAATCCCGTTTTAATCTCAATACCATTGTGATAGAAACGTAACTTATTTCCTAAGATAGATTTGTCTAAACAGGCAAACGCACGCATAGTTTGAAGAGAGAAGCTGACCGTCTTAACGCCATTTTTGGAAAACCAAATAGCCTCTGGCGAAGCATGTAGAGACGGTTTCCTAAAAAGTTTACCAAGGAAATTAACCTCGACAGTGTTTATTTTAGTTATCACAATAGAACTTACCGCTCAATGCAAGTTATGATCTTGTCATTTTCTGATATAATATTGATGATAGCAATATTTATTTGTGATGAAAGAGTTTTGATCAGATATTTCTTATATATATTAGTAAGATATAAAGGATTGCTTACTCAGCATAAGTCATTAAGATTGTCAGCTCACATGAATGAAGAATCGGATGTTACGGCGTAATTTTTATCCGGGATTACTGTAACGACAACAAGTAACCCCGGATGACAGTATCGATGAATTTACAAGGGATTAGATCGCAAAATCATCCAGATTCTTACCTGCTTCAATGGCAGCCGCTATCGCTTTAGGAGTACGGCCCTGACCTGTCCAAGTCTGCTCATGACCGTTTTCATCTGTGTATTTGTATTTAGCAGGGCGAGGAGCACGAGTCGATTTGGCTTTAGGCTGAGATGAACCAACAGCGGCAAGGAGTTCTGCAGGATCAATACCATCTTCTAACAGTTTCTGGCGGAAGGCTTCAAGTTTAGCCCGACGTTCTTCCTGTTCTTTACGGACAGCACTTTCTTCTTCACGACGATCTTCAACGATAGAAGAGAGTTTTTCCAGCATCTCTTCCAGAGTTGCCAGATCTGTTTCACGGGCATGTGCACGAAGTGTACGAATATTGTTCAGTGCTTTAAGAGCTTCACTCATAGTATGTCATCCAGTGTTTAATAATAATGTATGCAGTGTTGTTGAACAGTCAAAAATACAACTCGTGAATAATATAGTAAATATTATCGCTTAAGCAATACAATAAATCTCATTTTACACGCAATAGCATAGGCTAGTTTTTAAAGAGACATTTTCTTGCGCTTCTGGCTTGATGGTTCGAACTCTGACGAGATGTGAGAGAGTTGCTCAAGACTTTGTTCTATGGAACGCTGGAACTCAACAGCGACTTCTGTACGCTGTTTAATGACTAAGGCAATTATGTCATCATCACTTTTTTCTGAAAGCGCTTTACGATATAATGCACGTTCGTTAAATAGATCTAAATTTCCAGATGATTTCGCTGATGTGTTAGCTTTTAAACTGCTGATGGGATTTAATTCATCAATAAAGGATTCAATAAGAGATTCTCTCTTTTTATCCAGCCTACGAAGTTCGGTATGGGCAGACTTAAATTTTTGAGCCTTAACCAATGGAACAACATCAGAGCGTAGCCTACGATATTCATTTCTGTATTCTTCTATCGAAATGTGATTTTTTAGTTCTTTGACTGTATCTAAATACTGGATTAGATCACTGTTGTCTGTTTTTACTTTTCTCATAAAAATACCTCGTTAATAAATAGTAGATATATTTATATTACGAGATGTAGTGTAAGTGTCAAATTGGCATGGATAGTTTACTTATTGGTTTTAAATAAGGCATCTTTGTATGCTCATTCCTATTCATTATGACGTTAATTATATTGCCAAGCAGTGATTGAATGATGTATGATTTTGACGCTTAGCGATTGAGTCACGCTTAAGGAAGGAAAAATGGCGTCTATAGATGAAAGATTTCTTGATTTTATTAGATCTAGGGAAAACAATATAGTATTGGACGATATAAAGGATGATTTCAAAAAAAATGATGGTACTAACTCGAAAATGGCAGATTATTTGTTGTTCAATAGAGATGTTATTTTAGAACAAAAATTGCTAACAAATGATAGAACTGATTTAATAAATGAAAAACTTAATGAGCTAGCCAAGACCGATGAATGGCTCAAAAGGAGCTGGTTCGGTAGGGTTCATATTGAGGAATTGATTCGAAAGCACCCTGAGTCAGATGCTTTCAGAAAAAAGATAATGGATTATGCTTATAGAAATATAAAAGATCTTGTGGCCACCGCCAATAGACAAATTAGAGCAACAAAGGAATCTTTAAATATTCCTAGAGCAGTCGGTGGACTTGTTATTCTTAATGAATCGATAATGCCTTATGAATCTGAAAATGTAATGACAGAACTTAATTTCCTTGTTGAGAATCCACATTATGAACATGTTGATTTTGTGCTCTATATATCAGAGCTACGTAGATCAACACATAATATGATTGATATTTCAGCAATGATAAAAAGTAAATCCTCTAGATATGAGTTTGTAAACTGGTATATAAAAAACGTATTCTCATTCGATTTCGCTTCATTTTTTAATCACCCCATACAGTTTTTATAGTAGGGTGAGACTATGTGAAAATGCCTTGGCTTTATGGAGCTACCTTTCATATAGGAACTGCTTGAGTAAACATCTTTCTTGAAACTACGGTGTTTTCCCTTGGCGATTAATTTTATTGCCTCTATCCTTCTATCTTCTTTTTTGTTTTTTGCATTTTTGTCCTTCAAGTAATAAGTTTTCATGAAAGTTAAACGATCACCATTAAACATATAGTCTGGATTAATAAAATAATAGTTCTGTATCATGGTCTCAGCAATAAATTTCTTGTCAGCAAGTTCTTTCATACCTTTGAAATAAGTAGTTCTTGATATTTTCACGATATCTTGATCAACGATATCAAATGACATTAATATCGTGTCTGTATCTTTATTATCTCTGATAGCAAGATAAAGTATCTTGAACACTTTTTTACCGGAGGAAGACAAACCTTCAATAGCTGATACGCCATCCACATAAAGCTTCACGAACTGTGTCTTGTCTACTTCCATAGACTGAAAGAAACCACCATTACCAACTTGCTCTCCCGTACTCTCATTAACTAATGCTAATCGATCTTTTCCTGTAGTAATACGTCTGACGCCAGTTTTTGTATGTAGACTTGTATCATTAAGAAATGGGTTTTTAGTATGACGTGGGAGACCTCTTCTTGATTTCTTTACTTCAGTTTGTATCTTATTTTCTATCATGGTATTTACTCCTTTATTTTTTTAGTTATACATTTAACTAAATACTATATTTTGTGTGCAAGTCAATACTTAAAGTTTATATTTTTTAAAATAACTAACACTTGATGTTTTTACGTATAAAACTTGTAGTGCTACAGAATATATAAAAATAAAACTTTATTATTTTTATTTGAGAATAGTTATCAACTTAAGTACCGGGATTCGGGACTTTAACTCCCGAGAGTGCGTACTTTGTTTTAAGCTATAGCTGGCTTGAGAGCATTTTTCTTCTTCATTATTCAAATAGCGAAGCTTTGGATGACATTTTAAAGAATGTAATATTGAAAATAGTTCTTCTTTTTAGTTGATTGGTGCCTTATCAAAATGGCACCAGTGGTGTTATCTGTGTTATCTTTCCTACTATGTTATTACAGCGAAGTGATTGTTTTCTACAATCACGAACCGCTGCTACTATCGGGACTGCTTGATTAATTTTACTTTAACTTTATATGCGTCTACGACGCGATCTTTTTTGGATAAATCCAATATTAACAGGGGCAAGCCCTGTTCAGCAGAGTGATTGTTCGCAACAATCACGAAGTGCTGCTACCAAGGATATAGTTTTCCTATACGTTTAAGAGAAAATGCTATATGTCTAAAGGTAATAACTATGTTTAAACATAGGATCTAAATTCAGCATCATGAGGAAAAGAGATCAAACAATGATCGAGTACTTTTCTTTTTATTTAACAGACAGGAGATGAATAAAATAAAAATGTCAGCGTCAGGGCGTAGCCGTGCGTCAGCACAGAGATAAAGATTTTTTCAAAAAGTAGTTTAAAAACAAGAGGAAAAATCATGGTTAAAACATAAATAAATTTGATTTTCACGATCGCGATGTAGTATTAAATAGTAATAAATAAAAAAGGAAAAAATCAAATGAAAAATATTAAAATGATAACACTCTTTCATCCCCATGAGAAAACACCATTTATGATCTGTATTGTAAACAAAGTAGAAGATACTGAACATGGAATAAAACTCACTCTTGAAAATGGCAATGATATTTATGTCAATAATTATAGCCATTATCTGTTATCGGAGTCTGTAAGTAGTTGCGATAAAGATAGGTTGAAAAATATTTATATTCGCTTGGTTTCAGAACTCACACAAATGAGTAAAGAAACTATAAAATCACAGATGTTATAATCTGAGTTATCAGTTTCAGATATTGTGATGTTATCCATAAGGTCAATGCTTTTGGGTTGAATCTATATACAGAGCTATCAACGAACATGGGTCAGGTTAAAGTCGAATGCGGTAAGTGGTAGTGTTCTGGTAAAATGCTTTGTCTGATAGCGTCAGGAGACGGTGAGCGATGGAAGGTAAATTCATTTTATGTTCGGATTTAATACTTCGATTTCAGTCTGATTACGATGAAACCTCAGCTGTTCCGTTGCTTTCCATACAGAACGCGGTAGCTGATGCCGATCCCTTTTTTCTTCCCCGTTTCTTCCACCATACGACTCTGATTGAAGAAGGAACAACACTGGCAAGTATCTTCTTAGCTATAGAGCCGTGGAAGGCGTTGTTAGCGGTTTATCTGGACAGAGATGTTGGTGCCTATATAGATGAGGTAAGAAAACCGTCAGAGCCAACGACATGAGATATTGAATGGATTGGAATTTACCGACGAAGCTCAGTTTATCGCGCTTACAAGCGTCTGGATATGGAAGACGGGGGAAGATTTCTCGACCGATTTTAATCGCGAGCGGTTTCAGACTGATGAATTTGACATAGAAAGTAGCTGCGATGCTTTAGGCTTTATTAAAGATGATAAAGAACGCTAGAAAATATAAAGAGATTTCTGTGCGCTGCTTTATCACCATTTGAACAATCTTTTCGTTACTTTCCTTTCGAATGATGGCTTTAGCTAACATGCGGCGCTGAGTGCTTTCAATATCCTTATCTTTTGCTGAAGGGGTAATCTCCGTTATGAATGGGCTGAGTAATATTTTTCTCTCGAGTCTATGCAACTCTTTATGTTCAGCTAATATCTATTGGCTATGTCAGGAGCCCTATCCTGTAATGCTTTTTTAAACGTCTCTAATACCATTTTATTTTTAATTAACTGGCTGCATTGAAACATTCAGTAAAATAAGTGTTGTCAGCGTTTTTATCATATTGATAATCCATCTTATAATTGTAATGATTATATTTTATGAGATGGGAGGATAATGTCAAATTAGGTGAGCGCGAATTAATTAGCATTTATAATAAAAATGCTAATTAATAATATGTAATTAATTTAACTACCATTTGAAATCATCTTCAATACTCCATCCGCTGTCATTTTCAGCAAAAGAGCTTGGTGGAAGCATCCCTTGAGGTAAAGGATTTCCATCTTTTGCCAGCCAATCGTACATCGGCTCAAATGTGTCAATGAGCATAGGAAGCATTTTTAATCGTTGCTTAGGCTCAAGCCCAACAAAAAACTGAATACGACTATCAAGAACAGCAGCGATATGATCATAGGATGAGCTACCGATATGCCAGATACGATGAATCAACTCATCAGCCTCTTTGGGACTGGCCTGCTTCAGGGCTGTTTCGACGATGTATTCCAGCTCAAACATAATAGACTGATCCAGCTTACTCAGCTCCATGAAGGACATGGAATAACGTAGAATGCTTGTTTGAACCAGAACTGCCGGCCATAAAACGGGGACGCCATAAATGGAGCTGTTATCCGTGTCGTTTGGTTCTCGTAATTCTTTCTTCCTCATTCCTTCATAAGCTTTGCGGACATCATAGGCCAGTGAAAGGATAAAGCCCTCTTTATCTTTGATGTAGGAACTTTCATTGACTACACGGTGAATAAACTCATGAAGTCGCACTAATGAAGCAACGTTTCCCCAGAGTTCAAAACCGGCATGGAAACGCGTTAGCTTGTATTGCAGCATCCTGCTCTCCGTAGTTGATGTTTAACGTGGGTTAGGGATCAGTAGGACATTGATGGAGAATTCATTCCTCAAAAAAATCATCATGCCATCTGGCGTGTAGGTTGAATCACTCCCGGAAAAAGCCCTCAAGAGCAAAGGCTACGTTCAACAGCTTCTAACTTTGATTCTTCACTAATTATATTTTAGCGATGGCTATGGATAATTCTTTGAAAATATATTAATAGAACATAATCTTACATATCGGTGATAGAGATCACAGATTATGCCTTTTCGAATAAAAACTCTTAGCTGACTTGAACGAAACTCTGACTATACCGTATCGGCGATATAATATACTTACTATTGCGGTACATCAATGACATGCATGTCATTGATGTGTATGAAGGAATATGATTCGTAAGATGGGAACTGAACTGACGAGGGCCATCAAATGGATCTATAAACCCCTAGCCAATCGGATGATTCTGAAATACAATCCTATCAAAGATGTAGATGTTGCATAGATTAGTCTAACATATTGAATCTAAAGAAGTATAAAGTCTAAGGTCAGAAATAAATAGATATCGATGGTAATTCTTAAAGGAAATTTCAATGGGAATAGATGCGTTTGAGTCGTTTGTAGGTGATGCCTATGACAAAAATACAAATACTTTTAATTCACAAAAAGCTGAACAAAATGCTTTCAATGATAAAAATAAATTTAATATCATTTTGCTGGGGGCCACAGGTGTTGGTAAAAGTACATTAGTGAATTCATTTTTTGGGGAGGAATTAGCGGCTACTGGAAAAGGTAAGCCTGTAACTCAACATCTAGATAAGATAAAATCCACAAAGAAAGGGGTTGTGTTATGGGATACAAAAGGAATAGAAGCCAAAGATTATGAAAAAACAATAGGGCAGTTGAAGGAAGACATTAAAAATAGTTTTGAAGAGTTCCGTCATATTGATGATGTACCTCATCTCGGATGGTTATGCATTGATGCTTCCAGTTCAAGGATTGAACCAAGAGATTTTGAATTAATAAAGCTTACAGAGGAGTATGGTATTCCAACTGTTATTATTTTTACTAAAGCATACGGTGAATCTGAAGATGAATTTATTGATGCTGCGTTAGAAGAGATAAATAATAAAATACATGGTATGCGAGAACTGAATTATGTAAAAGTTCTATCATCTGATTACCGTATTAATTCAAACATCACGATTCCTGCTCATGGAATGCAGGAATTACTTGATCTTAGTTTAAAGCTACTTCCAGAGGGAGTAAAAGGAGCCGCTAATGCTCTAAAAAAGGCTCAGGTTGTCAGAGCTGAGACAAGATTAGAGGCTATGAAAGAGAGTGCCAGAATAGTTGTACATACCGCATCTGCTGCTGCTGGGGTGATCGGAGCATCGCCAATCCCGGGTTCTGATGCCCCGTTAATTGCTGCTACTCAAAGTGCAATGATTTATAAAATAAATGCAGAGTTTGAGCTTGATTCAGAAACATCAAATGCTACTGCTGTTGTAACTGGAATATTAGGTATAACAGCAATCGCGCAGATTGGGAAAACTGTTGTTTCGAATCTAATTAAGTTTATACCGGGAGTTGGTAGTTTCGTTGGTGGTACAATTTCGGCTACAACTGCAATTGCCATTACTGAGGCTGTTGGTCACGCATATATACAGGTTCTTGATTCTTACTTTAATAGAGAAACGGGCCATGTTGAATTACCTCGCAATGTGACAACGATATTGAATAAATTTAAAGACTACTTTTCATTTAATAAGTAACTATTTCTAAATTGGGTCAATGAAGAAAAATGCCTTCTAGTACCGGGGGCATTTTTGAAAGAAAAATGGCTGCTATGATTACATGTAATGACAAAAAATATGTTTTTAACTTTATTGAAAACACGTTTAGTCAATTCTTCTAATGTAGAGAACAAGATACTATCATTCCGTAGTACTTCACGATCTGCTTGGATGAAAAATACATTATCTGAAACAATAATAATATCACATGGTTTAATATACTGCATCGGTTGTCCGTAATATAAAAATGTTTTTACTTGGCTGCCTTATGATCGAGTTGTATGACATATTTTTCGAAAACTGATATCCAATACTCACAAATGCATATGCTTGGTATTATTTCATTATCTTTCGGAAGTTTTATTTCAAATTTTTTTATTTCATCGTTGTTGACGGTAATTCGTAAAACATAATGTAAAGAAGTTAAAGGTTTTTTGCCGACATTAAATTTTGAACTGATAAACATCAGAATAGGTGATGTGTTAATTTCTGGGATTTCAATTGTGAAATAATTTATATTTGAAATCTGTTCGAAAGAATATATTTTGTCATTGTATTCATTAAATAATCTGACTTTACTTTTTACTGTATCAACAACGATTCCAGCGTTCTGGTAATGCTGCCAACTTACTGATTTAGTGTATGATGGTGATTTTAAGGTGCTTGCGTGGCTTCCATTTCCATCAGATGTCCTTCCTGCTCCGCTACTGAAGGCGTGGTGCGTAACGGCAAAAGCACTGCCGGACATCAGCGCTATCTCTGCTCTCATTGCCGTAAAACATGGCAACTACAGTTCACTTACACCGCCTCTCAGCCCGGTACGCACCAGAAAATCATTGATATGGCCATGAATGGTGTTGGATGCCGGGCAACCGCCCGCATTATGGGCGTTGGCCTCAACACGATTTTACGTCACTTAAAAAACTCAGGCCGCAGTCGGTAACCTCGCGCATACAGCCGGGCAGTGATGTGATTGTCTGCGCTGAAATGGACGAACAGTGGGGCTACGTCGGTGCTAAATCACGTCAGCGCTGGCTGTTTTACGCGTATGACAGGATACGGAGGACGGTTGTGGCGCACGTCTTCGGTGAACGCACTCTGGCCACACTGGAGCGTCTTCTGAGCCTGCTGTCGGCCTTTGAGGTCGTGGTATGGATGACGGATGGCTGGCCGCTGTATGAATCCCGCCTGAAGGGAAAGCTGCACGTAATCAGCAAGCGTTACACTCAGCGCATTGAGCGACATAACCTGAATCTGAGACAACATCTGGCAAGGCTGGGACGGAAGTCACTGTCGTTCTCAAAATCGGTGGAGCTGCATGACAAGGTCATCGGGCATTATCTGAACATAAAACACTATCAGTAAGTTGGAGT